>JAAUYD010155216.1_pt1 | contig 23598 bp, 26 predicted proteins | sample 7278101 | NCBI WGS metagenome assembly JAAUYD01 (sample SAMN14350128, study PRJNA611818) | marine sediment metagenome | isolation source: surface marine sediment (0.6m) | place: French Polynesia: Moorea | collected 2018-08
AGTAGACAAACCATAATCGATCGACTTGTTTCACAAATTACTGCGAATAGGTTGAATTAAAGACATACAAATACCAGTCAAGAGCATGGTTAACCCTCCCCCTACAAATAGTTAGCAAAACTTAAACAAAAATCAAGCCCAAACCTGGCTTAAACTACCTTTATAAGGGTGGTTGATAGCGAATTTCTTGCTCATCGCTGTAGTTGCTTCGGACACAGTTATTTTAAAATCAATAGTCAGCAATCGCTATCTTAACTGAACGTGAGTTCGACGAAGTTAGAAGGCTTGAAATTAAAGATATTTGGAAATATACCAATACGCAGGCTCATCGGTATATCTCCCCCTTCTCGCAAACTAAACGGTCTAGTTGAATATTTGGGATAAAATTAGAAAAGTGCCGAGGGTAAAGCTGTGTTGCCTTTGGGTTCTAGATCTAAATGTGGCTGCTTGCTGCGTCCTATACGAGTCGCGAAACCTCAGCGCGGGCGGTGCGCTTAACAGGCAAGTAAGTATAAGCAATTAATCCAGCCGATTTGATTAACAAAAAAGTTCCAAACGCTACGATGTCTTGAATGTTCAATTTGAGAAATATTCTTTAATCAGCTCTTTTTGCTCCGTCGAACTCAGGTTAAGAGAGGCTTAAGCCTTAAATCTTAAGCATAATCCCTCTGCTATAGCTTGGGAAAATCGATTTGTAGCATTATTTTAGGGAATTGATATGACATCTGGCGATGAAAAAAACAACGGTCGATCGCTCGATTAATTGTAAATATTTCGATCGCAATTCTTTAAATATTACTCTTAACAATAATTATCAGATTCGTAGGTGTCTTTTGAATTTAACAATACCCACAAACCCCCTAGCGATCGTCTTCTATCGACATAAAAAGTTACATTACGGTATCAAAAAAAATGCTATAAGGGGAAGTTCTGTGAGAGAAAATACTTAGTTGTTTCAGCACAAACACTTAACTACTTTTCCTGGCGATCGCAATTTCGGTTCAGAAAAAACCACTTCAAATTCTTACTGAGCTTGTGATTGAGCTGGCGATAAAAAATTATAATAAGTTTTCCCTATTCTCAAAACAAATAAATTAAATCTGAATTTGGTGTAATTTGCTTGCACGATCTAGCGGATAACTGCATAATTTAAGTATAAATACCTGATCCATTTCGTACCATCAATAAAAAAAATTACAAAACATAAATTTTCATGTCTTGTAATTGAAAAAACTTTAATACTATCGTTCTTAAATTAACCGCACTCATGGCAATAATCAAACAGTTTCCAAAACAATCAAGGTTCACAAAAACTCAATCCGCTCCAACAAACAGATTCGCAAAAACTCAATCCGCTCCAACAAACAGATTCGCAAAAACTCAATCCGCTTCAACAAACAGATTCGCAAAAACTGAATCTAATTTAAATACAAGAGTCAATTTACTTTTGGGAAGCTTAACATTCACAGCAGTTGCATCTTTTGCGATCGTGCAGTTAGCTCCATCTGACTATGCAGCACAAAATCAAAATCGGCTCGAAACTCTAAATCAAATTCAAGGAAGCGAATCAGCTGTCGAAGAATCTGAATTCAACGTACAGCAACTTGACGATCTCAATAGCATAACCAATAATACAATGATGATGGACGATCATTACAATTATTAATCGCCTTAAAGATTTTCGAGCACTAGCTAAGTCCGCCTAAAAAGATCGATTCAGACGCAGTTAAGAAAATTTCAAAAAAATCAAACTAGTTCTTGTCAAATAAGTTTTATTACTTCGTGAAATTAACAAGAACTAATAAAAAACAAAATTTGCAACTTACTTTTGAGTGACCAGAAAAGTTGTGAGTTAAAAATTTTAAAATACTACCTTCAAGTATTTGGAAAAAAAAATAAATTAGCTACTGTTGTGGACTAGATCGCTTAAACAAAGCAATCCATCAAGTAGAGTCGATCGAACCAAATAGCCTAGAAGGATTTTAATATAATCAACTACTTCCGAACAGTTTTTTGAAAAATTAAATATCACGAGATAGGCTTGATAATTAAACCTAAATAAAGAAGCACAATTAAGCTGAAAAGCAAGGGCAAAAGGCAAGAGTCAACAGAGCTAATAATGATATTTGTTTAATAATAAAGATGCTCATACCAAGTTGCACAGTCTGCTTGAGAGATTTTTCAATATCAATGTAAAATATTCTTATTCGCCCAGAGCAATGCCATCACTTCTCGGTTCGGAGGCGGCTACTAAAACATTATTATCTTGACGAAGAATTATTTGACCTTTGCCAAACATCCAAGATGGAGCAAGCCTGATTTGATGGCCTCTTTCTGCTAAGTCGATCGCAATATTAGGATTTATCTGTGCTTCTAGCAAAACCAAATCCTTTTCAATAAATCGCCAGCGCGGAGCATTTAAAGCCGATTGAGGATTCATCAGATAATCGACTAAATTAACGACTACTTGTAAGTGACCTTGAGGTTGCATTGGCGCACCCATAACTCCAAAAGCAGCTAAAGGAGATTTGTTTTTAGTCAGAAAGCCGGGAATAATTGTATGAAACGGACGTTTGTTGGGCGCGACTTGATTGGGATGATTTGCTTCTAAAGTAAAACCTTTAGCACGGTTATGGAGAGCTATACCGGTTTGAGGAATTAATATCCCGCTCCCGAAACCTTCGTAGTTAGATTGAATTAAAGAGACCATTAAATCGCGATCGGCAGCAGCCAGATAAACAGTTCCACCTCTTGGTAAACCTGGAGTTGCAGAGTGAATAGCCCGAGATTGAATTAAGTTGCGACGATTGAGAGCATAATTTTTATCGAGCAGATCGAAAGGAGCGACTTTCATAAAATTGCGATCGCTGACGTGGTGGTACAGATCGGCAAAAGCTAGTTTCATCGCTTCAATTTGATAATGAAAACTAATGCCCGAATCTCGATAATATTGGGATAAATCGAAGCCTTCAAGAATATTCAATCCAATTAATGCAGCTATCCCTTGGGTGTTAGGGGGGATTTCCCAAACTTGAAGGTCGCGATATTGAGTTGAAATCGGATCTACCCAGTCTGCGCGATGTTTGGCTAGATCTTCTCTACTAATTAAACCCCCAGTATCGCTAGCAAAATTGGCGATCGCATTAGCTAGTTTACCGCAATAGAAACTTTCAGTGCCGCTATTGGCAATTTCCTTCAATGTTTCTGCGTGCAATTTGCTCCCCCAAACTTCTCCTGGATGTGGGGCCCGATTTTTGGGAAAAAAGGTTGCTAGAAAAGGTTGATATTCTCGTTGAGATAGGTTTAAAAACTTACTTTCAGCTCGTTTCCAAGCTCGAGATGTTACCGACGAAACCGGATAACCCTCTTCTGCATAACGAATCGCGGGAGCAAATAATTGCTCGAAAGGTAATTTACCCCACTTTTGCCACAAATTACGCCAAGCCGATACAGCACCGGGAACAGTAACGCTTGGCCATCCTAGTTCGGGAATTTCTGCTTCAAAACAATCTCTAGTTAATCTTTTTGGGCTTTTTCCCGAGCCATTTAATCCGTGTAATTTGCCGTCCCAGACTAAAGCAAAAGCATCTCCACCAATTCCGTTAGAAGTTGGTTCGACTACAGTAAGGGCGATCGCCATGGCGATCGCGGCATCAACCGCATTGCCTCCAGCCTTCAATATTTCCATGCCTGCTAAACTGGCTAAGTATTGACTCGTAGCAACGGCATACTTTTGACCAAAAATTAGTTCTTTAGCAGAAGGATAAAAATAGTCGGGCATTTTGAGATTTTTGCCTCTTTTTTCTAGGTTTTGCCTCAATAATACATTCTTTATTCCTTTGCAGAAGGCAAACCCTCAGAAATTTATTTGAGATCCGATCGAGTTTACTTGACTCGAACTTGTTTAAAATCTCTTAAAGCTAAAAATCTCTTTATTAGGCTTTGTCCGTTTCTTGAATAGTGCCAAATTCAGCAGTGCCAAACTCAGCAGTGCTAATCTTAGTATCACTAGTCTAAGAAATCTTAATTTAATTAATATTTCTTATGACTAATAATGCTTTGTCTAATCAAAGAGGTTTCAGCAGTACATGAGATTAGCAGTGCTGAATTTAACACTATCGAACAGAGCGGTTTTTAGCTCAAAAAATACTTTATTTAAATTCCTTAACATCAGGATATAAATTTTTTTGATTTTTTTTATCCTTCGTTCGAGTGATTTATGTGGTTATATTAAGAAAAAATACAATTCACCGGTCGATCTCGCGAACCGCAGTGAATTATAAAAAAATTTTAAAATTATTTGTCGATTTAAAAATTGTCAGGTAGCAATAGTATGATTGGTTTTACTTGAGATGCGATCGCTCGGTCGATTTTCAATTTGCAAATTGGTAAATTAAAGAGGAATAACCACTTTCAAGATAGTCGACGGCGATTTCAATTTTGCAAGCAAATAATTATTCAAGAATGAATTTTGATTTAGAACCAAAATTCTTTTATTCAAGCAATTTAAAATAATTTTAGAATGGTGCGTTATCTAGTTTAATCGAAGTCTCAAACTGTTGCGCTGTTGCAAGAGCTTCTAAATTTCCTTCTTGTCTATATAACTCTTTAGCTTTAGAGATAAATCGTTCTGCAGATCTGCTATTTTCTAAGTTTTTAAAAGTAATAGCTATATTGTGATGTGCTTCAGCATAGTGAGGGTTTAATTCGATCGCAGTAGTAAAGTCATCGATCGCTTTTTGATATGCTTGTAGGCGATCGAAAGTCAAACCGCGATGATTGTAAGCTTCAGCATAGTGAGGGTTTAATTCGATCGCAGTAGTAAAGTCATCGATCGCTTTTTGATATTGCCCAAGATCGCAAACAGAAATACCTCGTTTAAAAATCTCTCTTGCTAGCGATCGCGAATCTTTTGCTTGAATAATTGGTTTTTGATGCCAACAAATATCCTCTTCTTCTAAACAGTCTTCTGCAACCGTATTTTCCAAAAAGTAGCGCAAACCACCAATATAAAGTAATTCTGCAATGCCAAAAAACGCGCGATCGTTAATAATATTAATTTCTTCAGTCGGTAAAAATCCTGCCAAAATTAAATTGTATTCAATTTGCGCTTCGCTTACTTCTTCTCGAATTAAAATACAGACTAAAACTGAATTTTTGGCAAATTCTTCTTTAGTAAGACTCCATTTTACGCGATCGATATCTCCATGACGGGCTTTAACTTGAATGCCAATATTAGGATTAGAAGTTAAAGTAAAGTCTACCTTACCATCGCCATCTTTCTTGATTTGGTAATTAACATCAGTAATTAAATCTCCCAAATAATTTTTAACGACTTCTTCCCCTAAATTACCTTTTAAATTATTAATAAAAGTTTCTCGCACCGAAGCTTTTTGCTTGTATTTCTCGGCCATTTCCCAAGAAAAATCCCGCAATTGTTTTAATTTATCCTTAGAAATAACAGTTTTTTCCCTGTGTTGACCTGCTATTTCGCACTGCAGTAAACTGCCAGATTTTAACCTAGTAATAAAATCAGCTTGTTGTGCTTTAAGTAGAGTAATCCAATCCATACTTACCAAAGTTTAGAACTTGTATAGTAAGTATATCGTGGCAATAATCTAGCTGGAAAGATCCCTTAACTATAAATTGAAGCAAAGAGATTTTGTAATTTTGAGATCGATCGCAAAAAAAATGCCATCTAGATGGTGCTAGCTTCCATAATGTTAAAGGTATAACCCCAAAGCAAATAAAGCAAGCCAAAAATTGGGATAAAGCTTATTTCGATCTCGATTTTAGCAAACAACTCGGTTTATAAAATAGCGTGCATGAAGGGCGATCGCCAGTAATAAAAGTAAAGAAAATTTAAGACGCGATTAAAACCCTTTCTAAAATAATTATCTCTTTTGTGTTACTCTTTTAATTCGATCGAAGATAGCGAATAACACCCAACAATACATCACCCGATCGAGCAGCTAATATAACTTTAAAATAGCTATCGAGGCTGTCTAGTCTTTTGTCAATCCCTGAAACTTTTTCTGTTAAAACTTCAATTTTTTTGTCTATTTCATTTTCTTTTTCTTTAACTTCTGCGATCTCTGTTTTGATTTCTTGGCTGAATTTAGAGATAGCAGCAAGGATTGCTTTTTCTCTAGTTTCTAGATCGTTATAGCAGTCGAAGCAAAGGTTATGACAATTTTATTTGTTATACCAATTCTGTTTAAAGTTACTAAACTTCGGTGACCAAGGGCAACAGGCAACAGGTAGAAAGTCAAAAAAATTGGAAAATTTATCCATAGCATTATTTTGAGGAATTACCTACTACCTACTACCTATTCTCTGCTTTTACAATTAGTGTCCTAATCTCTAGTTCAGTTGGTATAGTAATAATTTTTTCAGTCCCTTTATTGGCAGATTATTGTATTGTACCCAGGCCGTCGAGTAGTGGTTACTGGGTACTGATAACTGTTAAAAGTAGAGCAATTTACTTCATATTGTAACCAAACTTATTCGGATCTACTTCATCTAAATCTAGATCGTCTAGACCATATTCAGCCCATTTTCTGGTTACCATTGCTGCCACATCTGGATCTGATTCTAAAGGTTCGCCCCATTCGTGGTTAGTTTCGGGTGGAATTTTCGTAGTCGCATCTATGCCCATTCTGCCACCCAAACCGATCTTTTGACTGGCAAAATCCAAACTATCAAAAGGAGTTTCTGGGAGAATAAACACATCTCTTGAAGGATCTACTTTAGAAGAAATTGCCCAAACTACTTGACGCGGATCGCGGATATTGATATCTCGATCCACCACTATCACAAACTTAGTATAAGTAAATTGTGGCAAAGCACTCCAAAAAGCTAAAGCAGCCCTTTTTGCTTGTCCGGGATATGCTTTATCAATTGAGATAATTGCCGCTTTGTAACTTAAAGCCTCCATCGGTAAGAAAAAGTCGACAATTTCCGAAACTTGTTGGCGCAAAATCGGAGTATAAATTCTATTTAAGGCGATCGCCATCATTGCCTCTTCTTTAGGAGGGCGACCGCTAAAAGTAGTCAGATAAATCGGATCTTGACGGTGAGTCATGCAGTGGAAGCGAACCAAAGGAGAATCCTCCAAGCCGCCATAATAACCCATGTGATCGCCAAACGGGCCGTCTGGCAGCATTTCCCCTGGTGTAATCGTTCCTTCTAGGACTATTTCCGAGTCCGCAGGAACTTCTAAATCGACGGTTTTACATTTAGCTAAATTTACTCCCGAACCTCCATATAAGCCAGCAAACAGCCACTCAGAGAGATCTACGGGGATGGGTGTAGCTGCTGCCATAATTATTAAAGGATCTACTCCCAAGGCGATCGCTATTTCGAGTTTTTTACCTGCTTCTGCTGCTTTTCTTAAATGTCTGGCCCCGCCCCTAACGGAGAGCCAATGCACCGTCATGGTATTCTTAGATTGCAATTGGAGACGATATACTCCTACGTTGGGTGTACCTGTTTGACAATCTTTAGTAATTACCAATCCTAAAGTGATAATTTTGCCCGCATCTTTGGGGTAAGGACGAATTAGGGGGATTTTATTTAAATCTACTTCTTCCCCTTCTAGGACTACTTGTTGGCAAGGAGGAAAAAAGTCTCGCCCCGGTTTGGCTTTGAGAACGTCGAATAAAACTTTACCAAAATCTATTGCTTGAGAGATCTTTTTTGGTGGTTTTGGCTGTTGCAACATGGCCAGTTTTTTACCTAATGCTTCCAATTCTTCTGGTTGTTCCATGTTCATGGCCCAGCAAATTCTTTCTACCGTGCCCATCAAGTTTACGGCCACCGGAAAAGATGCCCCTTTAACATTTTCAAACAGTAATCCCGGGCCTCCCACAGCCAGCATTCGATTAGATATTTCTGCAATTTCTAGATCTGAATCTACTTTTGTTTTAATTCGTCTTAATTGTCCTCGCTCTTCTAGAAGTTTGATAAATCCCCGCAGATCTCTTGCCATAATATAATCATAAATCTCTATCTTGCATATATTATGTACTGAGTCGGGAATTTTGGGCGCGGGAGGTTTTTCACTTCAGTGGCGATCGACGAGGATTTTGCGGTCGAATCAATTAGCAATTGCCTTTATCAAACCTTAGTCATTATTAGGGGCGATCGCCCTGGTTGGTTTAAGGATAAAGCCAGAGATTATCCTTGGGAAGATCTTAATTTTCAAACTAAATTCGTCAATCAGTTAGTTGTTAATCTAGGACAAGCTTCAGATCTAAATGAGGCGATCGAACTGTTAATTAAGCTGCTTCAAAGTTTATTATTTCCACCTTTTTTTGTTTCGATTCATTTTACTAATTTACTCGCTCAAATTCGTCCTCATCTCCAGCCAAATTTAGCAGTAGAGGAGGTAAGATTAAAAGATCTTGTCGGTCACAATCGAGCAAATATTTCCGAATCAATTTCTGGCGATCGCTCAGCTAAATCGAGCCACAAAGAACCTTTTGCTATTTTACTTTTAGATGCTGAAAATTTAGCTCTCGATTGTAAGTTAGAGCAAATTTTAATTCAATTTTGTCAGTATCCCCTTAAAATCAAATTCGCTTTTGCTAATTGGCACAGTTTGGGCAAAAAAGATTGGGACTTTCACAATCGCGGTTACGAATTAATTCACGTTCCTCAAGGTAAAAATAGTGCCGATTTAAAAATGATTGCTTTTGGTTCTTCTTTGTCTGTTTATTATCCTCAAGCTAAGGAAGTTTTTATTTGTTCTTCTGATACGGATTTAAATCCTTTATCAACTAAACTAGAAGCAGATAATTTAATTGTTTATCGCGTTTATCGTCGCAAAGATAAAATTTTAATTTTTAACAGTCGCGATCGCACCACTAAGTCCTATTCTTTAATCGGCTTTCAAGATATCCCTTTGCTTGCAGATTTTATTTTGGCAGTTAAAGCGATCGTTCGCAGCGAACAAAAAAGAACTAAAAAAAATTGGATCGATTTAGATCGTATTGCCAATTGTTTTAAAATCCAGTTTAACTTATCTTTAGAGCGGGTTGTCGCTCATTATTTCCCAGAACAAAATATTAAAGCTTTTTTCGACCGCTTTAAAAACGACTTTGTAATCCATCAATTAGGCAATAAAAAAATCTACCTGACTATTTTTGAAATAGAAAGGGATGAAGTAAAAACAAAAATAAGTCAAATAGAAACAAATTTAAACGCAGAAACTCTCAATAATATCTCAAAATTGGAAACTGCTTTATTGGCAATAGTCAATCGTTTAATCGAACGATCTCAATTTAAATCAATTCCCATTGCTGATGTCGCAAATGAATTCAAAAAAGTCTACAGTATTTCAGTCAATCAAGTAATTAAAAAAATCGATTTAAGATCGAACTACACAAAATTTTTGCAAAAATGCGATCGCTTTAAATTGAAAAAAGTAGGAAATGTATATTTTATCTCCGTTGAAAATAAAAAATAATATTGAGATCCATTAGAAGAAATAGCCCGACAACTTAAAGATTTTGTAATAATAAATCTTGTTAAACAAGCCTAGAATTGGGTAATGTCAAAAATTAAGCGAAGATAGACTAGGATGTAAATAAGAAATTGTTATTATCCAGGAGGCTGCCGTGAATCAAAAGTTCCCAAATCAAATTTTAATCAATAATTCTGGTTTAGGTTGTTGGTTGACCTTATTACTAATAGGATTATTGCTAGGTTCGGTTGGTTTGGGCTGGGTAGTTAATGGATTTTTAATCTTATTAGGATTGTTATTTATTTTGCCTGCGATCGGCCTGTTAGTAGCTCGCTGGTGGTTGAAACGGCGTATAGTTACAGATAGCTGTCCGGTGTGTCAGTATCAAATGACTGGATTTTCTGGCAGTCAATCTCAATGCCCTAGTTGCGGCGAAATTTTAGAAGTAGAAGGGGGCAAATTTAAGCGTTATACTCCTCCAGGAACGATTGATGTCGATGCGATCGATGTTTCTGTTAAGGAATTAGAATAGTTCGGTGTCCCTCACTGTTAGTTTATCTTTGCTTAGAAATCTCGAGAGTAAAATTATGTCGGGAATTAGTGCGATCGCCGACGTAAATCGAATATGTACCCGGAACCCACATCCCAGCAATTTTTGGATTGGCATCTAGCGAACAAAGATTGCCATTAGGGCCTTTAATTAAGAGAGTAGGTTGACCGCTAACGGCTTGAACGGAAATTTCCATGTAGTCGATGCGTTCGATAACGTCAATCACTTGGTTGGGTTGGCTGGCAATAAAACCGCATCCGCGACTGTTTACTTTCCCCCCAGATCTGCCTTGAATTGTATTAACATTAGAACGAGAACTTATTTGGATTGGCTGGCTATATACAGCAGTAGCGAAAGTGCAACAAAAAGCTAAAGCAAAGGATAAACTTGTTATTTGCTTCACTCTTGTAATAATTAACATTTTCTTTATTTAGCTGCCTTTTTTGGATAACACTTTTAGATTACTAATAAACGTACCCTAAAAAGTTAAATAATGTACCAGTTTACAATTTGAACACTTTTAAAAGATGAATAACCCAGAAAATAAAAGTACAGAACGCAGGCTTGAAGAATTAGAATTAGAATTAGAAAAAAATGAAGGAGCGACAAAAAAAGATTTGAACCCGCAACAAGGCTCTTCTTCAAGTTTAGAAAACTTCTTTAAAACTGTTTTAGGTTGGTTTGAAAGTTTACCCAGTTCGGGAAAAATAGCTGTTGCTGTAGTCGGGGTAATAGTTGGTTTTTCAGTATTGAGTTCTTTTCTAAAGTTAGTCGCTTCTTTATTGACGATCGCTATTTTATCCTTAATCTTATACGGAGTTTACAAATTTGTCGTCAAGTAAAATTTGCCGACTAAATCGTTAAGTTTTCGATAGTAGAATATCTTAAAAAACTGAACTCTGTACCATTAAACTCATAAATAGCGAGAGATCCCTGACTGTTATCGATCGAATAGCGATCGATGCCTAAGTTATAAACTTTCTGTCCCATTTCCCCAGCCATACTACTATTAATTTTGTATGCTAAGGAAGGATCGGGAGCTTTGATTAATAGAGTCTTTTTCTCCTCGCAAACGACGAACTTTAACATACAAAAAGCGAGGAGAGGTTTGATCTCTTCGGGTGCAGCAAAGACAACGCGATACAAGACGCATTTTTCAAAATTCATATAACGCAATTCACATATTAAATTGTTAATTATTAATAAATAATATAGTAAATGTAAAGAAAGGAAAATAGGGATAAATACCTTGAGAGCATTTTTACTTTACGAAACAATCTACTGTAGAGGCTAATTTTATGGCGATCGCAGTATAATTAACTAATGTTAAAACGGAATTCAAAAACAGATGTTCGATCTCAATCTCCTGAGTGAATTTTCGCGTCAAAACTGCGTAGCTATTTGTGCTTTTCTAGTTCCAGCCAATCTTTTAACAACAATCAATACTCTAGTGTTACTGTATCTAATCGGCCCTTTAGCGCAAATACGTTTAGCCGCTCTATTTGCTTGTGTATTTGCTTTTACGCTTTTTCTACACATCTCTACTTGGATGATAATTGGCGTATTCACCCCCGTTAGTATTATCTTGTTTGGATTGGGATCTACTTGTTTAATAATTAACTCGCTCGCTATTATTTATCCCCGTTATTTTGGTGCGATCTTGAGATGGTTCAGAGCCAAAATAAGCAGTAGCTTAGTTGAAAGAATTCAATTTTAAATCTCGATTCAATCGATCGCCCTACCTTGACTATAGATTTGGAAATAATCTGAGATTTATTTCCTTTTTTCTATTTGTGAAACAATAAACGCCTCAATCGAACATTTTATTGCGATCGCTTTATCGATCCACTAACCCCGACAATCTCGAAAATACATCGATCGCTCGCTAAAAATATTTAGCGACATTACCTTAAAAATCCAAATAGCTCAAAATAACGAACAGACAATATATTGGGCTTAAAATCCAAGTAAGATCGCAAGCAAAAAAAAAGACTAGCAGGCCGCAACTTTATATAATTGGAAGAGTATGAAATAAAACTAAACATTAAGATCGACCTTTGGTGCAAATATTATCGCGACTTGAAAACAACACAATTCGCATTATGATTGCATCAGCGCAAATCTCACTCGAGGGAATAATCGCTGCTTTATGGCAAAGATTGAAACTAGAACCGAACCCATGATCCTGAACATGGGGCCCCACCATCCTTCGATGCACGGCGTACTGCGCCTCATCGTTACTCTAGATGGTGAAGACGTAATTGACTGCGAACCCGTAATCGGCTATCTTCATCGCGGGATGGAGAAAATCGCAGAAAACCGTACTAACGTTATGTACGTCCCCTATGTTAGTCGATGGGACTATGCTGCAGGGATGTTTAACGAAGCTATTACCGTTAACGCACCCGAGCAATTAGCCGATATTGAAGTGCCCAAACGCGCTCAATACATTCGCGTTATCATGCTCGAGTTAAACCGGATTGCCAACCATTTATTATGGCTCGGGCCGTTTATGGCGGATGTCGGTGCAACTACCCCATTTTTCTACATTTTCCGCGAAAGGGAATTAATCTACGATTTGTGGGAAGCTGCATCTGGAATGCGCTTGATCAACAACAACTATTTCCGCATTGGTGGAGTAGCTGTCGATCTTCCCTATGGTTGGATCGATAAGTGTGAAGATTTCTGCGATTATTTCGATCCCAAAATAGACGAATACGAGAAATTAATTACTAATAATCCTATTTTCCGTCGTCGCGTTGAAGGCGTAGGCACTATTACCCGCGAACAAGCAATTAACTGGAGTCTTTCCGGCCCGATGTTGCGCGCTTCTGGGGTTAAGTGGGACTTACGGAAGGTTGACCATTACGAATGTTACGATGATTTTGATTGGGACGTAGAGTGGCAAACTGGTGGTGACTGTTTTGCTCGTTACTTAGTCCGCATTGGCGAAATGCGCCAGGCAGTTAAAATTATTCGTCAAGCCCTTAAAGGCATTCCTGGAGGCCCTTATGAAAACCTAGAAGCCAAGCGCATGGTAGAAGGGAAAAAATCCGAATGGAACGGCCCGGACTATCAGTACATTGCTGGCGGTAAAAGAGTTGCTCCTACTTTTAAAATTCCTGAAGGCGAACATTACGTTCGTATGGAAAGCGGTAAGGGTGAGATTGGTATCTTTATCGTCGGTACGAATGATGTTTTCCCTTGGCGTTGGAAAATTCGCTCTGCTGACTTTACTAACCTCCAAATTCTACCGGAAATTCTGAGAGGGGTTAAATTAGCTGATATTATGCCGATTCTCGGTAGCGTTGATATCATTATGGGATCTGTCGATCGCTAAAATTTCAGTATCTCTAAAATACTTCCAAAAGTGGGCATTTTGTCCGCTTTTTTTTGGTCTGAGAAGGAAAAATTCAGCCAGTTGCCATCAAAATACTCGGAAGCGGACGTACTTCGCAAGCAGTTTCAATCCAAACCTTCGCGCCAGAACGAAAAGGACGATCGGGCTGATAAATAATCGTACAAGAGCCTTCGACGGCAACAGCATAAGCACTGTAGTCCCCTTGAGGACTATCTTTTACAGCAATTGCCGGAAGATAGCGACCTCGATCGTCTTTTTTACCGATATTTTTTTTAAAAACATGAATGACTGTCGGACGATTGCGTTGACGAGAGGTTTTCCATTTAGGCTTCGGGCCTCTACGACCTTTACTGATTATTGGCATCCCGTCGAATAAGGGAATAATCCAAGAATTACCAATTTTGCGAGCATTTTTAATTCTGCCATTGGCTGCGAGCCACCTGACTCGAGTTTGAGAAACCCCGAGCAAACTGGCTGCTTCTTTTGTACTGACGATCGACATATCCGAAAAAAAAACTATTGCGATAGTTAAATAGTAATTGGTTGTTTTGAGTTTTGTAAGCTGAAATTTAATTCTTCGATCGCACTCTTTAATCAATTCATCTTGAGTAATTTGATTAACATCGGAGTAGATTAATCCTTGCAAAATAGTTTTTTGAAAATCAATTATCGTTATGACATTGGCAGAAGCATTAAATTCCAATACATCGGCCGCAAGACTAGCAGAAATTTTAGATTTGAACAATCAAAAAATTTGTCAGGCAATTGCAACAAATCCTAATACTTCGTCAAAGGTACTATTGGAATTATTTAAAAATTATCCTCTTGAAGTATTAAAAAATCCTAGTTTGAATTTAATTTTATTAGAAATTCCCGATTTTTTAGAGCAACTTTTGTCTGAGAGTTACCTTTTTTTAAGAGTATCAAAAGATTTGCCCCCATTTATACTCGAAGCAGCAATAAATCACCCAGAGCCAAAAATTCAGCATTTCCTGATTTTAGAATGCAACCTCCCAGCACAATATTTAAAGCGATTATTATTCAAATTAGCCAATAACGAATATTCTATTATTCGTAAATTAGTCGCAGAAAATAAAAATACGCCAATTTCCCTGCTCAAAAAACTCGCTAACGATCGCAATAGCGATGTTCGGATCTCCGCAGTAAGAAATAGGAATATGCCAACTCACTTTCGAGAAAAAATTTTAAAAGAATTAGCTAGCGATCGCAATAGTAAGGTTCGGATCTCCGTAGCACAAAATAAGCATACTCCAATTTCTCTTTTAGAAAAATTAGCTAGCGATCGCAATAGTAAGGTTCGTATTTCCGTAGCAGAAAATAAGCATACTCCAATTTACCTTTTAGAAGAATTAGCTAGCGATCGCAATAGTGAGGTTCGGATCTCCGTAGTACACAACAGAAAGACTCCAATTTACCTTTTAGAAAAATTAGCTAATGACGAGAATGGATACCTGCTTCAATCGATAGCAGCTCGTCCGAATATCCCAATTTATCTTCAAGAAAGAATGATTGAAAAATTGGCAGAAACTCCAGAAGATGAGATTCGTTACTATTTAACATTAAATCCAAATCTGCCAATTCATATCGTACAAAAGTTGGCAATGGATCGATCTGCTCGAGTTTGTTATTCAATAGTCAAACATCCTAAAATCGATTCAAAGACGATCGAACTATTGTTTGAAAAGAAACAATTTAAACCAAACGATCGCGATCGCGAGGAAATAATTGATGCGATTGAATTAGAAATAAAGCGTTTAAATTGGACATCAAAACGAGCAAGACAATATTTAAATGAAAAATACGGCCGCAGTAAGCTGGGTGCGATTAATAACCAGGAGTTATTTGAATTTTGGCAAGATTTAGCATCTCTAGAATGTAAGACATATCCCACATCTTTACAGCCAGATGTTTTTGACGATCTTGAAGATATCATGATTTTAAATTAGACTCGAGTGACAAAATAAACTCGATCTTTTGTCAGCCAATTAGTTATTATTGTTTTTCGATCCATTCGAGGCACTTTTGCATTTGCTGTTTCATTGTGACTCGATCGCTGTGATATCTTCTACCGTGTCCGGGAAGCACCCATTCAAAGTTGTAATTAGCTAGTTCCTGCATCGATTTAACTAATTCATCCCAAGAATACCAGCAGTGACGACGAAATGCGTATAATTGTTGCAGTCGATCCGACCATGCTAAATGATCTCCACTAAATAAGAATTTATCTTTGTAAAGTAATACTGTATGCCCTTTAGTGTGGCCGGGAACTGGAATAATTAGGATATCTTCGGCAAATTGGATCGGATCTTTTCCAGTTAGTTGAATTTCTACATCTTTCGTACTCGATGTAATATCGTCTTCGTGTAAAATGCGCTCGCACCCAAAGCGAGCGTGAAATTTGTCATGGTCTCCTACATCGTCTCGATGGGTTAAATACATATACTTAACTCCACCTAATTCTTCGATCCTTTTTACTAACGGTGCTGCAAAACGGGGCGAGTCGATTAAGATATTACCTTCTTCTCTTTGAATTAAATAACTTGCAGCACCAAAAGATTTTTCGGAGTGGTATCCGCAATAATATACGTTATCTTCTAGGGCGATCGGAAAGCTTTTTTGTATTGTTTTGATTTGTTTGGGCTTTTCTTCTGTGCCAATTGATGCTGTCGGACAGGCTAAAAGTGCTTGAAATGCTTTTAATTTCTCTTTTTCTTCCTTTGGCTGGCGATATACTGCCGATTTATCCCCTTTTCTCGTAAATACTTCCGGTGCGAGCCACCTGCAAGTATCGCAGTCGATACAAGTGCTGTCTACGTAAAAGTTACCGCTAGCGTTTTCTTTTCTGCGTTGTTTGAGTTGTGCCATTTTAAAATTTATCCATACTCGTTATGACTTTATACAATTATTGTAGTCATTATGAGTATGAGTTGCCTACTAAACGTAATATCGTCTCAGGATCGAAGTGATTCAAAGTTATCTCTGTTTAGAGGGTGCTAGAGCAAAATCTACTGGGAACGATCTAGTAAAATTGGCTGCAGATAGTGAGCGTCGGGGGCATGGGAAGCATGGGAAACAGGGTTACAAAAAACTAACCATAGCCAAAAAAAACAGTTTATTTGTAGGGCTATCTTTCAGAAATGGTGCAATTACCGCTATTCTCATTTCACTTGTTTTTGCCAACAAACTATTAAAAATTGCCCGAATAAGAGATAATAACGAACCGATAGAAGAAATAATTAAATAGCTATCTCAAAACAATCGAGGTATTTTAAAGTATTTAAATAATGAAATTTACGGTGACTAAATATCGAGAAAAATAGCAATTGAAGGTTTATATTACATAAACGATATTAATAATATTCCTTCTATTTGAGGAAGGGAAATACTATCTCACAGTGCAGTAGAAAGAAGTAAGCTAAAAAAAGAAACTGTTTATAAAAATTAAATAAGCGATCGCCAACAAAATATAAAAATCAACAACAAATCTCAAATCAAAGATATTGAAGCGGGTTGAAAATGGCTGCATGCAAATTATAAAACAGCCAAAATAACATCCAGGGTTAGCTTGGGGACTAGAAGGTTTAAGCTCAGAACAAGTACGTTAATGGGTAAATATCGATCTACTCTCGATATTCCCGCAGTGATATATTCACCGACTGAAAAAAATATTTCTCAAGCATTTCGCTCGGAAGATTTTCTCCTAGGCGATCGCCTGTCACAAAATTCTCTGCTGAAACGACCCTTAAGAAAAAGTATATATTCGCGCTATTTTTTGCAAAAATAAATAACTTCACTTTGAACTGATTTTCAGATAAAATCCCGATAATTTAACTATTGATTTATATTTAAAACGAGAATTTTAGAAATAGCCTTAAAATACCTTTCGAGATCTGTTAATCCATTTAAATTGAATATTGTCAAGCATCAGACAAAAGCATAAAACGACATATTTTGTAATCAAAAGATAAGGAAAAATCTAATGTCAAGTGCAACTCAAAAGCAATCTTCTGTAACAAAAACTATACGCCATCAAATAATTGTAGTTGGTGGAGGTGCTGCGGGAATAACCGTTACAGCACAATTATTAAATAAAAACTCTTCATTAGATATAGCGATCGTCGAACCATCCCAAAAGCATTACTATCAACCAGCTTGGACTTTAGTCGGTGGGGGAGTATTTAAACTCGAAGATACCGAAAGAGAAGAACGAGATCTGATTCCTAAAGGAGTAACCTGGATTAAAGATTCTGTTGCCAAATTAGATCCCGATAATAACGCTATTTTTACTATAGAAGGGACAAAAATAGAATATGACTACTTAATTTTAGCCCCCGGAATTCAAATCGACTGGCACTTAATCGCAGGGCTAAAGGAAGCATTAGGCAAAGACGGAGTTACCAGCAACTATTCCAAACAATACGCCCCATATACTTGGGAAACTTTACAAAACTTTAAAGGGGGAACGGCAATATTCACCTATCCCAATACTCCGATCAAATGCGGTGGCGCGCCACAAAAAATTATGTATCTAGCCGACGACCATTTTAAAAGTAAAAGCGGAGTCGGTACTAATACTAAAGTAATTTACTGCACTGCTGGGGGCAAAATGTTTCCAGTACCCGAATATTGCGACACCCTCGAACAAATTATCGATCGCCGCAAGATCGAAGTTAAATACCGACATAACCTCAAAGCGATCGACCCTGAAAACAAAGAAGCGATCTTTGAAGCAGTTACCGAAGAAGGTGTCGGCGAAGTCAGAATTAAATACGATATGATTCACGTAGCACCGCCGATGAGCGCGCCAGACTTCATTAAAGAAAGTCCTTTGGCAATGGCTAATAATCCTCTCGGTTGGGTAGATGTCGATCGCAATACCCTGCAACACAATAGCTATCCGAATGTCTTTAGCTTGGGAGATGCCTCTTCTTTACCAACCTCAAAAACAGCCGCAGCGATCCGCAAACAAGCCCCAGCATTAGTTGCAAGTTTATTAAATACGATCGCAGCTCGAAGCGATCGCGGTAATTATCAAGGTTATACTTGTTGTCCTCTAGTTACTGGCTACGGCAAAACCCTCATGGCTGAATTCGATTATACGAACACTCCAACTCCAAGTTTTCCGATCGACCAAACTAAAGAACATTACTTAATGTGGTTGGCAAAAAAATATCTTTTACCCTGGTTGTATTGGAACAGAATGTTAAAAGGCTCTGGTTTTGAAGGCGATCTGCTCAACAAGAAACAGGAACGAGTTAGCAATCAATAATCGTTAATCTTCCCCAATATCTTCGTTCCATAATTGGGGATTTTTAGTAATAAAATCCTTCATTAACTCAATACAACGGCTATCTTGTAAGACTTCGAGAATAACTCCTCTAGTTTGAAGATAGCCTTCTTCTCCCATGAAAGTTTTATTTTCACCAATAACTACTTTAGGAATACCGTAAAGCAAGATAGCCCCGCTACACATCGCACAAGGGGATAAAGTCGTGTAAAGAGTAGATTGACGATAAATTGCTGGAGCAAGACGACCGGCATTTTCGAGGGCGTGCATTTCACCGTGTAAGGTTGCACTTCCTTGTTGAATTCTTTGATTGTGGCCTCGACCGATAATTCGATCTTGATAAACAATTACCGAGCCGATCGGAATTCCCCCAGCTTTCAAGCCTATTTCTGCTTCTTCGATCGCCGCTTTCATAAATTGATTCATAATTTTAGGTGATTTCTTAAAGTTAGTCAGAAACGATTATCTCTCTTTAGTTATATTTTGCCAATTTACGATTATTTTAAACAAGATATCGTTTATATTAAGATCGCAGTCTTTTAAGTATAAATATCTAGGTGCGATCGGTAAATAAATAATATTCTTAACTTCTTCTCATCTAAAGTTCATGTAATTCTAAATTAAACTGGTTACAAAAGAATTAATTGCATTAATTAGTGAGAACTCTTCGGTCGGCTTTTTTCAATGTCTTAGTCTTATCAAACAAATTCAGTTCCAGCAAGTCAAAAAAATGGATAAAAATCAACAAACAGTCTTTTCAATCTTGATGATGCGTTTTGGCTTAGATCCTTACAAGTCGATTCCTTTAACTAATCAATGGTTTCGCGAACATCCCGAAAAACATTGGGAAGACTTAAGACAATCTCTTCTGAACGGTGAAGTTATTTTTAATCAGGATCGATTGTACGATGTTAATCTGCCAGAAATTAAAGCTTTGACTCGAAAAATGCGCGGTCACCGTTACACCGCCCTGAAAGCGGATGCGCCATATCTGAGGTGTCCTCAGATATGTCGGGCGCACCAAGCAGACGGTGCCTGCTCTGGCGTTCCCCGGTAAATACGGAGTAGAAATTAAAGATCGTTGGTATAATCTTAAGCTTTATCGTCAGTGTTTCATTGGTTCTGAAGCAGTAGCATGGTTGATAGAAACTCAAGATTTAAACGAAGCAAGATCGATTCAATTATGTCAAATGTTGCTCGATCGCCACATAATTCATCACGTTCACGACGAACATAATTTTAAAAATGAATTTTTGTTTTATCGCTTTTTTGAAGATGAAAAAGCAGGCGATCGCACCAATAATGCCCATAGTTTGGGCTTGAATAATATGTTACCCAATACCTGAATTTTACTATTCGATCTGTTCTAAAATTTGTTTGACGATCGCTGTTGTATCCTGAGATATTGAAATAGTAATTGCATTACTCGGCTCTTCTAAAGTATTAAACTGACTCCGCAACATTTCCCGTTTCATAAAATGCCCTTGGCGATTCTCAATTCTTCTAGAAATTTCTGAGTATTCGCCTTTTAAGTAGATCCAAATAACCTGTTTATTTTCTCCTTGTAAAATCGTTCGATAGCTTTTTTTTAGTGCCGAACAAGCAACAATTATCTTGGGATTGTTATCGATTAATTCTTTCAATCTCAACAACCAAGGTAGGCGATCGCGATCGTCTAAAGCAAGATTGCGACTCATTTTGAGAATATTGGCTCGGGGATGAAAATCGTCACCATCGTAAAAAGGATAATCGAGTTGTTTGCTTAATAATTTACCGATAGTAGTTTTGCCGCTCCCAGCTACTCCCATTAAAATATATGTCATTGCTACAAGTTATCTAGACTAATTCAAATAGAGCATTCAATCTGCGATCTAATATTAATAGATTTTCAAAAAATAAATTACTATTTTGCCGGGCGATCGCTCGGTTATGATGCATTTTTGAGACAGGTAGATTAACCTAAAAAAAGTAAATATATCCCTCGTCCGCCAATTATTTCAGTAATTTTTGTCTATGTCTTTAGTTAGATAAAAAAATAAGATCTATTCAAGAATTATCTCGTCTGATAGATGTTTAATAAACCCCAAAACTGTTGTAATAGAAGGGAAGTCAACGAAAAGATATTAAATATGCCTACACTAAATATTGGTCTTACTGAAGAACAACGTCACAGCGTAATCGAACTTTTGAATCGAGATTTAGCAGATTTTTATCTACTATTAATTAAAACTAAAAAATACCACTGGGATGTCGTCGGCCCTCAGTTTAGAACATTGCACGAACTCTGGCAAGAACACTACGAAAACTTAGCAACTAATATTGATGAAACTGCCGAAAGAGTCCGCAAATTAGGAGGGTATCCCGTCGGTACGGCAGAAGGATTTCTCAAACTAGCTTCAATTAAAGAACATCCTAACGACCTACCTTTAGCAACCGAAATGGTCGCCCGCTTAGTTAACGACCACGAGCAAATTATTCGCCAACTCAGAGACCACATCGATCGCTGCTCTCAAGACTATCACGACGAAGGAACGGCAGATTTCTTAACCGGATTGATGGAAGAACACGAAAAAATGGCTTGGATGCTGCGCTCTTTCATCGAAGGAGATTCCGTAAATCCTAGCGGAAATAGACCCGGATCGGAAACTAAACCAACGGTCGGCGTATAGTCAACAGAACAAAAGATTATTAATCACAAAGGAAAAAATATTTATGTCAGAAGAATACATCGCACAACGAACAATTACCTCCGTTTTTAAACAAGAAGCTCAAATAGATAAAGTGATTCGCCGCTTAATTGACCGAGACGTTCCTCGCGATCGCATTTCGGTAATGGGCAGAAACTTCAGTTCTCAAACCCGCATTAGCGGATTTATCACCAAAAAAGACGTAATCTTAGGTGGGGTAAGAAACGGTGCTGTTTTTGGCTCTCTGTTCGGTTCTTTCCTCAGTTTGCTGAGCGGGGTAGGAGTTCTCTTAATTCCTTTTGTCGGCTCGATAGTTGCGGCCGGCCCGATTAGTTCCGTCTTGCTAGGGGCTGCTAGCGGCGCGATCGCAGGTGGTGCTGGTGCAGGTTTGGTATCTGCTTTAGCTACTTTAGGAATGTCAGAAGAAAAGGCAGCAATTTACGAAACTCGCCTCAAGGCTGGAGAATTCTTGTTAATGGTAGAAGTCCCCGTCGGCAAATCGGGAGAATACCAACTTTTAATTGAAAATGCTGGGGGTGAAGAAATTCACATCAGCGATACCACTCTACCCCGTCCTTGTCCTGGAACTTGCAACGGGCCCGAGGATTTATCTCCTGAAGTTCGCAACCATCTATCTGAAGCAGCGCAACAAACTTTTATCGCTCGCTACAATTCTACTTACGAAGAAACCAACGACCAGAGTAAAGCAGAAGAAGCAGCTTGGCAAGCCATTTACGAGCAATACGAAGAAGATGACAATGGCGTTTGGTCGAAAGCTAAAGTAACTGCGTAAAAAAAGAGGAATAAAACCATGCAAAAATATAAATGCACTGTCTGCGGCTACATTTACGATCCAGAAAAAGGCGATCCTGACTCTGGCATCGAACCAGGAACTGCTTTTGAAGATATTCCCGAAGATTGGGCTTGTCCTAAATGCGGCGCGAAGAAGTCTGATTTTGAACCAGTCAAACAAGAAGCAGCTGCTTCATAGATTAATAAGAATTGTTTCAATTTCTATCTAAAGGTAGAAGTTCCCCCTTCAAACTTTTCTTATCTTTAAAGAGTAACCGCGAGAAAATATAACCAACTCAACGAGGATTTAAATTATGGAAAACCAAACAGATAAATACGGCTTTACTAATTTTGCAGAAACCTGGAACGGTCGCTTAGCAATGCTAGGATTCGTAATCGGTTTAGCAACTGAATTAATTACAGGTCAAGGAATACTTTCACAACTCGGCCTGATGTAATGAGCGGTTTGGATAAGGCGATCGCACCGGTGCGATCGCCTTTCTTTTATGCAAGATAAATTTCGATATGTTTTTCTTATTTAAAAAAGATTTCTCAACTTCTTCTACTATTAAATGGTTTTATAAAAAGTTTTTAGAAATATTTATTTACCCGAGTGTTTGGGTCTCGGCCGGACTGGCCTCTTTAACAATCTATACTCAAGATGTCCTGAACTTACCAGAAGATTGGCGACCGCCCCTTTTAATTTTTTCAGCTTCTTTGGTATTTTATAATTTAGACCGTATTTTTGACTCTTACGTTCAGGAAATTCCCGATCGCAAAGTTCAGTCTTTTTTTCGCAACAAACTGGTTTTTTTTCTGTTATTATCTGCTGTTTTAGTAACTTTAACTCTGCTATTTTTTGCACCGCAACAGGTACGCTTGGTTAGTTTAGGAGGGTTAGTACCTTTACTTTATGGAATCCCCCTTTTCCCCCTTCAACTAGGGCAAGAAGAAAATAGATGGTATCGTCTTAAAGACATTCCCGGAACGAAAGCTTGGATCGTGGCTGGAACTCTTACTTATGCAGTTGTCGCAGTTCCTTTAGCTTATGCTAATGCAGGTTTAGATCGCTCGGCAATTTTAATCAGTCTGTTTTTATTGATATTTATCGGGACTAATTCCCATTTATTCGATCTTCGCGACGTGCGATCGGATTTTAATAAAGGTGTATTGACTTTACCTTTGATGATTGGCATTCAAGAAACTCGCCTTCTTTTTACTGCGCTTAACTTACTAGTCTTGTTAGGTGCTATTTTGTATTGGGTGAGTGAATTGGCTATTCTCAGTCCTTTAACCATCGGATTAGCTACTTTAATTAACATCGCGATCGTTTGGTTGCCAACGCCAGAAACCCCTAGAAATATTTACAATATCTGGATTGATGGTTGTCTTTTCTTACCGATATTATTGAATATTTGAGTTATTAACTATTAA
>JAAUYD010093965.1_pt1 | contig 23569 bp, 25 predicted proteins | sample 7278101 | NCBI WGS metagenome assembly JAAUYD01 (sample SAMN14350128, study PRJNA611818) | marine sediment metagenome | isolation source: surface marine sediment (0.6m) | place: French Polynesia: Moorea | collected 2018-08
ACGTTCTCGTTCGAGGGCAACATCGCCAGCTTCAACCCGGCCAAGCGGTTCGTCAGCCTCCTGTTCCACACCGGCGCCACCATCGACGGCGACTTCCCCCGGCTCGAGGGCGGCGGCAAGCAGGTCCGAATCATGCGCTTCCACGACCTCGACGAGGTGGCTGCAGGCGGTGACGAGCTGCAGGCCGTGATCCGCGCCTGGTGCGAACAGCGGGCCTGACGTGGCGACCGCCGTCCCCTTCCCAGCGACGCAGCCCGACGGCTACGAGTGGCTGGACGACGAGCCGGTGTTCGAACCCGCACGCCACCTGCAGATCGAACCGCCCGCCGGGACGAGGTCGCTCGCCGACCTCGGCTACGACGACGCCGAGATCGCCGGCGTCGCCACACCGGTTGCGGTATCCGAGCCCTTCCGGGTCCTCAGCGACGAGGGGGCCGCGGTCATGCTCGAGACGTGCCGCCGCCTGCGAGCCTTCACCCGCCGCGCCGGCAACCGAATCGAGAACACGGTGCGAGGCGGCTGCTACCGCTCGCGGTTCCTCCGCGACCTGTGCATCGAACCAGCGGTCACCGAGGCGATGGCCGAGATCTACGGGGTCGAGGTGGCGCCGCACACGATGCCGGTCCACCTGGGTCATCTCAACTACGAGCCGAGCAACGTCGACGAGGCGGTCGACAAGTGGCACCACGACACGATCCCGCTCGACTACGTGATGATGGTCTCCGACCCGGCGGCGTTGCCGGGCGGGCGATTCGAGTACTTCGCCGGCACCAAGCACGAGGTGGCGGCGCTGGCAGCCCGTGGTGAACGCCCGCCGGCCGATCGGGTCGTCGCCCCCCACTTCCCCGGGCCGGGCCATGCGATCGCCCTCCACGGCGACATGGTCGTCCACCGCGCCGCAGCCCTCACCGGCCCGGCCGAACGGATCACGATGGTCAACGCATACGTGGCGTGCGACCGGTCGCGTCTGGACCAGTCGCGGTCCCGCGACCTGATCGGCATCGACGATCCGACGACGCTCTACGGCGAGTGGAGCCGGCACGTCGCCTGGCGCGCCGAGGGGCGCCTCGCGCAGCTGCGGGCGACGCTCGGCCACGGTGTCACGCGCGACGAGGCGATCGATGCGCTGACGAGGGCGATCGAGGACGTCAACGAAGCGATCGACGACATGCGGGCCGGCGTGCGCGAGGCCGAGCACTACGAACGCTGAGCTGTGGCCCACTTCTGGGAGACTGGACGGCATGGACCCGATTCACGGCTGCATCGACCGCTGGCACCAGCACATCCGCGGCGAGCTCGAGGGCGGGCTCGACGCACTGCTGCGCGAGGACTGCGTGTTCCTCTCCCCCATCGTGTTCACGCCCCAGGAGGGTCGTGAGATCACGAAGCTCTACCTCAAGGCCGCGGGCAGCACACTGGCCGACGTCGACCCGCACACCGAGCAGGCCACGATGGGCGCGAGCGGGAAGTTCCGCTACACGACCGAGATCCTCCAGGGCCATCACGCGATGCTCGAGTTCGAGACCGAGATCGAGGGCAAGTACGCCAATGGCGTCGACATCATCACCTGCGACGACGACGGGATGATCGTCGAGTTCAAGGTGATGATCCGCCCGCTGCAGGCGATCAACGCCGTCCACGCCCAGATGAAGGCGATGCTCGAACACCTCGCGACGTAGGCGGCCAGCCTGCGGGCCGGATCAGCCGGCCCGGCGGATCGGCTCGAGCGCGGTGACGTACTCGGCCAAGCGGTGGGCGACCTCGATCGCCTCGTCGGGGTCATCCGGGTCGTCGCCGTCGGGTGCCTCCCAGACCTCGGAGATCCGCCGCCAGACGTCGGAGCCGATGAACTCCCCGGCTTCGGCCTCGTCGCCGAGCGCCTTCCGCCAGCGCCGCTCGCTGCCGAGCAGCCGCTGGAGCACCTCGTCGTTCGGCCCCGGCTTCGGGTACTCGCTGTGGAAGCCGATCTCGAGCATCACCTCGCCGTCGACGCGGATCAGCTGCGCCTCGTAGTGCTCGCGGTTGGCGCCGTCGTACCAGACCTTGAGGCCGCGCTTGTGGGCGAACGAGTGCAGCTCGCCGTCGACGTCGCCGGTCAGACCCTCGAACACGTCGAGCACCTGGTCGAAGAACGAGCGCTGCACCGAACCGACGCTAGAGGCTGACCCGCCGCTCGCTACCGTCCGGCCCGTGGACAAGATCGTCGTGGACGAGATCGTGGCGCTGGCCCGTCGGGAGGGCTTCTCGGGGGTGGTGCACGCTCGTCGCGGCGACGAGGTGCTCGTGCGCGAGGCGTTCGGGCTCGCCGACCGCGCGCACGAGATCCCCAACGAGGTCGCGAACCGGTTCGGCATCGCCAGCGGCGCCAAGGGCTTCACGGCGCTGACGGTCATGTCGCTGGTCGAGGACGGTGGGCTGACGCTGGCGACGACGGCGCGTGAGGTGCTCGACGACGACCTGCCGCTGATCGACGGGCGTGTCACCGTCGAGCACCTGCTCGCCCACCGATCGGGCATCGGCGACTACTTCGACGAGGAGGCGCACGACGACATCGCCGACTACGCGATGCCGGTGCCGGTGCACCGGCTCGCCGGCACCGAGGACTACCTCCCGATCCTCGACGGCTACCCGCAGGTGTTCGAACCGGGCAGCCGGTTCGCCTACAACAACGGCGGGTACGTGGTGCTCGCAGTCATCGCGCAGCGGGTGGCGGGGCAACGATTCGAGGATCTCGTCGTCGAGCGCGTCTGCGCGCCGGCCGGGCTGGCCTCGACGTCGTATCTCCGCTACGACCAGCTGCCGGGCAACACGGCGATCGGCTACGTCGACGACGGGCTGCGCGCCAACACGCTGCACCTGCCGGTGCTCGGGAGCGGCGACGGCGGCATGTTCTCGACCGCCGCCGACATCGACCGCTTCTGGTCGGCGCTGCACGCAGGTCGGATCGTGTCGCCCGGTGCCGTCGCCGAGATGACGCGTCCGCGCAGCGACGTGCCGCAGGAGTCGATGCGCTACGGCATGGGGTTCTGGTTGCACGCCACGGGGCCGGCCGTGTCGCTCGAGGGCTACGACGCGGGCGTGTCGTTCCGCACCGTGCACGAGCCGACAACCGACACCACCCACACCGTGCTCTCGAACACCTCCGAAGGCGCCTGGCCGATCACCAAGGCACTCGACCGCGCCCTGCTGTCGTGACGATGAGCGACAGGTCCGGCTATGCGTGCTCGGTTGGAGGCGGACGGTGAGCTCTTCGTGCGGTCCAATCGCCCACCAGGTTCAGATAGCCGGGAACGAACTCGTCGGCTCCTGATGCTCGCATCCGATGGTCTCCATCAGGGAAGACGATGATGGTCGCATCGACGTTGCCGGCGTCGACGAGCGCGACGCCGGATTGCTCGGCGCCTCGCCACGGCGGAAGCAGGGGGTCGCGGCCGCCGTAGGTGGCGAGGAACGGGCACTCGATGCGGCTCAGCGATGAGACGGGATCGAAGGGCTCGCTGACGAGCAGCGTCAGGTGCCGCCAGTCGTCGGCGTCCTCGACGGCTTGGAAGCTCCCGTACCACGATCGATGGCGTGCCGGTGCGAGCCACCGCTCTGAGATCGACTCGAAGTCGTCCCCGTCGGCGGCCGCTTGGTGGAGTCCCCGGGCGAGCGCGAGGGCGTCTCCGACATCTCGGTCGCCGTGGTCGTGGTCGCGCAACGTGTGTTCGACGTCGTAGAGGATCTGGTCCTGCACGCCGATCGTGGGAGCCGAACTGGCGATCGCGAATGCGAGCTCGATCGGTCTGCCGGCGAGCATCTGCACCAGCCATCCACCTTGGCTGTGGCCCCAGATCCCAACTCGTTCGGGATCGACGGCCGCATGGTTCCGAGTCAGATCGAGGGCTGCGACGGTCTGGTCCGCTCGTCCGGCGAGGCCGTAGTGACGCCAGTCGCCGGTCGACGCGCCACACCCCGGCTTGTCGAACGCGAACGTCGCGATGCCGCGATCGAGGAACGTCCGGCGGATCGGTTCGAAGTAGCCGCCCGAGTCCCGATCGGCCGGGCCGGAGCCCTGGGCCATCACCACCGCAGGATGCGGCCCGGCTCCCGAGGGGAGGTGAAGTGATCCGGCCAGAGCGAGTCCGCCCCAGGCAAACTGAATGTCGATCTGTTCAGGCGTCGCCACGGCAGGTGCTCCGAGCTCGAGGGCCAAGCTGCACACGATCCTGGCGCCTCGCACCGTGCCCGAGCGACACGGACAATCCGCCCCGCAGCCGGCGATCCCCCATCACCGTCGCACGCGACGGGTCGGGCCGTGTCGCTCGAGGGCTACGACGTCGACGTCCCGTTCCGGACGGTCAACGACCTCACAAACGACACGACCCACGCCGTGCTCTCGAACACGTCCGGGGCGCCCGGCCGACCACGAGAGGCTCTCGACCAGTTGGTGACCTGGCGAGGCGATCGGGTGCCAGCGGGCTCGAACGGCTCATGGGCACCGCAGGGGATACTCTGAAGCCACCGGCAGCGAGTGAACGAGATGAGCGGTAGCACCAACGAAGAGAGCGATGACGCCGTGCACCCCGAGCGAGAGGGTCCGGTGGACGAGTCGCCGCGCCGCATCCTGTACTGGTGGCACGTCCCCGAGCGGCCGGGAACCGGCAATGCGATGCTGCTCTTCGCCGCCGTCTGGCTGGTGACGCTCGTCGCACTGGCCGTCATCATCCGTTTGATCTTCAACGCCGTGGGCTGACTCGTGCCGCGCGTCGGCCTTGCACCGGAACGCGACGCCGTCGCAGCTGCGCCAGCCCGTCCATCGGTCGAGAGCGGGCGATGAGATACTCACGTCATGGGAAGCTCGGCGCAGGCTCGCGGCAGCGACGTCTTCGTCAGTTACGCCCGCGCTGACGTCGAAGCGGTGACGCTGCTCGCCTCCGATCTGAGGCAGCATGGCTGGACGGTGTGGATGGATGACCGGATCGCCATCGGATCCGAGTTCGAGATCGACATCGAGCGCGAGCTCGACAACGCGAAGTGCGTCGTCGTCGTGTGGTCGAATGCCTCCGTGGCGTCGAAGTGGGTCAGGGCCGAAGCCGCTGCGGCTGACGACCAAGGCAAGCTCGTGCCAGTCCGACTCGCGTCGGACGTGAGCCCACCAATCCGATTCCGCCAGCTGAACACGGCGACGATCGTTTCCGGTGAGCCGATCGAGCGTGATGGGGCGTCTGGCGGATTGCTCGCGGAGATCGGACGCCTGACGGGCAGGCTTCCCGCCGGCATCGACGCAACGCAGATCGACCGAGGTGCGACGAGGTCCTCAGGGGCGCGGAGAGTCACGTCCGGCACCTGGCGAGTGACGGTTCGGTTCCTCGGCACCAAGGCGCGGTACGACCTCGATCTCCGGCCGAACGGGACGGCCACCGGCAAGGGCTCCTGGCTGGTCTCACGGGCGAAACTCGCCGGTCGCTGGAGCTACGACATCGCCAGCCAACTCTTGCTCCTCCAGCTCTCGGGAGGTATCAGCGACGGGACCGAGGCCATCGAGGTGAGGATCATCGAGTGGATCGACGACAACTCGGCGAGGTGCGAGTTCGACAACAGGAGAGCCAAGCTCGAACGAATCGTTGGTTGACCCTGGGAAGCGTCGATCCCGACGGAACGATCCGGAGGCTCGATGAGTGACCGGCGGGCCATGGGGCCAACTGTCTCTGAGTTGACAACTCTGGTCGTCAACTCGCGCTGGTTGGTGTCGGTCGTGACCATCGAGGTCGACAACGGTCGGCAATCCTCCCCAGCCGTGAGACGCGCTACACGCGATACCCGATCGTCCTAAGCAGATCGAGGCGGGCGGAGACGTCGTCGTCGGTCTCGACGCCGAGCGGGGGTTCGCCGTCGACCACGCCGACGATGCCGCGGCCCGCTTCGGTCACCGCCACCAGCACTTCGAGCGGGTTGGCGGTCGCACAGATGATGCGGCAGACCTCGGGGATCGTGCGCACGTCGTTCATCACGTTGACCGGGTAGCCGTCGCGCAGGAACACGACGAAGCAGTGACCCGACGCGATCGCCAGGACGGCGGCGACTGCGGCGTCGACCAGCTCGTCGTCGTTGCCCGAGCGGCGGACCAGCCGCGGCCCCGAGGCCTCACTGAACGCCGCGCCGAAGCGGAGGCTCGGCGACGACCCGGCGAGCCGCTCGTGGAGGTCGACGATCGTCTTGATGAAGTGGGCCTGCCCGACGATCACGTTCGCGTCGGTCGGAATGTCGATGGGGACGGCTTCGAGTTCCATGCCCCCATCCTGAACGCGTCAGGGCGCGCCGTCGAGCAGGCCCGTCAACCCGGTCGGCTCGTGCGGCCCGATGACGAGCTGCTCGACGACGCCGACACCGGTGCGGTCGCCCCACCGCGCCCGCGACAGGGCTTGGATGTGGATCATCGTCGGGTCCGCCGGATTCACGTCGTCGAGGGCGATCTCGTCGCGCGTCGACTCGTCGGGCCCGATCCAACTGCCGTGGCGCCACACCGGGTGCTGGTAGCCGATGCCCGACATCTGGAACCGGAGGAACGGCTCGTAGGCGATCTCGACCGCATCGCCGCCCCACACGCCGAGCCGCGTCGTCAGCCGCTCGGCCCAGCGGGTGCCGGGCTGCCAGTGCAGATCGAACGTCGCCGACTCGCCGCGCTGGACCCGACCTGGATCGATCGGATGGTCATCCTCACCCAGCACCGGCACGACCGCGCCGCTCTGGTGCCAGGCCCGGCCGTCCGACTCGTGGTTGACCGCGACGTAAGTGCAGGCGTCCGCGAAGACCGTCGGCGCCCACAGCCAGAAGAACTGCGGCACCGACGGCGGGCCGGGCGGGCGCTCGCCCACCGGCCGGACACCCCACGACCGGTCGCGGGTGCCGACCACCGGCGCCAGCGCGTCGATGTCGACGCGGTCGCCGTCGACGTCGATCCAGCCCTGCCACCGCCCGAACTGGGTCAGCCGCGTGTAGTCGAACACCGTCCGGTGCCCGCTCTGATGGACGAACCGGGGCTCCTCGATGACCGGCGAGTGCGCGGTCATCGTCAGGTCGGCGGCGACGCCGTGCCGGTCGTCGACGACGATCCGGTGCCGGCGCATCGGCTCGACGATCTCGACCTGCACGGGCCCGACGGTCGTCGCCGTGCGATCGCCGGGGCACGCCCGCGACGCCCGCACGTTGTACTGGACGCCGTGGCGTACGACGCTGAACGCCGCATCCATCACGCCGCGGTTGGGATACACGCCGCAGGCGACTGCGAAGAACACCGCCCCGTCGCGGTCGTAGCCGTTGAAGAAGAACCGGTCGTACGCGTTCGGCGAGTCGGTGGCGACGTGGCTCATGGGTTGCGACGTCTGGTGGAGCGGGTAGTCGTCGAGCGGGTGGATCACGGGTGGCTCCTCACAGCTGGTCGATCAGGTCGAGATCGCACATCTGGGCAGCGTGGCGCTCGGCCATCACGGCGAACATCTCGTCCCCACGCTCGGTCTGCTCGACGACCTGCGAGGCCAGCACCGCCATCAGGTAGCCGCTCGCCGACCCCAGCACGTAGCCCTCCCACACGTCGTCGTCGGCGATGCTCACACCGGCGCTGCGCAGCCCGGCGGCGTACCGCCCGACCAGGTCGCGCTCAGCGGCCGCCCGCTGGTCGGGAAGCAGGCCCGCCCCGCAGAAGTAGGCGACGTCGGCCGGGCCGGTGCCGACCGTCACGGTCTGCCAGTCGACGATCGTGACCCGCGAGTCGCCACCGTGCCCACCATCGCCCCCACCGAACAGCATGTTGTCGAGGCGGTAGTCACCGTGGGTGACGCACCAGGCGGCGTGCGACGCAGCCCACTCGACGATGCGGTCGGTCAGCCGGCCGTACCGCTCGATCAGCGCCGCACCGAGATCGACGTCGTCGGATGTCAACCGGCCCGAGAACCGCTCGGCGAATCCGGGATACGTCCCCTGCAACATCGCCGTGAGGAACGCCGTCCGGTCCGCGCCGGGGAAGCCGAGCCAGCCGAGGCGCCGGTACTCCTCGACCCGCCCCCACGTCGGGGCATGGAGCCCCACCGCCTCGTCGACGGCCAGCACGGCCTCGTCGACCGAACAGCCACCGAGCTGGTCACCCGGCTCTGCGGGCGCGACGTCCTCCATCAGCAACACGAAGTCGTGCGTCGCCGGCTCCCAGCCGACGTGCAGGGCCTGCGGGGTGCGGATCGTGACGTCCTGCTGGAGATCGCGATAGAAGCCGACCTCGCGCTGGTACGTGCCGATGTCGACCGCCGTCGACCGGCTGACCTCGCTCGGCGACGGGAACTTGCCGACGACGCTGGCGGGACGGTCGGCGTCGTCGCCGGCATCACCGTCGGACCAGGCCAGGTCGAAGCGCACGTTCTCGCCGACCTGGCCCGTCCCGATCGACCGTGAGCCGACCGCCACGATCTCGGCCCCGAGTCCCACACCGGCCGCATGGAGCGCTTCGGTCAACCAGGCCGCATCGATGTCGGTCGCGGCACGGATCGGCTCGGACGGACCACCCACGGCAGCGAGCCTGGCACACCGCGGCGATCAGATCGCCGCCGGGCCGCGGTTCGGACCGAGCGCGAACAGCAGCGCCGCCACCGGCACGGCGCCGAGCACGACCAGCGCCGGCGGGTAGGACCCGAGCGACTCCTCGACCAGCGTCAGCACGACGGGGCCGATCGCCGACGCGCCCACACCGAACAGCGTCAGCGCACCCTGGATCGAGCCGAGGTGCCCGGTGCCGAACCACGTCGGCTGGAGCGTGATCGCCGCCGTTCGCACCGCGCCGCCCGCAGCGCCGAGCACGACGGCGTACGCCAGCGCGACCACGCCCGGCGCCGCCACCGCGCCGAGGAGTTGCGCACCGAGCAGCAGGACCATCGACACCGCCGGCAGGTACCGCGTGCCGATGCGATCGGCCACGTACCCGATCGCCAGGCCGGCGATGGTCGACCCGAGCACCTGCGGGACGAACAGCGCCGCGGCCGCCGTCTCGGAGAGACCGGCGTCACCGAGCAGGTCGATCTGGTGGAAGTTCATCGCCGTCGACATCATCCCCGCTGCCCCCGTGACGGCGGCCAGCATCCAGAACGACGCGGTGCGCATCGCCGCGCCCCGATCGTGCCCCGATCCGGCCGGCTCGGCCGACCCGCGGCGCCCCGTCGGGAGATCGCGCAGACCGAACAGCGCCATCGGCACGACGACCGCCACGACGACGAGCGCAGCGAGCAGCCAGGCCTGCCGCCAGCCGACCGCAGCGATCACGACCGCCAGCACGACCGGCACCAGGGCCATCAGGCCACCCGACACCGTCGTGAAGAGCCCGACGGCCGTGCCGCGCCGGCGCTCGAACCGGATCTGCACCGTGACGGTGGCGGCCAGCGAGAGCGACCCCTGCCCGAGGAAGCGGATGCCGGCGAAGCCGACCGCCAGCCAGACCAGGCCGTTGACGAGCGACATGTTCACCAACGCCACGCCGAACGCCAGCCCGATCGCGACCTGTGCGACACGCACGCCGCGACGGTCGATGAACCGACCGACGAACGGGAGGAGCGAAGCGCCGACGAGCGTGCCGACCATGTAGGCCCCACTCACCTCGGACCGGCTGAGCCCGAGATCGTCGACGAAGTGGTCGATGAACACCGACACCCCGATCGTCTGCCCGGGCCCGGTGAGCGCCGCCGCCAGGATCGCGAGGCCGAGCACGAGCCAGGCGGGCCGGGGACGGGAGCGGCTCGTCAAGCGCGCAACGGTAGCGCTGCCGTCTGCGAGATCCGGAGGCGTCAGACAGCCATCGGTGACGTCGAACGCACGAGGAGGTAGCCGTCCTCGAGGCGCGGCGGCACGAGCTCGACGCCCGGCGGAGGGCTCCCGAGACAACGCAGACGGCCGTCGGCCTGCTTCCAGGACGCCCGGATGTCGGGCGGCGGGAAGCCGTCCTGCACCCAGGTGCACCCGTCCGCACGCGCCGCGAGCTGGGCCGGCGTGCCGTCGAAGCGGATCGCTCCCTCGTCGAGCACGACGACGCGGTCGCACATCGCCGCCTCGTCGGTCAGATGGGTCGAGATCACGATGGTCATGTCGTGGCGGCGCTCGCCGAGGATCTCGCGCAGGCGGAGCCGCTCGTCGGGGTCGAGGCCGGCGGCCGGCTCGTCGAGCACCAGCAGCGTGGGCGCTCCGAGCAGCGCACCGGCCAGGCCGAGCCGGCGCTGCATGCCGCCGGAGAGCTCCTCGGTCTTGTCCCCGGCACGGTCGCGCAGACCGACGCGATCGAGCACGTCGAAGACCATCCGGCGCCTGGTCCGTTCCTCCCGGTGCTCCTTGAGCACGGCGAGGTGGTCGAGCGCGTCGAACACCCGCGTGCCGCGGGCGAACCCGACATCCTGCGGAAGGTAGCCGAGTCGTCGCCGGATCTCGCGATGCTCACGCTCGTGGCCGGGGTCGAGACCGTCGACGCGAACGCTCCCATGGTTGACACCGAGCACGGTCGCGAGACAGCGCAGCAGCGTCGTCTTGCCCGCACCGTTCGGCCCGAGGACTGCCAGCTGGCCGCCCTGCGCCATCAGGTCGAGGCCGGCCAGCACCGTCCGCTTCCCGAACGTGCGCGTGATCGCGTCGAGATGGACGTGGGCCGGCATCACGCGGTCAGCTCCAGGTGATCGAAGTGGTCGCGTCGCAGCACCACGACGCCGGCCGCGGCGACCGCGATCGACAGCGCGACGACCTGGCCGATGGCCCCGAACGCCGCCAACTGGTCGTTGGCCGCGGCCTGGGCGATGAGCACCCCGACCAGCCAGAGCGTCCCGACGAGCGCGGTCGCCCGGCGCGGCGAGAGCACGGTCATCGCCGCCACGCTCGACGTCGTCAGCGCGACGCCGGGCAGCATCCACGCCGCAGCCGTCCAGCCGACGTTGGCGCTCAGCAACGAGAGCGCGCCGATCAGCACGATCGAGACGACCAGGACGGTGGCAGCCCGCAGCGCGAGCAGCCGGATGCCCCGCATCGGGGCGGCGAGGTGTGCCTCGTAGGACGGATCGGCGGCCGTGCCGTACGAGAGCGCGACGCCCAGCACCGGCACGAGCGGCGCCAGCACGAGCAGGGCGAACAGGCTGTCGGGATCGCTGCCGTCGGCGTTGCCCAGCCCGACGAGCACGGCGACGCCGAGCGACGCGAACCATGCCCGGCGCAGCGCCGGCGAGGCGACGATGAGGCGGGTCACGTTGGACGACATGCCGACACGGCGCAGCACGCGCTCGACGAACGACGGTCGGGGCGCATCGAGCTCGGCGGTGATCGCCCGCCAGTTGCGGTCGATGCGGGCCTGGTCGACGACGGGAAGGGTCATGACAGTGCCTCCTGGAGCGTGTGGCGGGCTCGCATGAGTCGGGTCTTCACGGTGCCCTGCGGCACCCCGAGCAGGTGGGCGGCCTCTTTGGTGCTGAGACCGTCGATGGCGGTGGCGACGAGGACGGCGCGCAGGTCGTCGGGCAGCGCCTGCACGGCGGGCCCGACGCTCCCGTACGCGCCGCTGCCGAGCACTGCCTCGTCGATCGAATGGTGGTCGGTCAGGTCGGCGACGATCGTCGCCGGATCCACCGGCGCTGCCTTCCTCTTGCGCAGCTGGTCGATCAAGCGGCGGATTGCGATCCCCCACAGCCACGCGCCGACATCGCCCTCGCTGCGGTACTTCTTGGCCGACTTCCACACCGCGAGGAACGTGTCCTGGACGGCGATGTCGGTGAGGTCGGGGTCGCCGCAGCGCGACTGCAGTCGGGCGGTCAGCCACTCGGCGTGGCGGCGATAGAGGAGCTCCAGCGCGACGCGGTCACCGCTGGCAACACGTGCCACCAGGGCGCGGTCTTCGCCTGGATCATCCAACACACCCATCCTGTCGTGTCGGAGTGCTCGAACGGTTCATGCCGGCCGCCGGGAGAAGTTGTACCGGACGCCGCCGCGCTGAGAGCAGCAGCGGCGTCCGGCCAACGGGACGACGCTTCCGCCTTGCGTCGGCCACCAGATAGATCGTCGGGAGGGGCTCCGATCTTGAGCGTTTTCCGCCTGGTCAGGGGACACTTGAGCGTTTCCAGAGACCTCTGCCTCTGGTGCGCGCGCTCGGCCCCGGCGCATCCTTGACGATGTACGCAGCGCGCCGATTCCGCTGGGCCGAAAGGAGCCTCCGATGCGCGTCATGACTGCGATCATCTGTGCCGGAACACTCCTCGTGACCGGGGCGTGCGGCGGGGACGACGAGGGCGACGAGCCCGCCGGCTCCGTCCCCGTGGTGGAGGCCATCGACGACGCGCCGAGCGGCGAGTTCACGTTGGTCGGCCTCCTGTTCGACGACGGCGGCGGCCTGGTCATGTGCGACGCGCTGGCCGAGTCGTTCCCGCCCCAGTGCCCCGGCGAGCGCGTGGTCATCGCCAACCCCGACGCCGTGACGGCCGACTTCACCGAGGCCGAGGGCGTCCGGTGGACCGACAGCCCGGCGTCGCTGCGTGGCACGCTCGTCGACGGCGAGTTCCAAGTGGCCGGCTGAGAGCTCGCCGCGACCCGCTCATCCGTGCGCGACCTGCGCCAGGCCTCACCGGTCAGGCGACCGGGAGCCCGAGGCCGCGGGCGATGACCAGGCGCTGGATCTCGCTCGTGCCCTCGCCGATCTCGAGGATCTTCGCATCGCGGTAGAACCGCGCCATCGGCGTCTCCTCCATGAACCCCATGCCGCCGAGCACCTGGGTGCCGACCCGCACGGCGTCCATGGCGGCTTCGGTCGAGTAGAGCTTCGCCATCGCCGCCGCCTGGCCGATCGGGCGACCCTGATCCTTCAGCCAGGCCGCCTTGTAGGTCAGGTTGTGGGCGTTCTCGACCTGCACCGCCAGGTCGGACAGTTGGAAGGCGAGCCCCTGGTTGCGTCCGATCGGCCCGCCGAAGGCCTGCCGCTCCTTGGCGTACTCGACCGACATCTCGAGCGCCGCGCGGGCACACCCGAGTGCCAGGGCCGAGATGGCGATGCGGCCGTCGTCGAGGATCGTGAGGAAGTTGCGGAAGCCGTCGCCTGGCTTGCCGAGCAGGTTGGCGTCGGGCACGCGGCAATCGTCGAGGGTGATGCCGTGGGTGTCGGAGGCGTGCCAGCCGAGCTTGTGGTACGCCGGCTCGATGATCATCCCGGGTGTGCCGGCCGGCACGACGAACGCCGAGATGCCGTCCTCGGTGCGCGCCGTCACGGTCGTCAACGACGTGATCTCGGTACCGCAGTTCGTGATGAACGCCTTGGACCCGTTGATCACCCAGCTGTCGCCGTCGAGGAAGGCCTTCGTCTTGGTGGCGCCGGCGTCGGAGCCGCCGTCGGGCTCGGTCAGGCCGAACCCGCCGAGCGCCGTGCCCGCGACGAGGTCGGGCAGCCACTGCGCCTTCTGGTCCTCGTTGCCGAACTGGTAGATCGGGTTGGCGCCGAGGCCCACGCCGGCCGACAGCGTGATGCCCATCGACTGGTCGACGCGACCGAGCTCTTCGATGGCGACGCACAGCGATGAGAAGTCGCCGCCGGCGCCGCCGTACTCCTCGGGGAAGACGATGCCGAACAGGCCGAGCTCGCCCATCTGCCTGACGACGTCGACCGGGAAGTGGTGGTCGAGGTCCCACTGGGCGGCGTGTGGCGCGATCTCGCCCTCGGCGAAGTCGCGGACGGTGGCGCGGAGCATCTCGTGCTCGTCGGTCAGCTCCCAGCTCATGCCGACCACCTTAACGCAGACTAAGGTCGCTGTCGACCCTCGGCCGGCACCCTCACCCGGCGCGCCGCGGCGGGAGTCCCCCTCGGCGGAACTGCTTGTTCGCGTACATCCGGCGATCGGCGCCGGCGAGCATCGCCGCCGGTGGCGGGTAGTCGCCGTCGAACAGCCGCACCCCGCACGACACGTCGGGAAGGCCGGGGTCGTCGAGGACGCGCCCGACGACGGCCTCGATGATCTGTGCGTCGGCACGCTCGACCACGATCGCGAACTCGTCGCCGCCGAGCCGACCGAACGCATCGCTGGCGCGCAGGTGCCTCGACACGCGGTCGGTGAAGCGGCGGATGAGCGCGTCGCCGGCAGCGTGGCCCTGCTCGTCGTTGACCTGCTTCAGGCCGTCGAGGTCGAGATACACGACCCCGATCGGCGTCGCGCGCCGCACCGCTCGACGGCGGGCGGTGGTGAGCGCGTCGAGGAAGCCGCGCCGCGACAACACCCCGGTCATGGCATCGACCCGAGACGAGTCGACCAGCTCGTCGATCCCACGCCTGACGGCGGCGGTGAGCAAGGCGAGCGAGACGAACAGGAGCGCCAGCAACGCCGCGTTCGCGATCACGATGGCCCACGTCTCACCGTCGCGAGAGGACGCCCCGACGGCGAAGGCGGCGAGTGCCGCCACCGCGGCGGCGAGCAGGCCCCAATCGTGGGACACGAACCAGGCAGCAGCCATCACGCACAGCGCGTAGGGCAGGGTCAGCAGCAACCCGGACGGCGCCGCGACGTCGACGGCCACCACGGAGACGAGCGCGAGCAGCACGACGGCGCCGCGCTGGGCCGGGGGCACGCGGTCGGACCGTTCGGTCAGGTCGAGCAGGACGTCGTACAGCATCGTCGCCCCGACCCTATGGGCTGCGGCGGCCGCGACCGGGCCAATCGCGTCCGGGCCGATCGTGTCGGGCCTACGGGCGCTGGATGGTGACGATGGGCTGGTCGAGGCCGACCTGGGCGCCGGCGGGGACGTGCACGACGTCGACGATGCCGTCGAAGGGGGCGGCGAGCGTGTGCTCCATCTTCATCGCCTCGACGGCGGCGACCGCGGCGCCGGCAGTGATCGACTGGCCGACCTCGACGGCGACGTCGATCACCGTGCCCGGCATCGGGCTGCGCACGATCCCGTCTGCGTGGGCGGCGGACGGGTCGGCGCCGGCGCCGCGCTGCTCGACCTCGGTGATCGCCCAACTCTCGCCACCGACGGCGACGTGGGTCGTCCGGCCGGCTGCGTGCACGTAGGCCGGCTGCGCACGCCCCTCGACGACGATGGTCCGGTCGACACCGTGGCCGCGCACGCTGCAGACGATCGGGGCGGATCCGTCGAGCTCGACCCGCCACGACGGCGCAGCCGCGACGTCACGGTCGGGTGTCGCGAGCACGACGACGCGCCCGCGCCCGGGCACGTCGAACTCGCGGCGCGTCGCTGCCGCCTCACCGTGGCGCCACCCGACCAGCCGTCGCCACGGGTCGCCGGTGTCGGCGAGCGACTCGGACAGCGGCGCGAGCATCACGGCGACGAGCGCCGCGTCGGGCACGCCGTCGCCGCCGAGCTCGGGCAACCGCCGCTCGACGAGGCCGGTGTCGAGCGCGCCGGCGCGGACCTCGGCGTCGGCCAGCAACCGGCGGAGGAAGCCGATGTTGGTCGTGACCCCGAGCACGGCGGTCGAGGCCAGCGCACCATCGAGTCGGTGCAGCGCCTCGGCCCGATCGTTGCCCCAAGCGATCACCTTCGACAGCATCGGGTCGTAGTCGGAACCGATCGAGGAACCCGGCGCGATGCCCGAGTCGACCCGGACGCCCGCACCGACCGCTTCGCGGAGCCCGACGACCGTGCCGCCCGTCGGGAGGAAGCCGCGTTCGGCGTCCTCGGCGTAGACCCGGGCTTCGATCGCGTGCCCGTTCGGTTGCAGGTCGGCCTGGGTGAACGGCAACGCCTCCCCGGCGGCCACCCTGAGCTGCTGCTCGACGAGGTCGACGCCGTAGACCAGCTCGGTCACCGGGTGCTCGACCTGCAGGCGAGTGTTCATCTCCATGAAGAAGAACTCGTCGGGCCGGTCCGCCGACACGATGAACTCGACCGTCCCGGCGCCCCGGTAGCCGCAGGCGCGGGCGGCATCGGTCGCCTGGCGGCCCATCTCGGCGCGCACGACCGGCGTGAGCAGCGGCGAGGGTGCCTCCTCGATGATCTTCTGGTGGCGTCGCTGCAGGCTGCACTCGCGCTCGCCGAGGTGAACGACGTTGCCGTGGCCGTCGGCGAGCACCTGGATCTCGATGTGGCGGGGGTTCGTGACGAACCGTTCGACGAGCAGCGTGTCGTCGCCGAAGGCGCTGGCCGCCTCGCGGCGAGCCGACTCGATCGCGTCCGCGAGCTCGAGGTCGGCCTCGACCAGGCGCATGCCCTTGCCACCGCCCCCCGCCGACGGCTTGAGGAGCACGGGGAACCCGACCTCGCGAGCGGCGTGCACGAGCGCTTCGTCGTCCAGTCCCGTCCCGTCCGAGCCGGGAACGACCGAGACGCCGGCGGCCGCAACGGTCGCCTTCGCTGCGATCTTGTCGCCCATCGCATCGATCGCGCCGGGCGGCGGTCCGATGAACACGACGCCGGCCTCGGCACACGCTCGGGGCAGAGCGGGGTTCTCGGACAGGAAGCCGTAGCCGGGGTGGATCGCCTGCGCGCCCGACGCGAGCGCTGCGTCCACGATCCGGTCGACGCGCAGGTACGAGTCGACCGCGGCCGCGGGACCGATCCTGACCGCGGCGTCCGCGAGCCGCACGTGCAGCGCGTCGGCATCGGCGTCGGAGTACACGGCGACCGAGCGGATGCCGTGCTCGCGCAGCGTGCGCATGACGCGGACCGCGATCTCACCGCGGTTCGCCACGAGCACGGTGTCGAACATCGCCGCCCCCATCACATCCGGAAGACGCCCCAGGCGACGTCGTCGAGCGGCGCCTCGCTCACCGCGGCGAGGGCGAGGCCGAGCACGTCCCTGGTCTGGCCCGGTTCGATCACGCCGTCGTCCCAGAGCCGTGCCGTGGCGTAGTACGGGTGCCCCTGGGTCTCGTACTGCTCGCGAATCGGTGCCTTGAACGCCTCTTCGGCCTCTTCGGACTCGAACTCGCCGCTCACGGTCGCGAGCACCGATGCCGCCTGCTCGCCGCCCATCACCGAGATCCTCGCGTTCGGCCACATCCAGAGGAAGCGAGGTGAGTAGGCCCTGCCGCACATCGAGTAGTTCCCGGCGCCGAACGAGCCGCCGATCACGACGCTGAGCTTGGGGACGCGGCAGGTGGCGACCGCAGTGACCATCTTGGCGCCGTGCTTGGCGATGCCGCCCGCCTCGTAGTCGCGGCCGACCATGAATCCGCTGATGTTCTGGAGGAAGACGAGCGGGATCTTGCGCTGATCGCACAGCTCGATGAAGTGGGCGCCCTTCTGGGCGGACTCGCCGAACAGGATCCCGTTGTTGGCGACGATGCCGACCGGGTGACCCCAGATGTGGGCGAAGCCGGTGACGAGCGTGGTCCCGAACAGTGCCTTGAACTCGTGGAAGCGCGACCCGTCGACGATGCGGGCGATCACCTCGCGCACGTCGTAGGGGTGCCGCGTATCGGTCGACACGACGCCGGTCAGCTGGGAGGGATCGACGCGCGGCGGTTCGGGGTCGACGACGGTCCATTCGGGCTCGGGCGGTGGCGGCAGCGAGGCGACGATGTCGCGCACGATCGACAGCGCGTGTCGATCGTCCTCGGCGAGGTGGTCGACGACGCCGGAGATGTGGCTGTGGACGTAGCCGCCGCCCAGATCCTCGGCCGAGACGACCTCGCCCGTCGCCGCCTTCACCAGCGGCGGTCCGCCGAGGAAGATCGTGCCCTGGTTGCGGACGATGACCGCCTCGTCGGACATCGCCGGCACGTACGCGCCGCCCGCCGTGCACGACCCGAGCACGGCGGCGATCTGCGGGATCGCCTTCGACGACATCTGTGCCTGGTTGTAGAAGATCCTGCCGAAGTGGTCGCGGTCGGGGAAGACCTCGTCCTGTTCGGGCAGGAAGGCCCCACCCGAGTCGACCAGGTAGATGCACGGCAGCCGGTTCTGCAGCGCGATCTCCTGCGCACGGAGGTGCTTCTTGACCGTGATCGGGTGGTAGGTGCCGCCCTTGACGGTGGCGTCGTTCGCGACGATCACGCAGAGGCGGCCCGCCACGCGCCCGATGCCGGTGATGATGCCCGCCGCGGGCACCTGCCCGTCGTACATGCCGTGCGCGGCGAGACCCGAGAGCTCGAGCAGCGGGGCACCGGGGTCGAGCACGCCGTCGACACGCTCACGCGGCAGCAGCTTGCCCCGTGCGACGTGGCGCTCGCGCGAGCGCTCGGGCCCGCCCTTCGCCGTCTCGGCGGTGACCCGGCGGAGGTCCTCGATGATCTCGCCGAACGTCGCCGCGTTCGAGGCGTACTCCTCGCTCGCCGGATCACACGACGACGTCAACACCGGCCACTCGACCACGCAGCGACCTTAACGGAGACTAAGTTCGCTGTCGAGTGTCAGCGAACCGTTCGCAGCTCGCCGCGGCCCATGACCATCCCGGCGAGCAGCGGCATCCAGAGGTCGAGGAGCCGGAACAGCGCCACTGCGACCGCCGCCGCACCCACGCTCGCGCCCGACGCGATCAGCAGCGATGCCGTCGACGCCTCCACGGTGCCGAGACCGCCCGGCACGATCGACACCACCGACGACGCCAGCGCGGTGGCGTACACGGCCAGCGCGCTGACGACCGTGACCGGCAGTCCGACCGCAGCAGCTGCCGCGGCCAACATGAGCGCGCCCAGGCACTTCGAGGCGACGGCGTGCGCGATCAGTCGCACCGAGGCAGCGGGTCGGCGGCGCGCCTCGGCGACCGCGTCGAACAGCTCCTCGGGGAACGGGACGGGATCGGCCATCCGTCGCCGGACGATCGGAAGCCGACGGCCGACGGCATGGCCCCACCCCCACAAGCGTCGCGCCCATGTCCGGCTGCGAACGATCGCCACCGCGCCGACGGCGACCAGCGTTGCGTACACCGCGAAACCCGCCGCAGCGACGAGCCACCACGTCGTGAGCCCGCCCGACAGCCACAGCGCGACGATCGTCGCCAGCATCAGCACGCCGAGCGCGAGGAACGACGCCGCCGCGCTGAGGACGCACGCCGCTGCAACGGCACCGGGCGTGTGGCCGCGGCGCCTGCCGTGCCGGATGAAGATCGCGAGGCCGACCGCACCGGCCGACTTCACGACCTTCTGCGCGCTGAAGCCGACCGCCGCGGTCCGCGTCATCGAAGCGACGCCGGTGTCGAGCCCGACGGCGTGGTGAGCGGCTCGGTTCAACATGCCGCGGTTGACGACGGCGAGCAGCGAGACCGTGAGCCCGACCAGCAACAAGCCCGGATCGGCATGGGCGATGCCCGAGATCGCCGACCGCAACCCATCCTGCTCGGACACGGCGAAGACGGCGAACAGGCCGAGCACGACCGCGACGAGGACATACCGCACGAGCCGTCGACGACGGCGCGGCATCGAGCCTGCGGCGGGAGCTTCGGTTGGGTCGATCGTGGCGGCGGTTGGGTCGGTAGCGGTCATGAAGAGATCCCTCACATTCCGAATCGACAGACACGAGCACGGCCTTGAGCGATCGTCATCCGACGGTCGGAGGGCGAGACGTGTATCAGGAGGACGATCTCGTCCTCTGTGCGGGGCAGGGAGGTACGACATGTACGACAGCGACCCACACACGATCCGGATGCTCGTCGGGGAACGGCAGGCCGAGATGCGGCGTCAGGCCCACCGCCACCGCGTCGGCCGTACCGGGACGAGGTCGGCAGGGACGAGGTCGGCCGTGACGAGCCGCTTCCCCGCCCGAAAGGCCGGTGCGCGCAGCATCGGACGGGTCTGGGAGACCGTTCGCGACGGGTTCGCAGCGATCGCGCACATCCGCCGGGCGCCCCGCCGCGCGCACTGATCCCGCGCACCGATCGGCGGGCCCCGATCCGGGTGGCTACCGTTCGCGCATGGGAGCGATCAACTCTGCAGAAAACGGTCCACTGCTGGTCAACGGCGACGTTCCGCTGGAACGCCGCCGGCAGGTCGAGACCGAGCACGGCGAGCCACTGGCCTGGGAGACCACCCAGCGCGTCGAGACGAAGGATCGGTACGCCCTGTGCCGTTGCGGCGGCTCGGCCAACAAGCCCTTCTGCGACGGGACGCACGCTCGCGAGGGCTTCGTGGCCGACGAGGGCGACACCGGGTCGTACGCCGACCGTTCGACCGATCTCGGCGGCACCGGCATCACCGTTCGCGACGATCGGTCGATCTGCGAGCACGCCGGCTACTGCGGCAACCAGGTGACCAACGTCTGGAAGGCCGTCGCCGACACGGGCGACGTCAACACCCGCACGATGGTGATCGGCATGATCGACAAGTGCCCGTCGGGCGCGCTGACCTATGAGATCGACGGCGAGAGCCGCGAGCCGATCCTGCCCGAAGCCATCGGCGTGATCGACGACGGCCCGCTCTGGGTGACCGGTGGGATCAGCATCACGCTCGCCGATGGCACGCAGCTCGAGACCCGCAATCGCGTCACGCTCTGCCGGTGCGGCCAGTCGGCGAACAAGCCGCTCTGCGACGGGAGCCACAAGGAGGCCGGCTTCCGCGACAGCGGCGGCTGAGGGCGGCCGCCTTCGACACGACCCGTCAGGCCGTCTGGAAGAACCCGAGACCGATCGTCTGGTTGCCGCTCTCCTCGAGGACGAGCACCTCGACCTCGTAGACCGAGCCGCGCCGGAGGAAGTCGGGTGGGACCGGCAGCGAGGTCGCGTCGGCGCCGACGTGCACGTCGTAGATCGGGCGCGAGTTGCCGTGCGGATCCTCGTAGTCGTCGAGCGTGACGATCACCTCGTAGCCGGTCACGGTCACCGGGTCGCCGAAGATGGTCTCGGTCACCGGCTCCCATGCGACGACGACGTCGTCGAGCGGCACGATGGACTCGCTCGCCAGATCCGCCTCGTCGGTGAGTCTGGGGGACGTGATCTGGGGTTCGGCGGGGATGGCGTGGGTGAACCACGCCGTGCTCACCCGGGCGACACCGTCGTACCCGATGCTCGACACCAGGTAGTCGCCTTCCGGGAACCAGGAGCGGACGTCGTCGATCGGCACGTCGGCGTTCTCCGGCTCGCGCGACTCGAAGAGCAGATCCGACACGGCCAACTCGTCGAACGTTCCCAGCGGATCGGCCACCAACATCTCGCCGCCGTCGGGGTAGAAGACGCAGAGCATGCGCCAGGCCTCGCCACCGAGCGCTCCATGCACACCGGTGTCGGCGTCGGTCGCGTTGTGCTCGATGTAGAGCTTGGCGTCTTCGAGCAGTTCCCCCGTCTCCGGGCATGCATCGGCCCCGATCGCTGCCGCGGCCGGTTCGACCGTCGCCACGTCGTTCGTCGACTCCGTCGGAGCCGCCGGTTGCTCGGAGCCACCACATGCAGCGATCGCGAGGAGCGGCACGAGCGTTGCTGCTGCACGCGTTCCCCGGGTCATCGTCGTCGGTGTCATGGAGCGATCGTGCGCTCGAGGGCCTGACGCCGCGCTGAACGCCGCTGACCGCGAGCTGACCCGCCCGCAGCTGCACCGGACCTGAGTCACCATTAAGGTGGCTCGGCATGGTGATGATCGCGATCCGCGACGTCTGCCCGCGCGACGGGCTGCAGAGCGAGGCGCCGGTCGATCCCGCACGGCGGGCGCGCCTCGCGCTCGCGCTCGCACACGCCGGAGTCCGCGAGGTCGAGGCGGCGTCGTTCGTCTCGCCCCGGGCCGTGCCGTCGATGGCCGGCGGTGGGGGCGTGTTCGAGGCACTCCCCCGGGACGGCGACGTCGACTGGTGGGCGCTGGTCCCGAACGCCCGCGGCGCCGAGCTGGCGATCGAAGCAGGTGTCACGCACGTCACGGTGACGATCTCGGCGTCCGAGGGGTACAGCCGGAAGAACGTGGGGCGCACCACGACCGAGGCGATCGCGTCCCTGGCCGAGATCGCGGATGCGGTCGGCGACGACGCTCACCTCGACGTCGTCGTCTCGTGCGCATTCGGCTCGCCGTTCGGCGACGTCGCCGATCCCTCGGCCACATGCCTCATCGCCGAGCGGACGTGCGACGTGATGCCGACTGCGCGGTTGACGCTCGCCGACACCACCGGTACGGCAACCCCGCGGCGCATCGCCGAGGTGATCGCCGCCGTCCCCGAGGTGAGCACGGACGACCTGGGCCTGCACCTCCACGACACGCGGGGGACAGCGCTCGCCAACGCGCTCGCTGCGATCGAGCTCGGCGTCCGGCGATTCGACACCGCGGCCGGCGGTCTCGGGGGCTCGCCGTTCGCTCCCGGCGCAGGCGGCAACCTCGCCACCGAGGACCTCGTGATGACGCTGCACGACCTCGGCCACGAGACCGGCGTCGACCTCGACGCGGTCCTCACGGTGAGCCGCGGGTTGCCGGACCTGGTCGGCCACGACGTGCCGAGCCGGGTGCACGCGGCCGGTGGCCTGCCGCCGTTCGGGGCCGGCGCGTGAGCAGGCGCCGCGACGAGCTGCTCGCGATCGCCGCCGACCTGTTCGCCGAACACGGTTTCGCGAACGTGACCGTCGACGACATCGGCGATGCGGCCGGTGTCAGCGGGCCGGCCCTCTACCACCACTTCGACAGCAAGGAGGCGCTGCTCGGTGAGACGCTGATCGGGATCAGCGAGTACCTGCTCGCCGGCGGGCGCGCCGTGGCCGACGCGGGCGGCGCCGACGTCGTCGAGCGGCTCGTCCGCTTCCATGCCGAGTTCGCCGTCGACGATCGCTCGCTGATCACCGTCCACTTCCGCGATCTGGTGCACGCCACGGCCGGTGACCGCTCGCAGGTCCGCAACCTCCAGGCGCGCTACGTCGCGCTCTGGGCCGACGCGCTCCAGGCGGAGGCCCGCTCGCTCGACCGCGACGCCGCCGAGGCCGCCGTGCACGCCACGTTCGGACTGATCAACTCGACGCCGTTCAGCGCCCGCCTGCCGCGCGAGCAGATGCTCGACCTGCTGTCGTCGATGGCGACGGCGGCCTTGGGAGCGTCGAGATTGCATCAAGGCTGAAGGAATCTCCTTCGCCAAGATCCCACCGTGCGAGACAATCGCTGCCATTTTGGCACGTTCGGTGGCTACTATTGTGGTGAGCGGCTCCCGCACGCTCGTTCGTAACAGACCGGCGCCCTGCCGATTCTGCCTGGGACACTTCGGTCGTGCGGGAGCCGCTTCGGTACCGTCCCGGCCATGCAGGTCGAGACGCATCTCCCGTTCGGCAAGGTCGACCCGGGCATCCGCGAGACCGAGCGGCCGGTCGACATGGCCCGCTTCCACCTCGACGCAGCGCGGGTCGAGGAGCTCGGCTTCGACGGGCTCGTGCTGACCGAGACGAAGGAGGACCCGTTCGTCGCGATGGCGATGGCCGCGACCACGACCGGACGGATCGACCTGACGACGGCGGTGGCCATCGCGTTCCCGCGCAGCCCGACCGTCACCGCGATGACGGCGTGGACACTGCAGCGTGCGAGCGGCGGCCGCTTCGTCCTCGGACTCGGCACCCAGGTGAAGGGCCACATCGAACGGCGCTACGGCATGCCGTGGCATCCCCCCGGGCCGTGGCTCGAGGACTACGTCCGCGCCGTGCAGGCGGTCTGGACCTGTTGGCAGGAGCGCTCCCCCCTCGAGTTCCACAGCGAGC
>JAAUYD010240273.1_pt1 | contig 23496 bp, 17 predicted proteins | sample 7278101 | NCBI WGS metagenome assembly JAAUYD01 (sample SAMN14350128, study PRJNA611818) | marine sediment metagenome | isolation source: surface marine sediment (0.6m) | place: French Polynesia: Moorea | collected 2018-08
ACGATTTCGGCGGGTGCGCGATCCCCTCCCATTGCGTCAATTGCGATTCTTACGCAAGTCGATCCCATTGCTCCTAGCTCAAAGAACCTTACAAATTTTACCAGATGCCTTAATTGTCCATCTTAGCTTGATTAAATGCTAATTGATGAACTGAAACTATGGCAAAACTCTAGCAAGCTCAAAATAACACGAATTCAGTCTCTTCACTTATTTATTGTGGGATTTGGTTCCACGAATTTTGGATTTTGGTTTGACTATTTGAGATTTTTTTCGTCCATTAGGGAAGGGATTTACATCTGTGTAATCTCCCATTAGTATTTAGCTGTTCTGGAAAAAAATGTCTTTTTTTGTACTTCTCTATGGCATACTTCATCCTAAGCTGAAGCTCAATCCATAAAAATGTCATGCCATTTTTGCTTATGCCATGGGCTTGTAGCCCATCCATATCAACAGGTTCCGCTCTGGATGCCTACCCCACTTCGGGGATAATTTATTTTTTGGTATTTCCAATAAACCGGCAAAGCGGCAGGTATGATTTCCCTATCCTTGCTAGTATCAATAATTTATACATCAACATAACCCACACAGATACAACTTTTGCACAGAGGAATTGAAAAAATATGCTGGAATTATTTGGTTCGGGTTTAGTAACGGTCTGGCTAAATATGGCAGGAGTACAAGTCAACCCCCTAGAAGCGTTGGAAACATTGACTTGGCAGAGTACTCCAGGGGTCGTTGTGCTGCCCGATCCTAATCCAGTAGGTAAAAATACTGTCCAAAAATATCTCCAAGGTTTAGTCAAAACTAAATTAATCGATCCAAAGTTGACCCAAAATCAGGGAATTTGGATGCAGTCTGGCCCGATGCTAATGGCAAATCATCAAGGGAAAATTCCCGTTCCGTCGGCTTCTTTAACTAAAATTGCCACTTCCTTGGTAGCTTTCAAAACTTTTGGACCCAATTATCAATTTGAAACCTTAATTGGTACTACTGGAAAGATCAAAAACGGAGTTTTATTGGGGGATTTGATTGTTCAGGGAGGGGGCGATCCTTTACTTGTATGGGAAGAGGCGATCGTAATTGGTAATAGTCTCAACAAAATGGGTATTAAGCAGGTAAAGGGGAATTTAGTTGTTATTGGCAATTTAGCTATGAATTTCCAACGTAACCCAGTTTTGGCTGGTCAATTATTTCAGCAAGCCCTTGATAGCTCTAGGTGGAATCGCAATATTACTTTGCAATATTCCCGGATGGCTAAGGGTACTCCTAAGCCCAAGGTGAAGATTATGGGGCAAATTAAAACCCAGGGGAGGGCTTCCCAGAAAACTACTTTACTATTACGCCATCGTTCCTTACCGATGAAACGATTGATTCGGGAGATGAATGTTTTCAGTAATAATGATATGGCCCAAATGCTGGCGGAGGCCGTGGGTGGAGCAGATGTACTACAAACCAGGGCTGCTCAACTTGCTAGGGTACCAAAGTCGGAGATTCAGTTAATTAATGGTTCGGGACTTGGTTTGGAAAATCGTATTTCCCCCAGGGCTGCCTGTGCAATGTTAATGGCACTGCAAAAGGAAGCACTAGCCCATAATCTCAATTTAGCCGATTTATTTCCTACCTCTGGTTTTGACCGGCGAGGGACAATTATGTATGGGAGAAATCTCCCCAAATCCACGGTGATGAAAACAGGTACTCTCAATACCGTGAGTGCTTTAGCTGGAGTATTACCTACCCGCGATCGCGGTTTGGTTTGGTTTGCGATCGTCAATCGCGGCCATCGAATTTCTGCTTTCCGTTCCCAGCAAGATAAGTTGTTAAATACACTGGTGAAGCAGCTAAAGGTTGCATCAACAACTCCTGCGGCCATTACTCCCCACGCTGAAACTAAGGCTGTACCAAAACTGGGAGCTGTTAGTCGGAATGAAATTGTTTCTGGTGGATAGTTGATGGTTGACAGTTGACAGTTGACAGTTGACGGTTGACAGTTGACGGTTGACGGTTGACAGTTGACAGTTGACGGTTGACGGTTGACGGTTGACGGTTGACGGTATCGGGGAAACTCACTTACTTATTATTTCCCCTACTCCATCACTCCATCACTCCTTCCCTCCTCCCCACAATTTCCCTTCCTCCATCACTCGGGAACTATCTCCGTCACCACCCTTTTACCAGTTTCACCACCAGTGACCACGATATTTTCTGTTTGCAGGTTACCTACCGCTTTGTCTCCATTAAAAGTGAATGGGGGCTTCACTTGTTTATAAACCACATTCCCGCGAGCTTCGATGGATTTTTTGTTGAGAAACCAGGTTAACTTTTGAGATTTGATGGATTGACGATTTTGCCCCACTCCTTGAACATTACCCCTCAAATAAACAACCTTTTCGGCAATTTTTAACTCTCCTCGATCGCCTGTAACTGTGACATTTTCTGTTTGATGGAAGACTCGCACGGGAGTGTTACTAGTCACTATTTCATTGTTCATGTTCCATGTCATGGCTTGACTAGTTACCTCCATGGGCGGCTCTAGCATTTGTATCTGAGCATTCTTTGTGATTTGAACAATTTTGTTTTTTAACTGGACTACCGCCGCTCCTCCCTTACCACGGTCGGTAATTCGCTTGTTTTTGTAGCGATCTATTTCCACGGGGCGATCGGCAATCAATTTGTCTTGCTTGATTTGCCAAATTAAATGCTGAGTTTTGATTTTCAGGGCGGGATCGACTGATGTGGCTACTACCCCTCCCGAAAAATCAATCCGTTGTTGGCGGGTTTTTACCTTGGCTTCGGAGGCAACTGCTTTCAACTGTTTGTGAGTCCCATTGAGTTGGTTACGCACAATTAATAGGTCTTCTTGGGGCCGCCACTCTAATTCATTACCCCGGAGAACAATACCATTTTTGGGGTCCGTGGCGACTATCTTCCCCTTGAGAAATAACTGCTTCCCTTCTTGCTTAATATCTGCCCTTTCTGCCTGGATTTGATAAACTACTTTCCCGTCTTGGTATAATTCACCATAGGGATTTTCTGCTTTGCCAATTTGTCTGTCTTTGGTGTATACAGCCCTTTTTGATTTTACACTCCAAATCGGTCGTCCCACTTCATCGGCTTGTTCTAGGGTGAGATTAAAGAAAATGAAATTGTTCTCAGATTCTTTTTGTTCTGTAGTTGGTTGGGGCTTTGGTTCAGCTGTTTGGCTACTACAACTACACAACCCGGCGATTAAGCAAAGGGTGACAACAACTAAGAACTTTTGGGGAGTAGGTTTGCACGCGAGCAATTGGGACATTCTATCTGGGGGAGTATATATTCTCCTATCTTAGTGTTGTGTTGATCCGTTTATGTTCCTGATTTTTCTATCTAAATGGAGCAATCTTGTCTCCCGGCATACCGAAGGTTGCCGGACAGATAAATTGCAGCTAACACAAGCCAAGCCTTAGCGGCGAGAGTGTCAATCGGGAATTTCCATGTGGGAGGTAGGATCGATGGGAGTATCTAGAAAATCCATCTCTGATAAAGGTCGATAGGGATAACCTTGACGGGGTGTTTTTTGAATATCTTCTTTGACTGCTTCTAAGTCAATGTAGCGATCGCTAACATTAATTAAACTATCACTGGTCATGGAGCGTAAACTTACCACTTCTACCCGCACACCCCGATAACTCACGGAATTGACTGCGTATGCTAAATCCCCATCACCACTAACTAACACTGCTGTATCATAGGAGTCTACTAATGCCATCATATCTACGGCAATTTCCACATCTAAATTTGCCTTTTTTGAACCATCTGGTAACTGGACTAAATCCTTGGCAATTACCCTATAGCCATTACGTCGCATCCAGAGTAAAAAACCTTGTTGCTTTTCGTTGGTTCTATCTACCCCTGTATAGAAAAAAGCTCGTAAAAGTCTAGAACCACCTGTTAATCTACACAATAATTTGGTGTAATCAATTTCAATCCCTAATTGTAGAGCTGCATAAAATAAATTTGAACCATCAATAAATATGGCTACCCTACCCCGGTTTTCTAATACTTGCTCTGGGGTAAATATAGATTCACTTTCTAAACTATTTAACATTGCTGTCATACCTCGTTTTTATCAATGTGTAATGTGATAATTAGTCTATTTAGGTATTGAGATGTAAGGTGCATTTATGATATTTTTAGAACTAGAACCATCACGCAAAATACAAAAATCAAAGTTATAAGATTACTATTTGATTTTTGAATAGAACTCAGTACATTTTCTGTACCCTGTACCCTGTAGCCTCCCCCTACAAGTCAATTCACAAATCAAACCAGATTTCTATATTCTTTATGTAAGTTTTGGCCTATATTTAAATGGCTAATTGATTTTCGCCATCTTCTTATAGTATCAAGGAGGTACATACTAGACCATGGGAATGGTAGACGCAAAAGTGGGAAATATCAACTGTTTGAATTGATGATTGGTTTGCTTGACCGCCTACTGTAATAATTAAACTAGGTGTTATCTCAACATCAAGTCCCACCATCAAGTATAGGAATGGGTTGCCTCTCCCATATTTTTCCTATACCCCATACAATATTTCCATGTAGTAACACAATAAGTCTTAGTTCGTTTAATTTAACTAGACTTTGGTGGTTCTATCCGCTTGAAAATTGGTCTGGCTTGACCTAGTTTTTGCTCGCTGCTCAATAAACCCCATATACCATGGACGCACAAAGGAGCATCGGTTGAGCTTGATAATGACTCGTTAAAGTTAATGTCAAAACCTAGCTGTTGGTAAATATCACTGCTGATATTTGGAATAATAGGAGACAGTAAATAAGCTGCTAGTCTGACGGATTCTAGAACTACATACAGTACTTTTTCTACTTTTTCTTGCTGTCCTTGTTTATACAATGACCAAGGGGCTTGTTCATCAATAAACTTATTACTGGCTCTAACCAAGGATAGGATAGCTTCGCAGCCTTGGCTAAAAGCTAGGTTTTCATAAGCAAGTTTGACTTTTGGTGTGAGTTCTAAACCAATAACTTTGAGAGGATTTTCAATAGAGATATCTTGAGTGACAACTTGCGGTATTTGACCACCGCAATATTTCTTCACCATATTCAAAGTACGATTGAGCAAATTACCTAAATCATTTGCCAAATCTGCATTGAGAACGTTGATGAATCTAATTTCATTAAAATCGCCATCCTTACCAAATTCGATTTCCTTAAGGAAGTAATAACGAATGGCATCAGCATCATATCGTTGTGAGAGGGCGAAGGGATCGAGGGTATTACCCAGACTTTTACCCATTTTTTGGCCATCTTTGGTTAAAAAGCCATGTCCAAATAGCCGTCCTGGTATGGGTAAATTTGCTGACATTAACATGGCTGGCCAGTACACGGCATGAAAACGGAGAATATCTTTACCAATTAAATGTAAATTGATTGGCCACCATTGGGCTAGGGCGTTATCTAGGGTGGGTTCTGCACCTTCTGGCAATAATGCTGTTACATAGCCCAATAAGGCATCAAACCAAACGTAGAGGGTGTGCTTATCATTACCTGGAACGGGAAAACCCCAGTCTACATTTATCCGAGAAATAGAAAAGTCCTGCAAGCCTTGTTCAACGAACTTCAAAACTTCATTGCGACGGCTAGGGGGTTGAATAAAATCTGGTTGGGATTTGTATAATTCTTCTAATTGATTTTGATATTTGGATAGGCGGAAAAAGTAGTTTTCTTCGTCCCGCCATTCTGCTTGCTTGTTGGGGTGTAAGGGGCAATAATGGTCTTCTAGGAGTTCCCTTTCTTCTTTAAATTCCTCACAGGATACGCAATACCAGCCTTTTTGTTGCCCCAGATAAATATCTCCTCGATCCCAAACTCGCTGGAAAAATTCTTTGACAATCCCTTGATGGCGGACATCTGTGGTACGAATAAACCGATCGTGTTTAATATTTAACAATTCCCATAATGACCCAAAACCAGCAGATATGCGATCGCAAAAATCCTGGGGTGACTCCCCTTTTTCCTCGGCTGAACGCTGGATTTTTTGGCCATGCTCGTCTGTACCTGTAATCAGGAGTACAGAATCACCCTGGAGTCTGTGAAATCTCGCCACTGCGTCTGCGGCCATGGTAGTGTAAGCACTACCAATGTGGGGTAAATCATTTACATAATATAGGGGTGTTGTCAGTGCAAATTTATTGTCTTTTTTATCCACTAGATTCATGCAAAAACAGCTTGTTAAAACAATTTATTGTTTGATTGAATATTTTTAAGTAAAACCAAGAAATTATATAACATAGTTGGCACTTTTTCAATGTAAATAACTTGTTGATGAAAAAATGATGTATTTGTGATCACAAAAATTAGCTATCACCAGCCCATGATTGGCATAATTAAATTATGCAATCCCTACTTTAAATGTTAGCTAAAATGTTCTCTATTATTTTATTTGTGTCATTATATATGTTTGGCTGTTTATACTACATTTTTTCATCTGTTGATAATTTTCTTGGGAGAATATTATATAGATTTAATTTAATATTTATTTTAGGATTGTGACCGAAAAAGAAAGGGATACAAGCCCCCAGATTTATCCGTGAAAAACAACAAAGGATTTTATCATTCTTCCAAGCCCCTGGCTTTAGATATGGGGACAATCTAAAATCCAAAATCCAAAATCCAAAATTGAATGACCGTTTATTTAATTGAAATTTAAGAGTAATATTTATCAATTATGGGTATAAATCGTCCTTTAGAGCTATCTCACTATTTTTTAGCAATGTTATCAACCCAACTGCGTTGCTACCATCAAGAGCGTATTCCTCGCCATGGCAGCATATTATTAGTGAGTAATCATCGCAGCTTTATGGATGCACCAATTTTGATGACAGCATTATCCACCCCCATTCGCTTTGCTTGTCATCATTACATGGGACAGGTACCCATACTGCGGGAAATTGTCACCCAGCAGCTAGGATGCTTTCCTTTAGAAGCAGATAGAAGCCGACAACAAAGTTTTTTTGTGCGATCGCAAAACCTTTTACAATCCCAACAGGTAGTAGGTATTTTCCCTGAAGGTGCCCCACCAATGGTAAATTTTGCTCCTCCCAATAGAATCGGAAAATTTCAGCGGGGATTTGCCCATTTGGCATTACGCACCCAAATCCCAGACTTAGCGGTTTTACCAGTAGCAATTGTCTCCTTAGAAGAGGTTAGTACCTCTGGTTTACCTTTAAAAATATTTAGTGTATTCGATCCTTCAGAACCTTTATTTAATCAATCTGGCTTGCATCCTTTAGTAGTTTATCGAGAGGTGGCTGTGTTTATTGGTAATCCCTATTTTATTACCCCCGAACAACAGGGGAAATACCAAGGGAAACAGGCCAAAAGAATGGTGACAGAACTAACAGAATATTGTCACAATGAAATTGTCAGTTTTATTGATAAAAATTAGGAAAAATTATGGTTGATTCACAGGAGTTTAATTTTTTTTAAAATGCATATTATAGCAGATAAAAATCAAAATTAAGTGGCGATTATTTAGTTGCGGCAAAAATATAGAAATCTGGTTTAATTTGTGATAAAGAAAAAAGAATACAAGCCCCTCGAATCATCGATGGGGTAATAATTCTAAATTCTAAATTCTAAATTCTGAGTTCTAAATTCTTTCAACCCTATTCAACTACTCTTTAGCTAGAGATGTCTCAGCCTTATTTACTATCTTCCCCATGTTTGCAACCAGAATACCCTTTATTCATATATTTGCCAGGAATGGATGGGACTGGTGAATTGTTGCGGCCGCAAACCCAAGAATTAGAAAATTATTTTGATGTTCGTTGTTTAGCAATACCTTTAAATGACAAAAGTAATTGGGATACCTTAACCCATCAAGTTTTAAAATTAATTTACAGCGAATTAGGATACAATCCCCAGCGTCGAGTATACCTATGTGGGGAATCCTTTGGCGGTTGCTTGGCTCAGAGAATGGTGATACAAGCTCCCCATTTATTCGATAAAATTATTTTGGTTAATCCCGCTTCCAGTTTTAACCTACATCCTTGGTTAAATTGGACATCTCAACTGATGAATTGGCTTCCAGATTACTGCTTTGAAATTGGAGCCCAGGCTTTACTACCATTTTTAGCTGCTGTGGATAAAATTGCAAATGGCGATCGGCAAAAATTGTTAAATACAATGCGTTCTATCCCTCCAGAAACAATCCTCTGGCGCATATCCCTACTCAGGGAATTTCATCTGGAAGAAAGGAAATTACATCGCCTGACTCACCCTGTTTTGATTGTTGCAGGAGCTGAGGATAAATTATTACCCTCGGTTCAGGAAGCTCAACGTTTAGTTCGTGTCCTACCCAACGGTAAAATGTCGGTTTTACCTGATAGCGGTCATGCTTGCTTATTAGAAGAAGGTATTAATCTTTACAAAATTATGCAAGGATCTAATTTCTTAGAAGCCAGCTGAAGAAGGGAAGGAGGGAAGAGATAAAAGTTAAAAGTTAAAAGTTAAAAGTTAAAAGTTAAGAGTGAGGAGTGAAGGAGGATCAAGAAAATTCATAATTCATAATTCGCGCATTAAATGGGTTCAAGCCCCCACGCTCTCGTAATTATGAATTAGTAATTATTTGGTCAGTTACTGATAACTAAAATTACTAATTAAGTAAGCAGAAAACTGGATTTTTACGTAATACTGGTACAAGCAAGTTTACAGAGAAGACAAAAATGGAAGTTAGAGCAAGCAATACCCCACTTTTACAATGGACAGGAGATAGTTTAGCATTTGGATTATTTGAGGATGCAGTAGAGCTAACTGGTGATTTGGCAACTTTAGATGAAAATTTGGCCGGCTCAATTAAAGAATTAATTGCTGAAGAGGAATTTAAAGGTAAAGCTGGTAGTACCATTTATACAAGGGTGCCCCCTGGTAACCAAATTCGTAAACTCATAGTAGTCGGTTTGGGTAAATCTGAAGACCTTAACCTCGATAGCCTCAGACGTGCTGCTGCTAGCATTGCTCGTGCGGGCAAAACCCAAAAGTGCAAAACCTTAGCCATTAGTCTACCAATCGATAGTCAAGAGCTGGCAGCAACAGCCCAAGTAATCGCAGAAGGTGTAGAACTAGCACTATACGAAGACACCCGCTTTAAGTCTGAACCAGAAGAAGAGAAAAAAACAACCGTTGAGACAGTAGATTTACTGGGTTTAGGAGGACAAGAAGCAGCCATCGCCCGCGCCAAACAAATATGTTCTGGGGTAATATTGGCCAGGGAGTTGGTAGCAGCACCAGCGAATGAAGTAACACCAATTACCATGGCGCAAACGGCCCAAGCCCTCGCCCAAGACTATGGTTTGCAAGTAGAAGTCCTGGACAAGGAAGAATGTGAAAAATTGGGGATGGGAGCCTTTTTAGGAGTGGCTAAAGCCTCCGATTTACCGCCAAAATTTATTCACCTCACCTACAAGCCCCAAGGTACACCAAAACGCAAACTAGCAATTATTGGTAAGGGCTTAACCTTTGACTCTGGTGGTTTGAATATTAAAGGTGCGGGTAGCGGTATCGAAACCATGAAAATCGATATGGGTGGTTCTGCAGCTACCTTTGGTGCAGCCAAAGCCATTGGTCAAATCAAACCAGATGTGGAAGTACATTTTATCTCCGCCGTCACCGAAAATATGATTAGCGGTCACGCCATGCACCCAGGAGACATTTTAAAGGCATCAAATGGCAAAACCATCGAAGTGAACAATACCGACGCTGAAGGGCGATTAACCTTGGCTGATGCCCTAGTATTTACGGATAAATTGGGAGTAGATGCGATCGTTGATTTAGCCACCCTGACTGGTGCTTGCGTGGTAGCTTTGGGTAATGATATTGCTGGGATGTTCACCAACAATGATGACTTAGCCAAGGAATTAGAAGCTGCTGGGGAACAAGCAGGGGAAAAATTATGGCGCATGCCCATGGAAGAAAGGTATTTTGAAGGGCTAAAATCTGGTATCGCCGATATGAAAAATACTGGACCCCGTCCTGGTGGTTCTATTACCGCAGCCTTGTTTTTAAAGCAGTTTGTCAAAGATACCGCAGCTTGGGCACACTTAGATATTGCCGGTCCGGTTTGGGCTGATAAGGACAATGGCGTAAATAATACTGGTGCAACAGGTTTTGCTGTCCGGACTCTAGTTGAGTGGGTGACGGGTTAGGGATGAGGGGATGAGGAGATGATGGGATGAGGGGATGATATCATGTCCTCATTCCCATTATCCCATCACAACTCCTCAACTTCTTGTTTTCTTTCCCTTACTACTTCCTGCAAATCCCGTTGCAACCCAAACTAAGGCCCTAGCACCATCACGCACCATTTTTTGAATCGGTTCTGGGGATTGCCTAGAAGGAACTGAAACTGGTTGAAAATGAATGCCCCGACTACCTAAAACAATGTCACCAATGACACTGGCGCGACGCATATGAAAATCCGAAGTAATCAAATAAACACTTTTAATACCCCGAGATTCCAAATCATCCACTAAGGTGGTGAAATTGGTGACTGTATCTACTGCTTCGTAATCTAAATATAATCGCTTGGGGCTAATCCCGGCCTTTTTAAATACCTGCTCCGTATATTGTTTGGGACTCCCTCCAGTAATCCAAATCGGCAATTTTGGATGCTGATGGGCAAATTTAGCTGTGAACTTTTCACGCTCTAAATACTTGGTAGAACCCCCTAATACAATCACAGCCTGGGGTGTGGTAAACTGGGTCTTCACTTCCTTATATGTCCACCAAACAAATAGTGGTAGGGATAGGAGGATAAACCGAAAATATAGTCTTGATAGTTGCTTATTCAAGGCTCTATTACTTACTTTAACTAAAACTTGATACAGAGAAACTGAGCTTTTATGGCGGTTGACGGTTGACGGTTGACAGTTGACGGTTGACAGTTGACGGTTAAGAGTTTTAATTTCTTTATTCCTCATCCCATCACCTCCTCATCCCATCATCTCCCTCACTCCCCCTGCCTCTTCGGTGACAGTCCTTGAGTCGAACAATACTGTCCTAATCAATATGTCCTGTCCATTGTGATAGGTGGGAGAAAAAGGAAATTTCCTGGTTCTGAAGTAGATAAACCCAATGTCTGGGATTAACTAATTAATTAGCATTCTAGATATTGAATCATTATCCGAACACTGCATTTGATGCATATTAACCCTGAATGGGATATCCATAAAGGGCTTTTCATTTATTTTTTTGTTTTCGATGAGATGACGGGACTGGTGCGGCTCGAACGCACGACCTAGCGCTTAGGAGGCGCTCGCTCTATCCAACTGAGCTACAGCCCCAACTAAAATACATAGCACTGACAATAATAGCAGGTGTTTTAGTCAGACTGCCAGGACTTTTCCCAAAAACCGCCACCTATTTCTAATCCACACAGAAAACTCTGAGCTTTCAGGATAATTTTCTGTTGAGCACCACTGAATTCTCGTAGTTCTAAATTTAACTCACCTCGCATGGTATCGGAGCAACAAAAGACTAAACCTGCTTCTGTGGGTGCCCGTAAGGGCGTACCGGGTAAATCAGTGGTTCCCGTAACTTCCACCTCATATTGGTGATTCCTAGCCTGCATGTGCCATTTACCCCAGGGCTGAATATGCCAACTTACCTGGGAATTCCAGGGTACAAACTCATAAAATTTCCCTTGGTAGTGTAAACCAATCATGGCCACAGATTCCATCCACCACAACACCCCTCGTCTTCCTCCCCCAGCAGTCAGGGCTAGGTCAGAATGATTTTCAAAGCTATTACAATTCACCCAGAACCATTTTTGCGGGAAAGCACCACCCCAATTTTTCTCACCATAGGCGGGGGCGTTGGTAAATTCATATAATCTGCCATTCCAGTCAATCCAACCGCTAGCCAAGCCATGGGCCATTAAAATTTGCCACCCTGGTTCAAAAATCTGCATTTGGGATAGCCAGCCAGCAGTTGATTGCTGCCAACTATTGGGATTACCCCAACCGTAAATAGGCTGAATCTCATATTGCCAACGACAGTAAAAACCAGTACCAGGGTCACGAATATTACCTTGATTTAATGTGGCAGTGGCTTGATATCCTTCAACAATGCAGCGTTCAAATTCTTCTGGAGCAAGGTATTGGGGGTTTATATATGAATTCGCCTTGCGCCAATGCCCTAAAGCCAGAGTATCTTTTTTTGCCCAAAATTGCTTAACATCGGGGAAAGTACGGCATAAATACTCATCATTAGGTCCGAGTACTTGAGCCCCACCGCCACTGTGTGGTTTACCACCGATGGGATCTTCAATGGAGTACATAAAAGCAAAAGTTTGCTGCTGGGCTGGTAAAGTAACGCGATAATACCAGCCTTCAAAAAAACGGCGATCGCTCCCATCCCAGTGATAACCACTGTGGGGTGTTTGGATTGCAGGACGAAAATTTTGGATCATTTTTTAGATCATTATTTACTAAGAAATTTTATCAAATATTACGAACAGTAAATTCCATTAAACCTAAGTAAATAGTAGGTTGTAAATTCTCAGGATAGTGCTAACTTTAAATCAGGCACAAGCAAGTTGATTGTTTTAACAATTAGTTTGAGATTAGAGCCAGTGCCTCCTGCTCTATCCATATGCTCGCAATAACTCCATAGTCGTCGCATCCTTGATGAATGTGTTTTCGTCTTGAGTTCACCGAGTTACTTATGGAGGTTTTTAAAGCACAGCTAAATATGCCTGCCTAGCTGAATGTTAGGATGCATAACAACCAGGAGTAATTTTATTGCGATTGTTGTCCACGTTAGTTAATTTAGTTCCTTCAGGTTTTCAAGTCTTCTCAATCTATTCAATTTTTATACTTAATAAACCGTCACTTCTATCTGATACCTTTCGGAGAATGTGGCGGTTTAGTTAGTTTTTAATAAGTAATGAGTAATGTAATGAGTAATGAGTAATGAGTAATGAATTAATGAATAATAAGTAATAAGGTTACTGTTCATAGGTTGGGACATTCAACAATGTCTTAACGTACATTCAGACGGGCACCGGATGCCTATCCCACAAGAACTGTTGTATGTAGCCTACTTCATTTACCTGCAAAGTGTTGTAAATGTTGATAGTGTTCAACAGTGGGAAACGGATCGTAAAAATGATGAAGTAGGGTTTTCCATTCAGTATATTGGTGAGATTTGCGAAATCCTTCTGTATGAGCTTCGAGGGTTTCCCATTGGACTAAAAGAATATAGCGATTATTTTTTTCAATACACTTTTGCAATTGATGGGAAATGTAACCCTTACTTGCAGCGATAATTACTTGTGCTTTTGTAAAAGCTATCTCAAAGTTTTCTTCCTCCCCTGCAATTACATCCAGAATGGCGACTTCTAGTACCATATTTTTGCTTGAATGATTTCTATAATGATTTCTATACTATGTTTTTACTTGCTGGTATAGGATCAATCTAAAATCCGTCTTGGAAAGTTTGTTACGGAGGGAAACCAACGCCAGTCGTCTGCGACGGGAAGTCCCTACGGGTTCGCCACTTGACGGCAGTTGCTTTATGCCGGGAAACCCGTCCACCGCAGTGGCTTACCGTCTACAACGCTGGCTCCTCCTGACAACTTTCCGCAAAATCTAAAATCCAAAATTGATTGACTGATTTTTGATCCAAGTGCGAAAAGAGCGAATCATTTCCCTTTCCCCAACAGTTAAGCTAGAAGCTAAAAACAGGGGAATGTTGGTTGCTAAGGGTAAATTAGCAAAAGTCTGAGATTGATTACACAGAATATATTCACCTGATTGCAATTGATAAATCTGCATCACAGGCTCTGCATAACGCCATACTTCCGGAACACCCAAGGCTTGGTAAATAGGCATCCTGTCCACACAAGCACTAGAATAATCCACTTCTATGACTAAATCTGGGGGTGGATCTTGGGTTAAGTCAAGATTGGTTTTCCCCCTCATTAGGGGTTCATTCTGGATATAAAATGCGGAATCTGGTTCTACACCTTTGACTAAATCTTGACGCTTATAAGTAGTAGAGCCAATACTTTTAATATTGAAATTAAGTTCATCTACCAATGCAAAAACTAAATGTTCTAGTAGTCGATTATTATATTCATGGGGCATCAAGGGAGTCATAATTTCCAGCATTCCACAATCATAAGCCAATCGAGTTGCGCGGCGATCGCCCATTTCTTCTAAAATGGTTTCAAAAGTATGCCAGCTGATATTTTCCAGTGTTACCCTCTGTGAAATGATTGGTGTGGTTACCATAGGAATTTACCTCACTTTTCTACTAACATCATAGATTTGATTTGCAGATGTTCCAAAACAGCCACTACCAAAAAGTTTCTTGTAATATGAGGCTGAATTATTTTTTCAGATTATGAGCATAATCATCTTCGGCAGCATCAACATAGATTTAGTAGCCACAGCACCTAGATTACCCCTACCAGGAGAAACACTACTAGGACACAATTTTTTTAAAGTCCCAGGGGGTAAAGGTGCAAACCAAGCAGTAGCTACAACCCGCTTAGGTATTCCCACCCATATGGTAGGTAGAGTGGGGGCACATGGTTTTGGTGCGGAACTAGTTAATAGCCTCAAAGCTGCTGGTGTGAAAACTGATGATATATTCGTCGATAATAGGGTTAGTTCCGGTGTTGCCTTAATTACAGTTGATGATGCCGGGGAAAATCAAATTATTGTCATCCCTGGCGCTAATGGTAACATTGACAACCAAGATGTAGAACGTTTAGCCCATTTATTACCAGGTTCTCAAGCCTTACTGATGCAACTAGAGATCCCTATGAATGCAGTATTTGCAGCAGCTCAAGCGGCACAAAAAGCAGGTGTAACCGTAATTTTAGACCCTGCGCCAGTGCAATCCCAACTACCCGATGAGCTGTATCCCTTGGTAGATATTATTACCCCGAATGAAATCGAAGCAGAACAACTAGTAGGTTTTCCCATTAATGAAAAAGAATCTGCAACTAAAGCCGCAGGGATTTTATTACAAAGAGGGGTAAAATGTGCGATCGTTAAACTAGGTGCAAAGGGTGTGGTTTGTGCCACTGCCGAAGAAACATTTTTTATACCAGCATTTGCAATTCAAACAGTAGATACCACCGCCGCCGGAGATGCCTTTAGTGGGGGTTTAGCCGCAGGCTTATCAACAGGACTGCCCCTACGCCAAGCAGTAGTCTGGGGAGCTGCTGCCGGTGCCTTAGCAGCCATGAAACCTGGCGCACAGCCTTCCCTTCCAGAACGAGTTGTGTTTGATGCATTTCTCAAAGAAAGAGTTGATAGTTGGTAGTTGTTAGTTGACAGTTGACAGTTGGTAGTTGATGGTAAAACCTCCCACACTCCCCACACTCCCCATACTCCCCTCACTCCCCCTGCCCCTTGCACCCTTTCCCCCCTGCTTCTTCTATTCACCCAAACCACCATCATCCGCTTTCATCCGTGACAACATCCGTTGCCAACATCCGTTGCCACCGTTGCCACCGTTGCCTTTTCACTTGCCAATATCTTCATTCCACAACAGAGGATTATTTTGAATAAATTCCTCCATCATCTGCTTACATTCATCTAAATCCAAATCAACCACTTCCACACCGTGGGATTCCATAAACTCCCTCGCACCGGCAAAAGTCGCCGATTCCCCAGCAAAAACCTTTTTAATCCCAAACTGCACAACAGCCCCAGCACACATATAACATGGCATCAGGGTCGAGTAAAGTGTTGTACCTTTATAGTTGCCGATTCTACCAGCATTACGGAGGCAATCAATTTCAGCATGGGTAATAGGATCTCCATCCTGAACGCGCTTGTTACGTCCTTGGCCAATAATCTTCCCAGACGCAACAAGTACCGAACCTATGGGGATACCACCCTCTAGCCTACCTTGTTTTGCTTGAGCGATCGCAGCTTGCATAAATTCGTCCATGTTTAATTCTCCCAAACCTATGACAAAACAATTTGTATTAATGGATCATGACGGTGGTGTAGATGATTATCTCGCTACTATGCTACTAATGACAATGGATCATGTAGAACTTCTGGGTGTTGTTGTCACTCCCGCAGATTGCTATGTCCAACCCGCCGTCAGTGCTACACGGAAAATTTTAGACTTAATGGGAAATTCCCATATTCCGGTAGCAGAAAGTATGGTACGTGGTATAAATCCTTTCCCCTACCTTTATCGCCGCGATTCCTTTGTGGTGGATCATTTACCTATTTTGAATCAAAGGGATACTATTGGTACCCCTTTAGTGCCACAATCGGGGGAAGATTTTATGGTTCAGGTGTTGCAGTCAGCATCAGAACCAGTCACACTCCTGGTTACAGGGCCCTTAACCACCGTTGCAACTGCGCTAGATAAAGCTCCAGAAATTGAAAAGAAAATTGCCAAAATTGTCTGGATGGGTGGTGCTTTAAATGTCCCTGGAAATGTGGAGAAAAATTGGGAACCGGGACAGGATGGCTCGGCGGAATGGAATGTGTATTGGGACCCGATTTCCGCAGCTAGGGTATGGCAAAGTTCTATAGAAATTATTATGTGTTCTTTGGATATTACTAATAATGTGCCTGTAACTTCGGAATTTGTGCAAAAAATTGGCAAGCAAAGACAATATCCTATTTCTGATTTAGCTGGACAATGTTATGCCTTAGTAATTCCCCAGGATTATTATGCATGGGATGTTTTGGCTACGGCTTATTTGGGAAATCCAGATGCTTATAAGTTACGGGAATGGGAAACGGAAATTATTACTAGTGGTATTAGTCAAGGAAATACAAAGGTAGTATCTGGTGGTAGAAAAATCTATGCCATGGATGAGGTGGATAAAGGTTGGTTTTATGACTATTTGTTAGAGCAATGGAAGCGTTAGCAGGGGACAGGGGGAGTGAAGAGAAGTAATGAGTAATGAGTAATGAGTAATGAGTAATGAGTAATGAGTAATGAGTAATGAGTAGTGAGTAAGTTTCCTTAATACCATTAACTACCAACTGTCAACTGTCAACTGTCAACTGTCAACTGTCAACGTCTGTTGAAAACCAGTATACATTTCCAGTTAGCCGCTAACCAACTGGAAATATATACCATTTTCTGGATAACCACAGAAGCGATCGCATTAAGCATTTTCACTGCCTTGGTGTACAGTTTTCACCCATTTCAATCGCTTTGGTCTAACTGACATTCTGGCAGTAGTCGCACTCATCACCACAAACCAGTGGAGCATGTATAAAGTACCACGCAAGGTTTGCAGCAAGATTACCAAATAGTTAGAGACACGAAAACCCCTATCTTGGCGTATGCGCCTTAAACCGTTAAACATCCCTGATAGGGACATGATCACAGTCAAACTACTAATGGGACTGAGTAAGGGTAAACGGTGCTTGATAATCGCCATGATTAAATCTGGAACTGCTGCGGTAGGCAGAATATACATAGTAATGGCGAACATCAATAGATCCCAGGTTTTCCTACTTCCTATGCGGTTGCGGAGAATTAAGTCCCAGTAATCTAAATAGCGTTGATATCCTCCTTCAGCCCAACGGCTACGTTGGTGCCAAAGAGCGATGGCGCTGGTTACTCCTTCTTCATATACTGCTGGGAATAAAGCGCATTCAATATCCCAATCACTTAAATGCAGCCGTAAAGTTAAATCTAAATCATCAGTAATGGTTTCTTCATTCCATCCGCCACAGCTTAATAAGGCTTGACGACGAACGAATTGACCATTACCCCGCAATTCCCCAATGCCACCAATGGCAGTACGCTGTTGCTGCATATAGGTATCAACGGCCATTTCTGCCATTTGTCCCCTAGTCCAGAAATTGAACTTAGCATTAGCAATGGCTTTGCGTACCTGGATGGCACCCACCTTTTTTCGTTGAAACATGGGTACTATTTGCTGCAACATATCTGGTGAAACTTGGGCATCGGCATCAAACACCGCCAAAATTTCCCCTTTAGTTAGGGGTAAAACCTGGTTTAATGCCCCCGATTTACCACCAGTAGCCTCCGAAGTTCGCTGCAACACCTTCAGATGTTCGTATTCCTTTGCTAATTTTGTCAGCAATTGGGGGGTGCGATCGCTGCTATTATCATCAACAATCCAGACTTCATATTGTCCATCTGGATACTCTAAATTACAAAGATTTTCCACCAAATTGCTGATGACAGCTTCCTCATTTTTTGCTGCCACCAGCACAGATACATAGGGGTAATTACCTTGCATCTGGGAAATTTTGTCCCTGGGTTTAGCAAAAACTATCACCAAGGCATGAATACCCATAATTGTAGTTAGCCCCAATACAAACAAGGAGCCCCAAGAAAGTAAATTCAAGGCAATAGTACCGCTCCAAACCATGGTTAGAACTAGAGCGGCCTTGCGTCTACGACCTTGAAACCGGGATGGTAGAGACAAAGTATTTGCCTCCACCTCCGTCTCCAGATCCTCTGTTAAATCAATGTCTGACAACAGAGAATTGAGCGGGTCAAGCTCGTTGTAAGAATCGTTTTCGGGCCAGGAATTCGCTGGCATAGGTAACTTGATTCAACCACCAATATTTGTCCACACCCATAAAGAAGCTGGGAATCAAATAACACCAAACTGTGCAACCTTCACATACACTTAGTTTGCCTTGGGATTGGCGGTATTCTTCCACCTTTTCCGATTCTCGGTATAGCTCGTAGAGCTTTCCATTAATAGGAACCCCGGTTTGAGCAAAATGATAACAAGGTAACAACAGTTCGTCGTTGGGAGATATGGCAATTACCGCGTCCACCGCCTTGCAGCGAGGATTTTTGGTGTCATTGCCTCCGGCTTCAATAAATGCTAGTGCAGCTTTATTGTAACCGACATTGTTATATTTCTTAGCAACAGCTGCAATTGCTGCTAACATATCTGGGGTTGGATTCTTGTTGGAATTGTAATTTTCATGGGCTGTAAAGGCGGGATTTAACCAAACCCTTACCCCTAATTTTTGACCCAATTCTCCTAATTCTGCCAAGCGTTCGTAGTTTTGGGCAGTCACAGTGTGATTCAGGACTGGGTATTCTCCCAAAGATTTAGCGATCGCTACTGATTCCACCAAGGTATCAAAAATTTGCGTTCCCCGGGATTTATCATGGGTATCCGCATCCGCTCCATCCAAGGAAAAATTCAAAAAGTCAATTAGACCTTTCATTTCCTCAGCTTTTTTCGGATACAGGATTGTATTCGTTGTCATACTGGTATAAAAACCTTGGCGTTTTGCCTCCGTATATACTTGCCCGACATCATCTCTGAGCAAGGGTTCACCACCAGTAAAATCGATGTATTTTACTCCTAAACGGCGTAAATCTTGGAGATTATGTTTGATAGTTGCGAAATCAGCCTCTTTTCCTGGTTCTAACGCCCAAATATTACAAAAATGACACCGAGCATTACAGCGATATGTCAGATAGTAGTTTGCCACCAGTGGAGCCATAATATTAACCCACTAAAATATTCACTTAACATATCTTTAAATGTAGTTCACCAGGAGTCAATCAATTTTAGATTTTAGATTTTGGATTTTGGATTAATTTTATAAATAAACCAAAACCACCTTGAGATTCGTAATTGTTGTAGGTTGGGTTAGCGATAGCGTAACCCAACGATAGCGGGAGCATCCCATTTTTTTGATTGTCATTTTTAACAGATTGCGAGTAAATCTATACTCTTGGGAATAATAGGCATAACTGTTCCCATTTCTAAAATAGTCAATTAATCAGAAAAATAAATTATGTCGTTTGAGAAGCTCCAACCTGCCACATCCCAACAGGCGAATGTTTATACACCCTATATTGCCAATAGTAAACGTACTTTTTTGCCCTATGCAATCAGCTTATATCAAAAAGGTGTGGTTGAAGGACAACGCAAAATAGAGGGTAGTGATAGCATTCCCTTCGTTGCGACTTGGAATATTGCTAGACTACCTTCTGATTTAACCCGTTGCCGATTACAATTTGATGGCAATGCGGAACTCAGTTATGAAGTCATGATGGCGAGTTTTGAGTTTATGGTTTTTTTAATCGAAATTATGGAAAGTTATAAACGCTCTCGGACAACGGATTTTTCTCAAACTTTTTATCGTAAGCTTCTACGTATAGAAGAGTAATTTATACTTATTTATATTCTCCCGCTTGCGTAATTTTTATGATATTGAATTACGTGAAAAGCCGGGAGATTTTTGGTAAGTAAGGTAGATTAAATAATATGCTTTCTGTAATAATTTAACCTCACCACCGCTTTTTGCACTGCAAAAATCTTTCCCTCTCCTTAATAAGGAGAGGGATGTCCGACAGGACAGGGTGAGGTTTTCCAGGGTATATTGGGAATTTGATAACTTGTGTAATTAACACCAGTCAAATTAAATATAAAACCTCACCCCCATCCCCTCTCCTTATCAAGGAGAAGGGTGCCGTGAGGCAGAGTGAGGTTTGCCAGAGTATATTGGGAATTCGCTCCCTTGTGTAAGTAACACCAGTCAAATTAAATATAAAACCTCACCCCCATCCCCTCTCCTTATCAAGGAGAAGGGTGCCGTAAAATCCTGTTTGTAGAAATATGCCTTTAGATTTAGGAACTATCGGCGCTATTGTCAAAGCAGTAATTCCCCTAGCAAAACCACTAATTGCTAAAATTAATAGTGCTTGCAATCCTGATGATTTTGCCAAAGCTTTAAAGAACGGGGTTATGGCTGCTCAGGAATGGGATGAAAAGCAGCCCTATGAACAGCAATTGTTTTATCACTGTGATGATAAGCAACAATGTGATGTTTTAACTGGTTTTTTGCAAAATACATCTGTGCTGTCAGAATTACAAAAACCCCTGCAAGATAAAACATCTCCCAGCTTAGATTTATTAATTGAAATTTGGCACAGTCTCAAAGCAGAGAACCATCAATGGCAATTCCCCCAAAACAGCGTTGAGAATTGGCTCAAACAATTTATAGATACTTATTTTGTCAAAACTACCGCCTATTTAGAAATTAAAATTGCCCAAGCAGATTATCTCCAACAAGTATCTTACTACTTTGATGATGTTAAGTTTGCCGGCATAGCTGTAGAAGGACAGGAAACAGATAAAACGGGAATTCACCTACCACAAATATTTGTCATGCCTGATGTGATGGAGATGGCATCGACAAATTCTCTAGAGGATTTTGTATTTATAGAACCAGGTGCAAATTCCCAAGATATTAATCAACGTCAAGCAGAATTATTACAAGAACAACGTCAATGGAGAAGGCTGGGAGCAGGTACGGGTAGAAAGTTTTCTGCACAGGAATTATTGACTGAAAGTAAGTCTGATAAATTCGTTTTGCTGGGGGCACCGGGTTCTGGTAAAACAACTTTGATCAGCTATTTTGCTGTCACATTAGCGCAGAATCAAATCCAACGCAGGACAGATTTACAAACTGAAGAGAATTTATTGCCCATTGTCATTAGAATTCGGGATTTAGTCAGATATGCAGATAGTTTGAGTATTTTAGAATTTATCCGCCAGTTTGCCATTAGTAATTTACAGGTAAAACACCTACCATCATCATTCTTTGAATATTGGCTAGAAGATGGTAAAGCCTTAATTTTACTCGATGGTTTGGACGAGGTAGCAAAACCTGGAAGACGATATGAAATTGTCAAGCGCATTGAGAATTTTTTAAAGCAATTTCCATCCAATAGAACCATAATTACCTCCCGCCCAGCAGGGTATCGCCGGGACTTTTTTCGCACAGACGAATTTTCCCACTATCAATTACAGTTATTTGATGATGACAAAATCAAGGAATTTTCTCAAAAGTGGTATAAAACCCGCTTTCAAGATCCCATAGAAGCAACAAGAAGGCAAGAAAGTTTACAAAAAGCTTTAGCAGAACAAAAGCGCATCCAAGAACTAGCCCGTAACCCACTGCTATTAACAATTATTGCCCTAATTCATCGTTATGAGGCGCATCTTCCCAGACAACGCTACAAACTTTATGAACGGGCGATGAATACCCTATTAACTAATTGGGATGCAGGCAAGGAACTGAGTTATCAATTGCCTTTTGAATATCTGAATCGGGATGATATTCCCCGCTTGATGCAACAGCTTGCTTACTGGATTCATACCCAAGGAGGTACGGGGGATAAAGAAGGAGGGACACTAATTGATAAGGATGAATTGATTAAGCAATTAAGCAAGTTTATTGCCGAACAAAAACGCCTACAGCGACATCAAGCTAAATCGGAAGCACAACGGTTTATAGAGCATATTCGGGAACGCACAGGTTTGTTAAATGAACAAGGGCAAGACTGTTATGCTTTTGTCCATAAGACGTTTCAAGAATATTTAGCAGCAGAGGATATCCGCTACCGTCAGGAAGATGAAGAGTTTGAGGTGGTGTTGGAGCATGTTGAACAATATCTTTGTGATGCCCATTGGCGAGAGGTTTTGCTGTTGTTAATTGCCCAGCAAAAGCCGAGAAAAGCGGCTAAGGCTATTAAGCATATCTTGGAGCAACCTACACTTTATGAACAATGGCTGCATCGGAATCTGTTTTTTGCAGCTAGCTGTTTGGCGGAAGATGTAGAGGTTGCTAATGATGTTTTGGTGACGGATATTTTACGGCAATTAGTGAGTTTGGAAATTAGTGATGATGAGCAGGTTGGTGAACAAATCCGCGCGCAGGTTTTTAAGAGCATTTGCAGTTTGAATGAAAGTAGGTTTGAAGCGGAAGCACTGCAACTTTTGCAAGATTCGTGGGAAGGGATTGAGCAAGTGCGGTTGCAGGAATATCGTATAGCTTTAGGAGAAAAACAGAAGGTAGTAGAACAACTGTTAGCACAGCTAAAGGCTGAGGATTATAGTGTGCGTATGGGTGCTGCTTCTGCCTTGGGCAAATTGGGTAATGGGACACTCCAACTCCAGGTAGTAGAACCACTGTTAGAACTACTAAAGGATGAGGATGAGGATTCTGATGTGCGTTGGTGTGCTGCTAATACCTTGGGCAAATTGGGTAATGGGACACCTCAGGTAGTAGAACCACTGTTAGAACTACTAAAGGATGAGGATTCTATTGTGCGTATGGGTGCTGCTTCTGCCTTGGGCAAATTGGGTAATGGGACACTCCAGGTAGTAGAACCACTGCTAAAACTACTAAAGGATGAGGATTTTGGTGTGCGTTGGGATGCTGCTTTTGCCTTGGGCAATTTGGGAAATAGCACACCCCAGGTAGTAGAGCCACTGTTAGAACTACTAAAGGATGGGCATTCTATTGTGCGTATGGGTGCTGTTTCTGCCTTGGGTGATTTGGGTAATGGGACACTTCAGGTAGTAGAACCACTGTTAGAAATACTAAAGGATGAGGATGAGGATTCTGATGTACGTTGGGGTGCTGTTAATGCCTTGGGCAATTTGGGAAATAGCACACCCCAGGTAGTAGAGCCACTGTTAGAACTACT
>JAAUYD010264040.1_pt1 | contig 23482 bp, 23 predicted proteins | sample 7278101 | NCBI WGS metagenome assembly JAAUYD01 (sample SAMN14350128, study PRJNA611818) | marine sediment metagenome | isolation source: surface marine sediment (0.6m) | place: French Polynesia: Moorea | collected 2018-08
GAAGGGTGGGAAGAGAAAACCATGTGTATTGCTTAATTCTCCCCACACCTCCCACACTCCCCACACTCTCTATTTCATGAACTTTTCAAGCTTATCCGAGTAGTATTGGGGTGTCGGGTGTCGGGCTCTGGGAAAATTAGAAGATAACCTGATGGTTTTTCACCAACTCGCCATAGAGAACAGGATTTTAATAAAAAATGCAAGGTTTTTCTAATCATTCCGATTAAAACCTTGCATTTTTCGACTAAGTTAGTGTAATTTTTCTAGACGTTGGAATAAATGCTATTGCGTAGGATGGTGTACCCTTTAATTAGTTCTCGGATACCACGACCTAGAGGCCATTCTGGTTCAAAGCCTGTTTTGAGAATACGAGCATTAGAAACAATATAATCTCGTTTGTCAGGATCTTCCCCGATAGGGGCTTCTAAATAGACAAATTTAGGTAAATATTTTTTGATTTCAGCGCACAATTCTAATTTAGATAAATTGGCATCTTCTAAACCGACGTTGTAGGGCTTCCCTTTCATGGTTTCAAAATTTTCAATGCCATGAACAAACACCTTAGCCACATCTCGAATATGAATATAATTACGTTTAAAATGTCCTTCAAAAATGACTACAGCCCGATCATAAAAGGCACGATAAACAAAATCATTGACTAACAAATCAACGCGCATTCTAGGGGACATTCCGAACACGGTGGCGAGTCGAAACGTAATGCTATTTTCCCGTTCTAATACCGCTTTTTCTGCTTCAACTTTGGTGGTTCCATAAAGAGAAATAGGACGTAATGGAGATTCTTCTGTACAGAATTTACCACTTTCTCCAATACCATAACCACTATTGGTGACAGGCATTAAAATTCGTTGCTCTGGACTAGCTAAATCACAAATCATCTTAACCGCTTCGTAGTTAACGGTACGGGTTCCCACTTCATCCCGACTACATAACGGCGCACCCACCAAAGCAGCTAAAGGGATAATGACATCAGCATCTTGAAGTAAATCTTTAATTAAAGATTCATTGCGACAGTCACCACGCACCACATTAAAGGTGTCATACTGACAGCAATCAGCCAAACTATTTTGACCAAAAATAAAACTGTCTAATACTGTCACTTCATAGCCTTTTGCCAATAAAATTGGGGTTAAAATGGAGCCAATATAACCGGCACCCCCTGTAATTAAAATTTTCATAGATGATTAATTATGTAATTCTACTGTTGAATTTTCTTGAACTGAGACAAGATAGTGGTGAATGGCTTCATCCGTATCGCCAATAAAGCGAATTTGACCCCGATCTAGCCAAATAGCGCGATCGCAAGCCTTTTGAATAAAGTCCAATCCATGGGAAACGACTAAAATAGTTGTGTGATGTCCCCACAATTTATCCATCCGTTTTTGACATTTATGCTTAAAGCTTTCATCCCCAACGGATAGCACTTCATCGAGGATGAGGATATCTGGTTCTACATCTGTCGCAATGGAAAACCCTAAACGAGCAGCCATCCCCGATGAAAGGGCTTTAACCGGAGCTAAGCTATAATCTGTTAAATCTGCAAACTCCAAAATAGAGGCTACACGCTCCTTCATCTCCTGACGAGGAAAGCCTAACATAACCCCGTAAAGAATTATATTATCAGTTACAGATAATTCTCCGTCAAATCCTGCCCCTAATTCAATCAAAGGAGCAATGTCTCCCTTAACACGAATTTGACCGGATGTGGGTTGTAAAATCCCTGTTATCACTTTAAGTAGGGTGGACTTTCCTGATCCATTGGCTCCAATGATGCCAATTTTCTCCCCAGCATGAACCGTCAAATTAATGCGGTCAAGAATCAATTTTCTTGAGGGTTGACGGTATTTCCCTTCTAACATAGACAAGATGGTTTTCTTTAAGTCATAAGAAAACTCTTCTTGGGTTCTACGCCAGAGGGAAACTTGATCGAGTCTAATTGCTTCTACCATTTAACCTTTAGAGCAAGTCCATAAAGTTTTTTTGCCAGGAGCGGAAACAGATCCAGCCTAACACTAAAAGGATGAAACCATTTAAAAATGAATGTAAAATTAAGGTCACATCGGGAAAAGCACCAGATAACGAGATCTGGCGAATACTTTCGATAATCGGAATAAGTGGGTTAAGAAGTAAGAAGGATTTAACCGCAGCAGGAACAATTTCCGTCGGATAAAATACGGGAGAGCTAATCCAAAGGACAAAGCAAACTAACTCATAAAAATAAGGTAAATCTCGGAAAAACACATACATAGCACTCACTAAAAATCCTACCCCTGTACAGACCAAACTCAAGGCTATAAAAGGTAGAACTAAAGCGATAACATTAAGGGGATTCTTAGAAATAATTAAAGTAACAAAGGCCAATAAAGGGAGTGGACCCATGATAAATTGAAAAATATTGGCCACAATCATAGAAACAGGAAAAATGGTAATGGGGAGACGGACTTTATTTAATAAGGAACCATTACCCACCACACTTGCTAAAGCTTGATTGGTAGAAGATGAGAAAAAATTAATAACAATTAAGCCTGTAAAGGCAGCTAAAACGTAGTTAAAGGTTGAATTATTATAATATTGTGCAAAAGCTGCCCCAAAAATAGCCGCATACAATCCTGTCATAATTAGGGGATTTAGCAATGACCAATATATCCCTAAGAATGAGCCTCGATAGCGTCCTTTTAAGTTTCTTTCGACTAACATTTGTAGCAATTCAAGGTATCGTCTAGTAGACGATCCTTGAAGGCCAGCTTTTAGCGATAATGTCATAATGGGTTATCAATACGGACAAATTAAGAATTAATGGGGTATTGTATTAAATGTCAGGTACTTTTGTCGAGTTGTTCCCCATCCCCTCAGAAAAATTTCTACCTCAATATTGGGCCAGATTCGGCTAAACTGGGGAATGGTTAATTAATATATTAGTAAATTTGGGCATGGAAATCGGGCAGAAAGTTAAAGTAATTCGTCTTCGCGATCGCGTCTCCGGACAAGTGGTCAATAAACTTGGGAAAGAAGGTACCATCAAGGAATTTAAAATGACTGATGGGAGTGGTGTTGGTGCAGTGGTGGAGTTTGCTGATAAAACCGCCACTTGGTTTTTTGGAGATGAACTCAAACCGGTTGATTAACCGAGTCAGAAATCCGTAGGGGCTTAAATATTATTAAGCTCCTATAGAAGTTGTTTTAATCATTATAAAAATAATTTTCATAACCTATGGCTTTGATTTTAACCTTTTTAGGCAAGGGCGGTAGTGGTTGCTCTACAATAGCCATCGCTACAGCTAAAAAATTGTCAACAGCAGGATCTCGTGTTTTATTCTTATCCCAAGATTCTAGTCCCGTTTTGAATGGTTTGTGGGGAGCAACCTTTGAACCCTCTCCGACGGAAATTGAGCCTAATTTAAAAGTAATGGCTTTAAAATCAGCACAACTGCTATCACAAGGATGGGAAGATATTAAAGACTTAGAAGCGAAATATTTGCGATCGCCAACCCTAAAAAATGTCTATGGACAGGAGTTGGGAGTCTTACCAGGGATGGATGGTGCTTTAGCACTCAATACTTTACGAGAATATGAACAAAGCAAGGATTATGATGTAATTATTTATGATGGGGATAGTGCTTTAAATACCCTGCGAATGTTTAGTATTCCAGAAATTATGAGTTGGTATGTTCGGCGGTTTCGGGAAGTGCTAACGGAGTCTGATGTAGGGAAAGCGTTAGCTCCCTTTGTGCAACCCATTACCAGTGCCATTTTAAATGTTTCCTGGAGTGCTGATGATCTCAAAGATACCGCGGCTAGTGATATTTTACAGTCAGGGAAGGCTGCTTTGGCCGATGGTAATCGAGTAGCTGCTTATTTGGTGACAACGGAAGATCCAATGGCGATCGCAGCAGCTAAATATTATTGGGGTGGCGCGCAGCAAGTTGGCTTAACGGTTCGGGGTGTGATTGTTAACCAAGGTCAAACAACCCCCTTAGCCGATGAATTTGACCCCTTAAACCTGTCTTCTCTGCCTAAGATGGAGTCTGGTAACTGGGAACCTTTAATAGAGGCTCTACCTCAGTTTTTAGGGGAGTCTCAAGCACCTAAACCCATTACCATTGATGTTGCCAACCGTCAAGTTAAAATATTTTTACCTGGGTTTGAGAAAAAACAGGTTAAATTAACCCAGTATGGACCAGAATTAACTATTGAAGCAGGGGATCAACGTCGTAACATAGAATTACCCCCACCTTTAGCGGGACAATCCGTTAAGGGGGCAAAATTTCAAAATCATTATTTGATTGTTTCTTTATAGAAATAGCATCAATCATGCTACCAATCCATCTCTTAGAGAGGGAATGCTATGGTAAAAAAAATTGAAAAAGTTGCTCTTTTTGGTGGCACTCACGGCAACGAAATGACGGGAATTTATTTAGTTAAAAAATTTCTAAAAAATTCCCATTTACTAGATCATTCAACGCTTCAAGTTTTCCCCTTTTTATCCAACCCCAAAGCAATCCAATTAAATATTAGATATACAGAAATTGATCTAAATCGATGTTTTGCTCCAGAAGATTTAGGTAATTTAGATCATGTTTTATATGAGCAACTTTTAGCTAAAACAATCCATCAAAAGCTGGTTAATAATCAGATTAATTTTGTAGTTGATCTCCATAGTACCACAGCAAATATGGGATTAACCATTATTCTTTCTGATACCAATAATTTTCATTTACAATTATGTAGTTATTTAAGTTTAATTAATCCTGAAATAAAAATTTTATACTATGGTTCAGAAGAAAAAAAGAAGTTATTAAGAAGTAATACAGAATTAGGATTAAGTATTGAAATCGGACCAATTGCTCAAGGAACTTTAGATGCAACCTTATTCATGAAAACTGAAAAACTTATTTATAATCTATTAGATTATCTAGACAAATATAATCAAAATCAAATTGATAAGATCAGTCATAACTTAGTTTTCTATGAAGTATTTGAAAGAATTGATTATCCAAGAAAGGGAGAGGAAATAAGAGCAATGATTCATCCTAATTTACAATTTAACGATTATCAACCTATTAATTCGGGTGATCCTTTGTTTATTACTTTTGACGGAGAAACTATAAACTATCAAGGAGATTTTACAGTTTATCCCGTATTTATTAATGAAGCAGCTTATTATGAAAAAGGGATCGCTATGTGTTTAACCAAAAAACGAGAAATTACTGTAGGATTGTAAGCATTCAGCTATCAGTCGTCAGCAATGAGCTTAAACGAATGCTTAGGAGGGACAAGAGGCGAGGTTCACTCGCCACCAGCTACTTCAATTAAATTTTCAATAGTAGAATTATTAACAGAGTAGATGTTAAACAGGCAAAAAATGTCCTGATTGTGTTCCATCGATTCCAACGTGGTTCAAAATCGAAACGTGCTGCTTTTAATGTCGTGGTATTCATATTGATAACATCCCAAGTTTGCAATTTATTATTCAGTGGAACATTAATCGTGAAAGTCGGTAATTGAACACCAAAAATGTAAACCAGTACACACATAATAAGCAGAGGCACAAATCCATTCAATTCCCTGATGCCAAGCATTGCAGAAGCCAGTAAAAATACCACTGAACCAACCCAAACTAAAACAAAAATTGGCTGATTGTTCTGAATAATACCATCTATCACCTGGAAAGCTCGAATAAACTCTCGATCTTCTAAACGTCGTATTCCTGGCATGACTACTAGGTCAAAAGCAAACAAGAATCCAGCGACCAAAGAACACAAAAGTGTAGCTATACATAACGAAATTGGCAACATTATTTCTGTTAACATGAAACACTCCTTTTATTAAAAATTTTTCATGAATTTAGTAAGATAAACTGGGTGTTTGATAGAGGTAGAAATCATCAAGCAATTGCTTCAAGATGAAGTCAGCCACATCAGCAGGGGTAATTTTGAGTTTTGATGTCTTATCCGTTCCAGGAAAGCCGTGGCGATACTCTCCTGTACGTTCCCCTTCTATAAAAGCTGCTGGTCGAATAATCGTCCAATCTAAACCACTGTTGTACACTCTCTCTTCCTGTTGTTGATGATCCGCAAAAACATTACGCAAAATCAATCCAAACATAATGTATTTCCAGTAAAAATTAAGACTGCCCCAACTCTCACCTATTCCTAAAGTGGTTTGACAGATCAAACGTTGAATCCCACATCTTTTCATAGCTTTAATAATGTTTTGAGTGCCTTGTGAGCGAACCATCCCGGTTAGCTTTTTCCCAGAACCCAAGGTACAGACCACTATCTCTTGCCCTTCTAGTGCCTGTTCTACCCTTGTACTGTCCATCACATCCCCCTGAAATAGCTTGAGTTTGGGGTGCTTAATATCAAGCTTAAGGGGATTTCGTGCAAACGCTGTAACCTCATGGCCTTGTTCGAGTGCTTGTTTGACCACTTGTTGACCTACATTACCAGTTGCGCCAAATACTACGAGTTTCATGGTTATATCTCTTTCGTAACAACACTCTTAGCTTAGAGATTTTCTTATTTAGAAACTATCGAGTTCTTGCTGTAGTTGAACAATCTTGCGGTCAATTTTCATTTTCTTGCATATAATTTAGCCAAAACGTTAAAAAGCATGAACGCCCTTCATTTACCAAAACAAGCCCAATATGGGGAAAATATTCGAGTTGAACAACTTAAAAACCCTCCTGGAGAAGGCAACTATCTTTGTGAGGATAGACATACTGTGTTTATCTCCCTGGCCCCACGTCCCCTTGAGTATTTGCAGATTCAGGATGGTGTAAGTTACAACGGGTTATATCGTCCTGGGGATATATTGATTACCCCTGCCAATGTCCCTTTGTTCGTTCGATGGAAGGGTCAGGAAAATTGTTTACAGATTCAGATCAAGACTGAGTTTTTGCACAATATTGCTGAAGAAACTCTCTCATCTGAGGGCAGCTTGTTTCAACTCATGCCTCAATTTCAAGTGCATGATTCCCATATTCGAGGGATCACCACGATGCTGCTTGAAGAATGCCAGCAGAAAGTCTCAAATAATCAACTTTATCTTGACTCCTTGGCTAACATTTTAGCTGTTAATCTTATCCGAAATCATGGCACGACTAAACCTGTGTTACCGGTTTATCAAGGAGGATTGTCACCCCATCAACTAAGCCAAATTTTTGATTATATTGATGCTCATCTTGACCAAAACCTTAAACTAGAAAACTTAGCTCAATTGCTTGATCTGAGCCAATTCCATTTTAGTCGTTTATTTAAGCAGTCTGTTGGTTTATCTCCTTATCAATACTTGATCGAGCAACGAATAGAACGGGCTAAACAATTATTGAAACGAACTAATCAATCTATTCTCGATATTGCTTTAAATTGTGGATTTAATAGTCACAGTCATTTAAGCAAACAGTTTCGACAAGTAACGGGTATGACTCCAAAAGCTTATCGCATTAGTTAGGTTAGATAATGCGTGAATCAGATTATATTTTGAACACTCCTTTTAGTTATAGAAAAGACTATGGACAGTTTTTTACTCCATCTTTAGTTGCTAGTATGATGGTTCAATGGATCATAGAAAATAAACCTAAAGCGATTCTAGATCCTGCTTTTGGTTTAGGGATTTTTTATGAAGAAATAAGCAAACTAAGTTTACAATATAAATGGCATTTGACAGCGTATGAAATTGATAATAATATTCTTAGCTATTTAGGTCATATTCAAAATAATAGTAATCTAACTATCCTTAATCAAGATTATTTAGAAGCAGATATTGAATATTATGATGCAATTCTTTGTAACCCTCCTTATATGCGGTTTCAGAAATTTATTAATAGACATCATATTCTTCCAAAAATAGAACAACAGATCGGTAAAAAGTTAGTTGGGTATTCTAATATTGCTTCTATTTTTCTCATCAAAGCATTACAACAACTCAAAGATAATGCAAGACTTGCTTTTATTCTTCCTTTTGAATTTTTTAATACAGGATATGGAAAAGAAATTAAAAAAACACTGATTGAAAAACATCTATTAAAACAGATTATTATTTTTGCTAACGAAAAAGATATCTTTCCTGATGCAACTACTACTATTTGTATTTTATTATGTCAAAATGATCAAGTAAAACAAGATATTAAAATAACCAATATCAAGAATAATCAAGAAATAAAAGAAATAGCTAATGTTAGTCATTATTATCATCATCAATTAACAAATGATCAATTACCTCACCAGAAAAAATGGACACCCATTATTTTATCCCTACTATCTGATCAAAAAATACCAAAAGGTTTCTGTAAATTGTCAGAATATGGTGCATTTAAACGCGGTGTTGCAACTGGTGCAAATAATTTCTTTGCTTTAAATAAAAGTAAAATCGAAGAGTTAAAACTTAATGATAAAAATATTTCTCCATGTATCACTAAAAGTAATTTAATTAACCAATGTATTTTTACGAATAATGACTTAGAATTACTGATTGAACAAGATAAATCTATTTACTGTTTAGATATAAAAGATATCAATGATCAAGCAGTTATAAATTATCTTAAATTAGGGGAAGAACAAGGATACAATCAAAGATATTTAACCAAAAATAGACAACCTTGGTATAAACTCGAAAAAAGAGAACCTGCACCGATCTTATTCGGTGTTTTTAATCGTGGAAGATTGAAAGTCATCCGTAATTTTACCACAGCAATTAATTTCACTTGTTATCATGGGTTCTATCCCAATCTATTTGGAAATAATATCATTAATAAATTGTTTATCTATCTAATCAGTGATATAGGACAAAATATTATCAAAATGAATAAAAGAAGTTACGGAAACAACTTAGATAAATTTGAACCAGGAGACTTAAATAATAGTTTTTGTCCCAATATTGAACAATTTAATTCTATCGATGAACAAAAAGTTGATGAAATTATTAAACTTGCTGAAATTAATGAAAAAGAAGCTATTTTAATGAGTAATAAGGTAATAAAAAATATTATTGAAAGAGGTAGGAATTGAAAGACAGCTATGCTAGAAGCAGGACTTAAGTGTATTTTAATAACTTGCAAAGTGCTTTATATGGGAGCGTTCGCTTATAATAATCGTATTGTGTGAGGAAAATCAAAATTGTTATTCAATCTTATTCATAGCGTACAGTGGCTTTGTTTGATTCCTATTATTGGTGGATCAATTTTTTCGTTATTAACGGTAGCAACGGTTAAACGCTTCTTTAAGCGAACACCTCAAAATAACCACTTTACTCCTCCTGTATCTGTCTTAAAACCAGTACGGGGTTTAGAAAAGAATCTTAAACAAAACTTAAGAACCATTGCCACTCAAGATTATCCCAATTATCAAGTTATTTATTCAGTTCAAGATCCTAAAGATCCAGCTTATCCTATTATTAAAGAGATTCAAGCAGAATTTGGTAGCGACAACATCTCTGTGGTTATCAGTCGGGTTGAAGCGGGTGCAAATGGTAAGGTTAATAACCTGTTAGGGGCGATGGAAGAAGCTTCTCACGATATAATTATTATCAGCGATAGTGATACCCATCTGCGACCTGATTATATTAGAAATATTGTTAATCCCCTAGCTAACCCCGAAGTCGGTTGTGTCTGTACTCCGTTTAAAGTGACCAAAGCAGACAGTTGGTACGAAAAAATGGAACTTTTGACCATGAATGCTGACTTTATGCCCAGTGTCATGTTTGCAGAGGTAACAGGGGCTTCTAATTCCTGTTTAGGGCCATCCATTGCCATTCGTCGTTCAACGTTGGAGAGATTAGGGGGTTTAGAAAGTTTAGCAGATTATTTAGTAGAAGATTACGAAATTGGACGACGGGTATGGACATCGGGACAAAAAATGGTACTTCTTCCCTATCTAATCGATGTGGTGGTAGACTTAGCTAGTTGGAAAAATTGGTGGAGTCATCAGGTGTATTGGGATCAAAATACCTATTTAGCTAGACCTGGTGCTTTTATTTCTACTATTTTAATTCGTTCGATTCCCTTTGCGCTAATTTTCGCTTTATTGCGGTGGGATATTATTGGATTAGGCGTATTAGTGGCCACTATTATTATTAGAATGATAACCGCTATGATGGTAGCCCAAACCATGCAAGACAAGGAAACGATTAAGACTTTGTATCTATTACCTTTCCGTGATGCAGTGGGTTTAATCTTTTGGGGGTTAGCGTTTACTCAAAGAACCGTTATTTGGCGTGGGGTTGAATTTAAGTTAACCAGTCACGGAAAGATGGTAAAACATCGTTTAATACAAAATTGAGGGGATTAACCGTGTTATTGCAACAATTGTTAGAAGAAAAAAGGGAGGATATTTTAAAGTTAGCTGCTAAACATGGGGCTTTTAATGTTAGGGTTTTTGGGTCTGTTGTCAGGGGAGAAGAGACAGAAAATAGTGATATCGATTTTTTGATTGATTATGATTTATCTCAAATTTCTCCCTGGTTTCCAATGGGTCTAATTGAGGATTTAGAAAAACTTTTAAATCGAAAAGTTGATATAGTTACTACTAAATCTTTACATTATTTTATTCGAGATGCAATAATGAAAGAAGCAATTTATTTATGAAAGATATAGCGTTTCCCGAACTCATGAGATACACCTAAAATTCAACTCCTGACTCCTAAACTCCCGAACTCCTAACTCCTAAAACTAGAAGAGTTTGTACCTCACAAGTATGGGAATTGCTATAATATCGATTCTATTTCTGAAAAATTCTGGAATAGTTAATTAGTGATATGCAAGAATTAACAACAAAAATCAAAGAAAAAGCTCTTGAAATTGGCTTTCATAAGGTGGGTATTGCTAAAGTTGATAGCGAATATCAAGATGATGCAGTTAATCATCTTCAAGCTTGGTTAGCATTAGGTTATCAAGCAGATATGGCCTGGATGAATAACCCGAAACGGTTCAATATTCGTCAATGTATGTCAGAGGTTCAATCGGTTATTTCTCTTGCGCTTAATTATTATACCCCTCATGAACAGTCTGAAGATAAAAAACACGGTAAAATTTCTCGTTATGGATGGGGAAGAGATTACCATAAAGTTATGCAAAAAAAGCTCAAAGCTTTGAGTCAATGGTTAGAAAATCAAGACGATAGTATCAAAACCCGTTATTATGTTGATACTGGACCCATTCAAGATAAAGTTTGGGCGATGCGATCGGGGATCGGTTGGATCGCTAAAAATAGTAACGTTATCACTAGAGAATATGGGAGTTGGGTATTTTTAGGGGAAATTTTAACCAATTTAGACTTAATTCCTGATAAACCCCATACAGAACATTGTGGGACTTGTACCCGATGTTTAGACGCTTGTCCTACCGATGCGATCGCCCGTCCCTTTGTGGTGGATGCTAATCGTTGTATTGCTTACCATACTATCGAAAATCGAGGCGAAAATCTTCCTAAAGATATTGCTGATCATTTACAAGGATGGGTGGCCGGTTGTGATATTTGTCAAGAAGTCTGTCCCTGGAATCAGCGATTTTCTCAAACAACTGATATTCAAGATTTTCAACCTTATTCTGGCAATATTGCCCCAAAACTAGAAGAATTAGCCCAGATGACTGAAGAAAAATGGCACCAAAAATTTCCGGCCTCTGCATTAAGGAGAATTAAACCGACGATGTGGCAACGGAATGCTCGTGCTAACCTAGAAGAATAGGGAAATTAAATTATCCTGCTACGGCCACAGGTCAGGACTTGTTTTGTTCCTTATGAGTCTGTGTGTCTATTCACTCTTTTGTCCTAGCCAAACAAAGTGACATTGTACGACTATCTATTCTACATTATTTAGAATGATAGCTATTTTCACAACAGAAATTTCTCTTACCACTCTTACTCTTCGTTGTTAACCCGCAAAAAAATGGCACTCAAAGTAATTATTTTTGATTTTGATGGGACTCTCGCTGACACTTATGATGCGTTTGTTGAAATTGCGAATCGTTTATCAGAGGAATTTGGTTATAAACCTGTTAATGAACAAGAACAGGAAAAACTGAAGGATTTGAGCGCAAGGGATCTAATCAAACAATCAGAAATTTCTCTGTTTAAAATACCATTTGTTTTAAAGCGAGTCAAGTCTGAATTAACCCATAAAATTAAAGAACTTGAACCAATCAAGAATATTCCTGATTGTCTTAAACAATTAAACAGTCAAGGCTATCGCTTAGGAATTATAACCTCTAATGCTGAAGAGAATGTGGTTTGTTTTCTAAAAAATCATGAACTCGAGCAATTTTTTGATTTTATTTATGCAGGAACGACTTTATTTGGTAAACATAAAATTATTAAAAAATTACTCAAAGAGAAACAACTACGTCCCCATGAAGTGATGTATATTGGTGATGAAACGAGAGATATTAATTCTGCTAAAAAAAGTGATGTTAAATGTGTGGGCGTAACTTGGGGTTTTAACTCTGGTGAAGCTTTGGCAAAACAAGAACCCGATTATCTTATTAATCAACCCTACGAATTAATAGCCATACTTGACAATTATCAATACACAATTATAAACGATCCATCTAAGGTTAATCCTTTGACAATGAAAGGATAAGTCAATAACAATCAACCCTTGCTAATTAAGAGTAGCAAGGGGATATTATTTCGATCTTTACCCTTTCTGTCTGAGGAAACCTAAAACTTGTCTCAGTTGTTTCTTGAGTAGATCAATTTCCCCTTGCATGGTATCGACTTTTTCACGGAGAGAAATGATTTCTTGGGCCATAGCAGAGGTATCGCTTAAATCTCCTGTAGGTTGAGGGGTTGATCCTGCTACTTCTTGAGGTTTAGGATGCTTTCTAGCTTTGGCCATGGCATCTTTAATGGCCTCAAGTAACTGCTTTTTTTCAAAGGGTTTTTCGATAAAAGAAAAATATTCAAAGGGTTCATTTAGTTTTTCGACTACTTCTTCTTTTCTCCCTGACATCAAGACAAGGGGAATTTTTTTGAGATCATATTCTTTTTGCACTTCCTGATACACATCCCAACCACTCATTTTTGGGAGAAGGAAATCTAACATGATTAGGTTAGGTTTTTCGCTACGGATGAGATTGTATCCTTCAACACCATCTTTGGCTTCAAGAACTTTAAAGTTGCCTTCTGGCAACATATCTTTAACCCGCATCCGGATCACTTTACTATCATCAATGACGAGTATTTTATGAGTTGACACAGTAAACTCCCTTTCAAGCGTTAAGTCAATGGTCTTTGAGGCGATGGATCTTCACCCGATAACGGTGACAGGTTGGTTATCCCTCTTCTCTAAGATTCCCTAGATTAGTTTTAAACTAACAATCTCAACAGAAAAAATTTTCTTGCTTGAATTTACTGACTGATTAATTGGTTGCATTGGTTTGTTTTTCTGCTGCTTCTACAGCGCGATCAAAAAATTGACCTGTTTTGTTAAATTTAACTTTAACGGTTCCTTTTTCTTTATCTCCTTTTAAATTTTTATATTCTTCTCTTTCCTCCGCAATAAATTGAGTTACTGTTTTATGGATAGTCTCTCTTGTATTGGTACTCACCTTTCCGACAGATTTAGGTAAAACTTTATCTCCTAATAAAATGAAAGCAATGGCGAATACTGCACTAACCTGTAAGATGATTCCTAAATTAATTGAAATTTTCACGGTAATTTCCCTATACAAACTAAACTTATGATCTTTTTTGATCTCAAAGACTGTTATAGGTGTTTTGTTTATTCCCTACCGTGAAATTTCTCAAAGATAACTGTGATAAGGATCAAGGGATGATGGGTACAGGAACAAAGGTTTTGAGCATTTTACGAATTTTTAGTAAAAAGATAAGATTTTGCAATTTTGAGTCAATTTCGGGAGTATAGGGACTTTGGTCCAATTTTTCTTTTATTTCAGCGTATTCTGCTGCGCTGAGAGGTTCCCCATTTACAGGCGATCGCCCTTCGGTAATAATTTCGCTTCGCAACACTTCTTCAGGAATGTCCTCTGGTGGGGGTAAAGTGACCCCAACCTCTAAAAACATCATTGGTAAGGCTAAACTGAGGGGAATGACCCGACAAAGTGAGGAATAGACCATAATTATATCTCCTATGCAGACAAACCTGGGGGCAAGGGTTCCCCACAGATATTATGAATGGTAACAATTTTCTCGAATAACCAAGGATAGGCTTGACGATAATAGGGAATTAATGCTAGAGGACTGAGTAAGGCTGCTGCTGCGATGTCTGCTATACTCAAGCGATCGCCTACTAAATAAGGTTGGTTTTTCCAGTCCGATAACACAGTCATAGCGGTTTCTAGGCGTTTTTGGGCTAATTCAACGGTTGCGGGGGTAATACCGTATTGACGACGGACAATATTGATCACCAGTTGACTAGACAAGGAGGGATCGATAGATTTTCCTTCCCCTGCACGATAATGATAATAGACAAAACGGGTTGCTGTTCCAATACTTTCATCTAACCAGTCTTCTAACAGTAAAGCTTGAGTTTGTTGAGTGGGATTAGATAACATTAAGGGGGGATCGTTTTGATAGGTTTCGAGGTAGTTAAAAATACGAGTTGAGTCCGCTATTGCTTCGGGTTGTCCTATTTTTTGAGGCATTAAAACGGGAACGGTGGTTAACCCGGTGAGGGGTTTTAGCTTGAAAATATGTAATCCTGGGGTCAAGTTTTCTACTTGATAGGGGATTTTTTTATATCCTAATGCTAACCTTGCTTTGCGACAGTAATGGGAGGTGCTAAATTGTAAAAGTAACATATTTGTTGTTTCGGTTTTTTAATTATTGTAGTTAATTTTCTAGAAAAAAGTTCAAAATCAAAATAAATATTCCATGACAGAATTAGGAAATTGAGCAGTTAAAATAGGGAAAACAGGACAAGGGATTTTTGGTTGTAAATTAATGGTTCCATCTGCTTTAAAAATACTCCAACGAAAGGGGCCTTCTTTGGCCGCAGACATCCATAAAAGACGTTTTGCACGAGTCATTGCTACATAAAGTAAGCGATATTCTTCTGCTTTTTTGAGTTGTTGCGCTTCTTCCCAAGCATCTTCTGGGTTAGGAATCGTTAAGGAACTTTCTCTGTTAATATATTGATGATGAACCGCAGCGCGAATTTGGGCGCGAGATACTTCTGCTAAAGTAAACTTACCTAAAAATTGTGCAGAGGTTGGAACCCAAGGACTACCAGGTAAAACGTCTTCATGAAGGAAGGGAAGAAAGACATAATCCCAGTCTAACCCTTTAGATTTGTGCATAGTAATAATGGTAACTTGATTTGCCCTTGTATAACGTTCTTCGCTATCTTCTTCTATCCCTTCAAATTGTTCTGAATTAATCATTTCTCTGAGGACAGTTAAGACATTTTTTACAGAAAATTTACCAATTAATTCTTGAGTAATTCTCTCAGACAGTTTCTGAACCGTTGCTAATTCTGCACCAGTATATTTTAAGGTCATTCCTAAGAAGGGAATGAGTTGATAATCGGGTAATTCTAATTTAGCTTGTAGTAGATTACAACAATAACGTCGCGCTTCTAAAACTTGTTTTTTTAGCTCAGAAATAAGGGGACTGGGATACAAGAAATTTTCGGGATAAGTTGATAAAGCATTGAAATCTTGGGAAGGAATTAAATCCCGTTTTTCTAATATTTCTAAGGCATTTTTTAGATAGTCGGGAGAATGGGGTCGATCCATAAATTGTAACAGGGTTAAAATTTCATAAGGAATCTGGGAAAATCTTTCTGATTCTCCGACTTCATAAACTCTAATGTTATGTTTTTTGGGTAATTCTTTTAAGTTTTCAGCTAAGAAACGTCCTTGACGATTTTCTCTGACTAAAATAGCAGCATTATGGTGGGGATTTTTGGTTAGTAATTCAATGATTTTTTGACGAATTAAGTCAACGGTATGATAAATATCATCAGGACGATACAATTCTAATCCTTCCCCAACACAATCAGGGTTTGCATCAGGTTGAGGATCATTTTTACTTACAGGTTCAATGGTTTGTAAGCGAAAAGGAATGATTTCTTTTTTCTCTTCGTCAACATCAGATTTTAATAATTTTTCTTGTTGTTTTTTAGCTTCAATTTTCCACTGCTCATTAACCCATTTTAAAACAAAGTTAGCTGCTTCAATAATAATTTGACTACTGCGTCCTGCTTGGGTCATTTCTGCTAATTTGTTGTGGTCTTTGCACTGCTCACAAAACCAGTTAAAATAAACAGTATCAGCAGGGGTGAAAGTAGAATTAATGGCTTGATTCGGATCCCCTACTCGAATTAAATTACAGTGATTTTCTTTGGTAGCTAAAGCCGAAATAAGTCGCTCTTGTAGAGGACTAGAATCTTGTGCTTCATCTTCAAAAACTGCAAAAATTTGTTGTTGCCATAATTGTCTAACTTGTAAGTTGTTTAAAACAGTTAAAGCACCTAAAATCATATCATCATAATCAATAAAATCTAGCGATCGCATAACAGTTTGATACTGTTCATATAAACCTGCACCAATGGCTAAAATATTATAATTATCCTGGGCATAATGACTTAATTCCCAAACTTTTCCTGGAGTTAATCCTGAACTTTTTGCTTCTCGAATAATGGTATGAGCAAGCTTAGGTAAAACTTCCGTTCTTAATACCGATTGACGACGTAACCTTTCAGTTTCTTCTCCATCAAATTCACCTCCTTCTAAGAGTATTTGATAACGACGAGGATTACGAATAATCCACTTTTCAACAGCAGTACGAATAACTCGATGACTAGGAGTAGGAATAATAACAGTTGATGTGTCTAAATTGAGTTGAGATAAGTCAGGATGACGACTGGCAATATTGAGGGCTAAACCGTGTAAAGTTTGTACCATAAATCCAGTTTGAGGTATCTTTAAGTCCTTCAAACGTTCCTTAATTTTGGCTTTAATTCCAGCAGCAGCCGAACGGGTATAAGTAACAATAATTAACTGGTTTCTAGGATGGAGTTGATAACGGGCGATCATCATAGCAGCAGCTACCGCAAGACTATGGGATTTACCCGCCCCAGGCACCGCAGAAATGGCCATTTTCCCCCCTTCCCAACTTCCTAATTGTTGTTGTCCAGGACGTAAACTCTCTCGTAGTTGGTCTAATTTTATTGAGAGGGTTGAAAGGGAAGAATTTGATGTTAAATTAATGTTAGTTTCCAAAGGTTAATCCAGTTAATTCAAACAACAACTGATACTTTATATTATACTAAATTTTAAGAAAAATAAGTCAAGAAAGTAAATTTAAGTTTCAACTGCTATAATTTAACTTAACGGGCAATCAGTAACTTTTATTATTCTATGACGCAAAAAAACGAAACCCCTATTCTTATCCTATCTTTAATCATCACGGCTGCCATTTTGGGAGGAGGTTATTGGTATTTTACCCAAAAACAAGACAGAGAGATAATCATTAACAATGGCAAAACACCAACACAAACAACTAATAGTCAATCAAGTGTCAGTACAGGAGATGAATTATTAATCTCCTCTGATAGTACCCCCCAAAAAAAAGCAGGAATTAACGCCTTTAAAGAGGGCAATTATTCGGAAGCGATCGCTCAATTTAAAACCTCCCTACAACTCCAACCTAACGATCCGGAAACCCTCATCTATTTAAACAATGCTAAAGCAGCCATAAATAACCCCTTAAAAATTGCTGTGGTGGTTCCCATTGGGGGTAATTTAAACATTGCCAAAGAAATCTTAAGAGGGGTTGCCCAAGTACAAGAAAAAGTTAATGAAAAAGGTGGAATTAACGGACAATTACTACAAGTTACCATTGCTAACGATAATAATAATCCTGGAATTGCGGCAGAAGTTGCCCAAAATTTTGTAAAAGATAATAGTATTTTAGCTGTGATTGGCCATAATTCCAGTGATGCTACATTAGGTGCTGGACCTGTGTATCAAAAAGGTCAATTAGTGATGATTTCTCCCACCAGTGATGCCAAGAAAATATCCACATTAGGGGACTATATTTTTCGGACAGTTCCGAGTATTCGTTTCCAAGCTGATCAACTGTCTCGTTACCTCATTAATACGGCAAAAAAATCTAACGTTGCTATCTGTTTCGACTCCAGTGCTGAATATAGTCTATCCTTAAAAGAAGAATTTACGTCAGCTATTTTTGCTGATGGGGGTAAAGTAATAGAAATCAACTGTGATTTAGCGGATAAAAGTCTAAATTCTTTAAACAAAGTTTCTCAAGCAATGGAACAAGGAGTCGATAGTTTATTATTAATTCCAACAGTCAATAATATTAAAGCTGCTATTAATATTTCTCAAGCCAATCAAAATCGTTTATTCTTGTTAGGAAGTTCTGCCCTTTATACCTTTGAAACCTTAAAAGAAGGACAAAAGACCGTAGAAGGGATGGTGTTAGCCGTTCCTTGGCATCCTGAAGCCGTAGGAGGGAATGGTTTTATTGCCCAAGCTAGACAGTTATGGGGCGGAGATGTTAACTGGCGAACCGCTGCTGCTTATGATGCAACCATGGCTATTGTAGCTGCTTTAGAAGAGGGAAATAGCGATCGCCAAACTATTCAAAAAAGTCTATCTAATTCTAATTTTTCTGTTGAAGGAGCAGCAGAAAACGTTAAATTTTTACCATCAGGCGATCGCAATGGAGGCTCTATTTTAATTACCATTGTTCCTGGATCAAAAAGTAGAACAGGTTTCGATTTTGTTCCTCTGAAATAGATTAGTTTATTCTGGTTTACGAGTTAATATCTAACTCATAAACCACTCAACTAATTGAAGCTACTTTAAGTTGCAGTTACTTCTAATTCTTCTTTGTTAGATACTTTTAATTGTATCCAAGCAGTGATAATATGACTCAGTAAACCAATGGGACCAGCTAATAAACAGAGTATCAAAGAATGAATAGTAAAAATACCCTTTTCTTTTCCTTCTAGATAAATATATCTGCCTGTGAATAAATCTAAAATAATAAAATGTATCCACCCTGTCAACATCACAGGTTCTTGACTAAAAAGTTGGGCTAATATGGGCAATGTTGGGTTAGAAAATGCTTCGATAGAATCAGGATCAAGACTACCAAAAAAAAGATAAATGTATAATACCGCTAAAGGAATAAAAGGAAGATAAGAAGAGATAATTTTCTGAGTTACTCCCCATTTAGGTAAAATAACCATTAACAACCAAAACGGCAAAGCATAAAAGTTAGCAAGGCTAAATAACAGACTTAAATCAATCATTTTAAATTTTCCTTAAGAAAGTTGAATTTTCACTTTTTAGTGTAACCTATTCTGGTTAATAGAGTTATGATGAGAGTAAATACAAAAATTGGTAGTGATATCAATTGTCTTGGTATAGGCTTAAATTTTAGCAGTCTAATTTTGTTATGTCTTCTAGCTATGTTACTATGGTAAGTCCAGCCTTACTTTGGTTGATCGCAGGTGCTATTTTGTGTTTTTCTGAAGCAATTTTTCCTGTTGCTTTTGTCGCTTTTATGATGGGAATTAGTGCTATTGTAGTAGCCGCGATCGCTTTAGTGATTCCTTCGTTTCCCATACAAGTAATGTTGTGGTTAAGTTTATCAACCATTTCAATTATAGGATCAAGACGTTTTGTTCCCAAGAAAAAAGCATCAAACTCGGTGGTTGGTGATGCACAAGAAGGGGAAACCTTAACAGAAATTCCACCAGGTAAAATAGGAAGAGTATTATATGAAGGTAATTCTTGGCAAGCCATTTGCGCCGATGATAAAATGTCAATATTACCTCGTCAAAAAGTCTATATTGTTAGTAGAAAAGGCAACACATTAGTGGTTTTACCAGAATTTTTGCCTAGCTCATCAGAGTAACCTAAATTTTATTGGTTACACTAAAAAAAATTATTATCAAGGAGTTATTAAAATGGGTCAGTTTTTCTTTTTTGTCATCCTAATTTTAGGGGGTTCAACTGTTTTTGGAACTGTAAAAATTGTTAATGAAAAAAATGAGTATTTAATAGAGAGACTAGGCAGCTATAATAAGAAACTTAGTCCCGGACTAAACTTTATTGTCCCTTTCATTGATCGAGTGGTTTATAAAGAAACCATACGAGAAAAAGTGATTGATATTCCTCCCCAATCTTGTATTACAAAAGATAATGTTTCCATTACCGTTGATGCTGTGGTTTACTGGCGAATTATGGATATGGAGAAAGCCTATTATAAAGTAGAAAACCTGCAATCTGCTATGGTTAATCTAGTGTTAACGCAAATTCGCTCAGAAATTGGCAAACTAGAATTAGACCAAACCTTCACAGCTAGAACAGAAATTAATGAGATATTATTGCGAGAACTAGATATAGCAACTGATCCTTGGGGAGTGAAAGTAACTCGTGTGGAATTACGGGATATTATGCCCTCAAAAGCGGTACAAGATTCTATGGAATTACAGATGGCTGCTGAACGAAAAAAACGGGCTGCTATTCTAACCTCTGAAGGGCAAAGAGACTCAGCCATAAACTCAGCACAAGGTAAAGCAGAATCAAGAATTTTAGAAGCAGAAGCACAGAAAAAAGCTGAGATTTTGCAAGCAGAAGCGGAACGTCAACAACAAATACTAAAAGCAGAAGCGATCGCTAAAGCTATTGATATCTTAACGGAAAAATTAAAAACCGATCCCAATGCGCGTGAAGCCTTACAATTTTTACTCGCTCAAAACTATCTCGATATGGGGGTTAAAATTGGTAGTAGTGACAGTAGTAAGGTTATGTTTATGGACCCTAGAAACATTATGTCCACCTTAGAAGGGGTGCGATCTGTCGTTGGGTTTCAATCCGATGAATATCAACAGTTAACCCAAGATTTAGATAAAATTGATCGTCATTTATCTGACTAAATAAGATATAGCAGTTGCCAATGATTACTGCCTTTCAGACTTTTTTCGTTTATTAAGTTTTGTTCACCTAAAGGATAGAGATAATAAAATGATTTCGTCTTTAAAGTGTCGCCATTTGAAAGGGTTTTTGGAATCCATCAAGAAAGGAAAATAGATGAGTATTATTGTTCAATTGTATCAAACAACCTCGTCCCTAATTCCTAATCCCCAATCCCTAGAAAAGAAATTTCGGCTATCCCCTTGACAATCATCATGACTGCTCTATAATTGCACCAACTCCTTATTTTAAAAATTTGATACTTAATTAATGTAGTTTAGAGGACATAAAAAAATGTCTGATATAATTTTTGACCCGGAAGTCAATGGCGTTATTCTTAATGGCGATAATGGCAATAACATTCTGACCGGAACCAATTTGAACGATCAAATTTTTGGGTCAGGTGGCAACGATCAGCTCAATGGTCTGGACGGCTTCGATCTGTTAGACGGCGGTAGTGGTAGGGATCTGTTGTTTGGGGGAGATGGAGAAGATAAGCTAGATGGTGGCATCGGCACCGATTTTTTGTTTGGTGGAAACAATAACGATTGGCTGTTTGGTGGTGCTGGCACTGACGTTCTTTCAGGGGGTGAGGGTAATGACGACCTCAATGGTGGCGACGGCAACGATGTCCTGAATGGGGGAGCGAATGATGATCGACTCGACGGGGGACTAGACGACGATCTCCTACGCTTGGGCAGTGGGGCAGACATATTTGTACTCAGACCTGGGAATGGCACTGATACCGTACTCGACTACAAAGATGGGATCGATAAAATTCAGCTCGAAGGCGGTCTTACCTTCGACGATCTGGAGATCGCCCCCCTGGGTTTCAGAAGTTCGGTTATTCGCATAGATCAACCCGGCGATCCGAATGACAACGAACGATTAGCCAATCTCATCGGCGTACGTCCCGATCAGCTTGATGAGGGTGACTTTATTTTTGAAGATGAGCCAAATGTAGCCCCGACAATCACCAGCGATGGCAGTGGCGATACAGCAACTATTGAGATCGCTGAGAACACCACAGCCGTCACCAATGTTGAAACTGACGATGACTTTGATGCCGAAGGCGCAGGGCTGACCTACAGCCTCACAAGCGGTGCTGATCAGGCATTGTTCAGTATCGATTCTGACACGGGTGTAGTCACCTTCAACAACGCCCCCGACTTTGAAACACCAGGCGATGCCGATGGCGATAACGATTATGCCTTCCAAGTGACTGTTACTGATTCGGGTGGCTTGAGCGATGTCCAAGATATCACCGTCTCTGTTACTGATGTGGCAGAAAACACTGCGCCGATAATTACCAGTGATGGTGGCGGTGACACAGCCATTGTCAATGTGGCTGAGAATACAACAGCGGTGACCAATGTTGAAACTGACGATGACTTTGATGCCGAAGGCGCAGGGCTGACTTATAGCTTTACCACCAATGGTGGGGGTGGCACTGACAATGGGTCGCTCAGCCTTGACACCAACACTGGTGTCCTCAGTTTCCTGAGTGCCCCTGACTTTGAGGCTCCTGGGTCTGCCGATGGCGATAATGAATATCTTGTCCAGGTTACCGTCACCGACTCTGGTGGCTTGAGCGATACCCAAGACATCACGGTCAACGTCACTGATGTGACTGTTCCCATCGTCAGTTTTTCCGGTGCGCCCGATATTCTGTCAGAGCCCGAACAAACACAACACATTGCCACGTTGACTCTCACTGAACCCACAGCGGCCGCTGGACTGGCGATTGACTTTGATTTTTCCGGAAGTAGTGCAGTTGGGGGAACTGATTTCGAGATCGATTTTGCAGCCAGTGAAAATATCTTGTCTATAGATTTCCTCCCAGATGGGAGTGGCGGTACGGTGAACTTACCTGGAGGAATCACAAGCGCATCATTAGTATCTGTCCCACTGATTGATGCCGATGCTGATGAAGAGATCTTAAACTATCAGTTAATTGATGGTGACGAATTTGATTTAGACCCGGACAACAATAGCGTCCTCGCTACCATCGTCGATGAATTTCTGACCAATACAGCCCCCAACATTACCAGCAACGGTGGCGGCGATACGGCAACGGTCAATGTGGCCGAGAATACAACAGCCGTCACCAATGTTGAAACCGATGATGACAATGATGCTGAAGGTGCGGGTCTGACCTACAGTTTCACGACCGATAACGGCGGCGGTACGGACAATAGTCTGTTCTCCATTGATGCCAATACGGGTGTGCTCACCTTTAATGCGGCACCTGACTTTGAAAATCCTGGCGATGCTAATGCGGATAATGCCTATGAAGTTCAGGTGACTGTTACTGATTCGGCTGGGTTGACCGATACTCAAGACCTGACCGTTTCTGTCACTGATATGGCAGAAAACACTGCCCCGGCGATTACCAGTGATGGCGGCGGTGACACAGCCATTGTCAATGTGGCCGAGAATACAATAGCCGTCACCAATGTTGAGACCAGCGATGACAATGACTCAGAAGGCTCAGGCTTGACCTACAGCCTCAGTGGCGGCGCAGACCAGGCGTTGTTCAACATCGATGCCGATACGGGC
>JAAUYD010075002.1_pt1 | contig 23437 bp, 17 predicted proteins | sample 7278101 | NCBI WGS metagenome assembly JAAUYD01 (sample SAMN14350128, study PRJNA611818) | marine sediment metagenome | isolation source: surface marine sediment (0.6m) | place: French Polynesia: Moorea | collected 2018-08
CATGCGGCGAAGTCCCTCGGCGTCGAGGCGCCCGAGCCCACCGCGATCCAGGAGCGGGCGGTCACCTCGGCGATCCGGGTGCCGTCGCGCCGCGGGTCCGAGGCGAGGGCCGCGGCGCGATCGGCTCCCTGATGTCCGCTGTGCTCAGTCGTACTGGAGGTCGCACGAGAGCGAGTCGATCGTGACCGTGGTGCCCGTTGTCACGTCCGGAAAGTTGCCGGGGAAGGGGAGGTCGTCGTCGTCATCGTCGTCGTCGTATCCTCCCCCGGTCTCGAACTCCAGCTCACCCTCGAGCTCGTCATCGTCGAGCTCCAGCCTGATCTGTCCGACGAGCACGCCATCCACGACGACGTCGAGCAGGTCTCCGGCGTCGTATCCCTGGCCGCGCGCCACCTCGAACTCCGCCTCGAACTCGCGCTTGCCGTCCTTCTTCTCCTCGTACTCCGCCTCGGCCTGCGCGATGCCGTCCGTTGCCTCGCACTCCAGACTCACTCGCGCGTGGGCCCCACCGCCCTTCGCCCCTGGAGCCACGTGCAGGACGCCGAGCGAGAGGAGGATGATCGAGTCGCCGCCGTCGAGACCGAACTCGACGCGGACCCGGAGGGGGCCGGCGGCGGGATCGGCGGCATCGTCGGCCAGTAGCTCCACGCACTCGGGGAGCGTCGAGTCACGCACCATCGCGTCCTGTGCGAGCACCGTCGACGTCACGGCCGCGTCGTCCACCTGGTGCAGGCTCAGCTCGGTGATCCGCGCGTTGGGTCCGGTCGACTCGTAGCAGAGGCGCACGCCCGCGAGGAAGCGGCCGGGAGGGGGCAGGACTCCCTGCTCGACGATCGGCGCCGAGGCTCCATTCCCCCTGGAGACGGCGAGGCCGCTCGGCATGTCGGCGGAGGTGTCCAGGGACAGGCTCACGCCATCGGTGCCCCGGAACGTGAGGGAGTCGACGAAGAGCAGCTCCGGCTCGCTGATCTCGACTACGTGCTTCGGGCTCCACGGGCCGTGGCCGCCGCGACCGTACGTGCGTACCCAGACCACGTACTCGCTCCCGTCGAGCTCCTCGGCGATGTCCACCGAGCACTCGCTGCCGTCGCAGTCGCACTCGGCCGCGCGGTACCAGCGCTTCACGAGGGCCGATCCGTCCTTGTTCAACCAGAGGTAGTACCAGGTCGATCCGCTCACCTCGTCGAACGAGAATCGGGTGCCGCCGTCCATGCGTTCGACGCTCCGCACCTGGGAGCCTCCGGGCGCCGCGGCGGCGGCGGTGGTCAATGACAGCGGGATCACCAGCGTCGCCAGTAAGAAGAGAGGTCTCATCGTCGGGTGCCTCCATTGATCGACGGTGAAGAACGCTTCCGGGCAGATCACCGAGTATCGCAAGGCGATCGGCCCCCACCCGTGAGGCGGGTCACGTTCCTCCCCCAGCTCTGAGACTCCTGTTCGCGGCCGGGTTCCGTCCGGCTTGGCTCGTCCTTCTCGACCCGTGCCGGCTGCAGGGGCCCACGCGCGCGTCGCCCCTCGGGAAACGAGCTTCCTCGCATCACTCCCCTCTCTCTGTAGATCGCGGACCGGATCGCGGCCAAGTCTCCGGTGGCGGCCCTTGGTGTAGAGTGCCAGCAGCAACCATCGGAGGGGGCCGTGCGTCTCATGCGGATCGCGCTGCTCGTCGCCGCGCTTCAGGTCCTCGTTGCGATGGCCGCCTTCGGGGAGCGGACGGCCCCCAACATCCTGCTCCTGGTTGCCGAAGACATGAGCCCGCGAGTGGGTGCCTTCGGCGACGAGGTGGCAGAGACGCCGAACCTGGATGCCCTGGCGAAGCGCGGTGTGCGGTACCCCAATACGTTCACGACGGCTGGCGTGTGTGCGCCGAGCCGCGCGGCCTTGATCACGGGGCTCCACCAGAACGCCCTGGGTGCAGGGCACATGCGCTCACACGGCTGGTCGGAAGCCCGCTACATGGCCGTGCCGCCGCCCGAGGTGAAGGCCTTCCCGGAGTACCTGCGACGCGGCGGCTACTTCACCTACGCCACCTCGAAGCTCGACTACCAGTTCTCCCGCGTTCGTCCGGGCTCGGGGCCCGAGAGCATCTGGGACGCCGAGTCGATCCGCGCCGAAGGCGTCTCGTGGGCCGATGCCCCTCCGGGCGCGCCCTTCTTCGGCATGCTCGCCTACAACCAGACGCACGAGAGCGCGATCTTCCCCCGCGACGTGTGGCCACGCAGCGTCACCCATCTCGTGTTGATGGTGCTTCAGACCCTCGCGCACTGGGACACCGACGAGCGGATCACTCCGCAGCAGGTGTCCGTTCCGCCCTACTACCCCGACACCCCCACCGTGCGGAAGGACATCGCCCGGCACTACAACAACATCATCACGATGGACCGCGAGGTCGGCGCCCTTCTCGAGAAGCTCGAGCGCGATGGCCTGGCGGAAGACACCATCGTCATCTGGACCACCGATCACGGCGACGGGCTGCCGCGGGCGAAGCGCGAGCTCAAGGATTCCGGAACCCGGGTTCCGCTGATCATCGTATGGCCGGAGAAGCACCGCCCACCTCGAGTCGAGCCGGGAAGCGTCGACGAACGCCTCGTCAGCTTCGTCGACCTCGGGCCCATCATCCTGCAAATGGCCGGCTTGCCGGTTCCGGACACCATGCACGGGCGGGCCGTGATCGGCGAGACCCCCGCAGCACCGCGCCGCTACGTCTACGCCGCACGCGACCGCACCGACGAGGTCGCCGATCGGCAACGTTCGGTCCGCGATGCTCGCTACCGCTACATCCGAAATCACCACGCCGGCACGCCGGGGGCCAGCCCGCTGGCCTTTCGAGACACGCTCGACATCATGCGGGAGCTCTGGCGCCTGCACGAGACGGGCGCACTGGAGGGAGCGCAGCGAACCTGGTTCGAGCCAAGACCGGGCGAAGAGCTCTACGACACCCGGGCCGACCCGCACGAGATCCAGAATCTCGTCGACGATCCCTCCCGGGCCGACGTGCTCGCGAGACTGCGGCTCGCCCTCGACGACTGGCAGGCGCGCGTTCCCGATCTCGGCGCGCTTCCCGAGGCGGAGCTCGCCGAGCGGTCCTGGCCGGGGGGCGAGCAGCCGGTGACCGCCGTGCCGACCTTCTCCTCGGACGGCCAACGCGTTTCGATCGATTGCCCGACACGAGGTGCGTCACTCGAGTTCCGCTGGGACGACGAGCCGTGGCGCATCTACACGGTCCCCCTCGCCGTTCGGCCGCGGCAAAGCCTCGAGGCGCGTGCCGTTCGCTACGGCTTCGAGCTCAGTGCGGTCGCGAGCTGGAGCGCCGAGTAGGTCCGCTACGCCAGTTCAGCGTGATGGACATGCCGAGACGCGAGCAGATATCGTTGCGACGTGAGACGCTTCCTCGGGATCGTCCTCGGCCTGGTACTCCTGCCCTTCGTCGCAGCGGCGCTCTACCTGGGCGTCCTCTTCGTGAACGGCAGCCGAGCCGACTTCCCGCCCGAGGCCCGGCCCGAGGCCGCACGGCGACCCGTCGCCCGTGTCGACACGCCACGGATCCTCTTCGGCGACCTCCACGTCCACACCGTCTACTCGGCCGACGCGCACCTGCAGTCGGTGAAGATCCGCGAGCGGGTGAGCCCCGATCCACCGGCCGACGCGTGCGACTTCGCGCGCTTCTGCTCGCAGCTCGACTTCTGGTCGATCAACGACCACGCAGAGAGCCTGACGCCCGACCTGTGGCGTCGCACCGTCGAGGCCGTGCGGCAGTGCAACGCCTCCGCCGGCGATCCGGCGAATCCGGATCTCGTCAGCTTTCTCGGCTGGGAGTGGTCCCACCGCGCGGGATCTCCCGAGGAGCACTGGGGGCACAAGAACGTCGTGCTGCTCGAGACCGACGAGGGGCGCATTCCGGCCCGGCCGATCGCAGCGGCGCGCGGGCCGAGCTGGGTGTACGTCGGGATGGGGGTGATCGCACCGATCGTGCGGAGCAACCTCGGCGAGTGGGCGAGCTTCCACCGCTACGCCCGCGAGTTGATCGCACTGGACGAATGCCCCGACGGCGTCCCGGTGCGTGATCTGCCACTGGACTGCCGCGAGTCCGCCGTCGATCCGGCCACGCTGTTCGCGAAGCTCGCGGACTGGGGCCTTCCGGCGCTGGTGATCCCACACGGCCTGTCCTGGGGCACGACCAACCCGGCCGGTGCGGACCTGGTCTGGCAGATCGATCAGCACGATCCACGCTGGCAGCGCCTGCTCGAGGTGTACTCGGGCCACGGAAATTCCGAGATCTACCGCGAGCTCGCGCGGCCGACGCGGGGCGCCGACGGCACGTGGAGCTGCCCGGAGGAGAGCGAGGGCTTCGAGCCGTGCTGCGCGCGGGCAGCGGCCCTGGCGCGCGAGCGCTGCGCAGATCCCGGAAGCGCGGCGTGCGACGCACGGGTTGCCGAGGCGCGTCGGCGAGCGAGCCGTCCCGGCGGCCGCGCCTTCTCGCCCCTTCGCGCCGTTGCGGGAACGACCCCCTCGGACTGGGGCGAGTGCGATCAGCTTCGCGACGCGTTCCTGCCCGCCTTCAACTACCGCCCGCGCCAGAGCGCGCAGTACGGCTTCGCGCTGGCCAGCGACGCTCGGGGGCAGAAGAGTGACTCGCGCTTCCGCCTCGGCCTGATCGGCGCGAGCGACAACCACCGATCGCGGCCGGGCACCGGGTACCGCGAGTTCGCGCGCCAGATCATGACCGACGGCGTGGGCTATCCGCTGCCGGCGGGGCTGCGGGACGAACGCGGTGCCTCGTTCTACTACACCGGCGGCCTCACCGCCGTGCACGCGGGTGCCCGGGATCGCCACTCGATCTTCGAGGCGCTGCGCGAGCGCCACGTGTATGCCACGTCGGGCGATCGCATCCTGCTCTGGTTCGATCTGCTCCACCCCGACGGAACCAGACGACCCATGGGCTCCGAGGTGACGCTGGACGCGCCGCCGGTCTTCGAGGTCCGCGCAGTCGGGGCGTGGGAGCAGCGGCCCGGCTGTCCGGGCTTCGTCGCCGAGGCGCTCTCCGCGGAGCGCGTTGCCAGCCTGTGTCGGGGCGAGTGCTACCACCCGTCGGACGTTCGCAAGCGCATCCGACGCATCGAGGTGGTGCGGATCCGCCCCCAGGCGGATCCGGGCGAGCCGATCCGGGAGCTGATCGAAGATCCCTGGCGCAGCCTTCCGTGTCCCGATTCCCGAGACGGCTGCGTGCTGCGCTTCGAGGATCCGGACTTCGCGACCCTGGGGCGCGACACCGTCTACTACGTGCGCGCCATCCAGGAGCCCTCGCCTGCCGTGAACGGCGACCCTCTGCGCTGCGAGCGCGACGCGGAAGGCCGCTGCGTGCGCGCGCGTCCATGCGGTGACGGACCCGACGGCCTTCCCGACGACTGCCTCGCGCCCGTGGAGGAGCGCGCCTGGTCGTCGCCCATCTTCGCCGACTTCGAGGAGCCCTCATGAGCCGGGCGGCTCTTCTCGCGCCCCCGCTGTGCGTCGCGGCCGGGCTCGGAGCACTCGCGCTGCTGCTCGACCACGGGCTGCGCCTGGGCCTGGGCATGGCGGCGCTCGAGGCGACCGGCCGCGCCTATTTCCTGCTGCTCCTCTTCGCGCCGCTCGTCGTCTACCCGCTCGTCTGGCGCGCGGGCGCGTCCTTTCCGCTGCGCCTGGCGCTGTCTCTGCTCCCCGGCTTCTTGTGGTGGCTCACCGAGATTCCGGTACGGCTTCGCTGGAACACGCCGCCCGAGGCGCTGTGGCTGGCGGCGTCGCCGCTCAACCTGGCCCACCTGTACGTGTCCTGCGTCGCGGTCGCCGTCGCCGACCTCGGCTGCCGCGGGGTCGGCGCGCTTCGCGGGCGAAGCGGCGTGCGCCCGCGGCCGCGCCACGTGGTGCTCGGCGTCGCGTGCCTCGTGCTCGCACCGGCTCTGGTGATCGGCTGGATCTTCCCGTTCCTCCTCGGCTTCCAGGCGCTGTTCCAGGCCGGCCTGCTGCCCATGCCGCGAGCGCTTCCCGGGCCGCTCCCGCCGGGGGCCGTCGAGCAGGCGCGGCCCGTCCCGCACCCGCCGAACGTGGTGTTCATCCTCTCCGACGACCACCGCTTCGACTTCACGGGCTACGAGGGCCACCCGTTCGTGCGGACGCCTTCGCTCGACCGCCTGGCCGCCGAGGGCGTGCGCTTCTCTCGCGCCTACGTCACTTCCTCGCTGTGCTCGCCTTCTCGTGCGAGCTTCCTGACGGGAACGTGGCCGCACCGGCACGGGGTCTGGAACAACTTCACGCCGTGGTCGGACGAGAACCGCACCTTCCTCGAGCATCTCTCACGGGTCGGCTACGCCACTGCATTCATCGGCAAGTGGCACATGCCCGGCGGCCTGCCCGAGCTGCGCGGGGTAGACCACTTCGTGACGTTCACCAATATGGGCGGGCAGGGCGTCTACGAGTGGTGCCCCCTGGTCGTCGACGGCCGCGAGGAGGAGTCGCGCACGCGCTACATCGCCACCGAGCTCACCGACCGGGCGCTGGCCTGGATGGAAGAGAACGCGGAACGCCCATTTGCCCTCTACCTGTCGCACAAGAGCGTGCACGCGGACTTCACGCCCGACGAGCCCGATCGGGGACGCTACGCCACTTCTTCGGTCGAGCTGCCGGAAGGCGCCCATCCCTGGACCCACCTGACCAACGCCCAGTACGTGCACCTCTCGTTCAGACCGCTCGGCACCGTCATCCGGTCCTACGCCGAGGCGATCACCTCGCTCGACCGCGAGATCGGTCGCGTGCTCGACTTCCTCGAGGAGCGGGGCCTGCGCGAGAACACGCTGGTCATCTACACCAGCGACAACGGCTACTTCTGGGGGGAGCGCGGACTGGTCGACAAGCGCTGGCCCTACGAGACCTCGATCCGCGTTCCGTTCCTGCTCCGCTACCCGGCCAGCGGACACTCGCCGGGCGTGACCGCCGACGGCATCGTGGCGAGCGTGGACGTGGCGCCGACCCTGCTCGACCTGGTCGGCCTGTCGGTGCCCGAGCGCATGCAGGGGCACAGCCTGCGTCCGCTCTTGAGCGATCCGAGTGCGAAGGTGCGCGACGAGCTGCTCTACGCCTACTACCTCGAGCCGCCGTACCCGACTCCCACGTCGCAGGCGATCGTCACGACCTCGCACAAGCTGATCCGCTACGACGGGTTGCCCGACGAGGTCTACGACCTCGGCGCCGACCCGCACGAGCGAAGGAACCTCGGCATGGGCTCTCCGCAGGCCGAGGCGCTCTCGAACCGCCTCGACCGACTACTCGCAGGCGTCGGGGACTGAAGGGCCCGACAGGGCCATCTCTTCGGGAGGCCGGGCGGCCCGGTGGCTCTCCGGCCCGAGACCGGTTACACCCGTCGCGGGCCGAAGGAGACGCGTCGCGGCGGCCCCGCTCGCCCTCCTCCCCTATCCGGAGCTCCCGGTGCCATGTCGCAAGCCCCGTCCCCGTCCCTCGGCCCCGAGGAGCCGGCTCCGGCTCCGGCGCTCGAAGAGGAGCGCGTCCCGACCTCTCGCATCGTGATCTACGCCTCGCCCCTGCTCGGCGTCTTCATGGGCGGGATGCTCATCAACTTCTACCTGCTCAAGTTCGCGACGGACGTCCTGCTGCTCGGGCCCGCGCTGATGGGCTCGATCCTGCTGGGAGCGCGGGTCTGGGACGCCGTCACCGACCCGCTCGTCGGCTGGCTCTCGGACCGCACGCGCTCCCGCTTCGGGCGTCGGCGCCCCTGGTTCCTGGCCTCGGCGCTGCCCTTCGCGGTCTCGCTGGTGATGCTCTGGAGCCCGCCCGAGAGTCTTGGCGAGGCCGCCCTCGGCGCCTGGATCGCCGTCGCCGTCCTGCTCTTCTACACGACGTACACGACCTTCCGCGTGCCCCACATGGCGCTCGGGGCCGAGCTGTCCCGCGGCTATCACGACCGGACGCGCGTCTTCGGGATCTCCCAGGCGATCGAGAGCGTCGGGATGCTCTCGGCCGCGGGCGTGCTCGTGTTGCTCGAGCGCGCCGACGACCCGCGATCCTTCGCGCGTTGGCTCTCGGTCGGCATCGCGATCGTCGGCGCCAGCTCGATGATCGCGGCCACACTCTCGCTACGGGAACGGTCGGCCTTCCAGGGGCGCGGGGGCACGCGCCCCTGGCGCGCCTTCGCCGACGTGCTCCGCAACCCGCACTCGCGCCTGCTGATCGCGATCTTCCTGGCGGAGCAGCTCGGCTTCTCGGCGCTGGTCGTGCTGCTCCCCTACCTCTCCGACTACCTGCTGCAGACTCCCGGGGACACGGGCCTTTACCTCTTCGGCGCGATCGGTGCGGCGTTCGCGTCGATCCCCGTCTGGGTCCATCTGTCTCGCCGCTTCGGCAAGAAGCCCATGTGGCTCATGTCGGTCGTCATCAAGATGGCGGCGTTCGCCGTGTCGATGACGCTGGGGGAGGGCGACGGGGCGATCTTCCTCGGTGTGACCATCGCGTTCGGCTTCATGCACGGCTGCGGGAGCGTGGTGGGCCCGTCGCTCAAGGCGGACGTCGTCGACTGGGACGAGGCCCAGACGGGCGAGCGGAAGGAAGGCGCCTACTTCGCGACCTGGAACTTCGCCCAGAAGGGTGCCGGTGGGGTGTCCGTGTGGCTGGTGGGCATGATGCTGGCGCTCACCGGCTTCGTGCCGAACGCCGAGCAGTCGCCCGAGACCCTCGACGGCATGCGGCTCCTGGCGGGCGGGCTGCCGCTCGCGCTGCACGTCGTCGCCGTGATCTTCATCGCGCGCTTCTCCTTCGGCGAGGAGGAGCACCGCGCCGCCCGCGAGCGGGCCCTTGAGAGGGCCACGCAGCGCTCCCCCGAGGGGTGAGTTCTAAGAGCTATCTCAATATTGACAGTTCTCCCATTTTCTGGTTTCCTCGGGCTCGGCTTCGATCCCCCAGGAACCCACGCGCCCGTTGGGAGAACCCGCATGAGCGAACCGACCATCAAGGTGAAGCGCCTCGCCTTCGTCCGGGTGACGGCACCCGAGCCCGCCAAGGCCGAGACCTTCCTCGCCGAGTTCGGCCTGCAGCTCGCGACGCGCACGGACGACGCAGCCTACTTCCGTGGCACGGACCCCGATCCCCACTGCTACGTGCTGAGCCAGGGTGAGGCGGGCGTCCCGTCCATCGCCTTCGAAGCGGAGAGCGCCGCCGATCTCGAGAAGGTCGCAGCCCTCCCGGGCGCGAGCCCGATCGAGAAGCTCGACGAGCCCGGAGGCGGTCAGGTGGTTCGCCTGCGCGATCCCCAGGGCCAGCCCGTAGAGATCGTGCACGGGATCGCGGCCCTCGAGCCGATCGAGCCGGCGCCGCCCGTTTCGTACAACATGGACGGCCGGAGGACCCGGGAAGGGGAGCTTCCCGCCGTGCGCCCCGGGCCCTCGCACGTGAAGCGCATCGGGCACCTGGTGCTCGAGAGCGCCGACCCCGTCTCGGTGTACCGCTGGTACCACGAGCACCTCGGGCTGCGGAAGGCCGACGAGCTCCACCTGCCTGACGGGCGCACCCAGATGCTCTTCGCCAGCCTCGATCGCGGTGCCGAGTACGTCGACCACCACGTCGTCGGCTTCCAGTACGCCCTCGACGAGGGCGCGCGCGTCCAGCACGTGGCGTTCGAGGTCGGCAACCTCGACGACCTGATGGCCGGCCACGAGCATCTGAAGGCGAAGCGCCGCAAGTCCGTGTGGGGAGTCGGACGCCATCGCTACGGCGGACAGATCTTCGACTACTGGGCCAACCCCTGGGGCGTGATCCACGAGCACTGGACGGACACCGATCTGGTGAACGACCAGAGCGTGGCGACGGACAGCGACCTCATGGACATGCAGGACTACTGGGGGCCGCCGCCTTCCGTCGGGTTCATCGTCGCGCGCTGGAACTGGAAGGCGGTCAAGAACCTCTTCACCCTCGCCGCCGGGCGGCTGCAGGCCGAGCGCCGGAACCGGAAGGCGGCCTGACATGGCCACGAACGTCGTCCGCTACCGCAACGCCGGATCGATCGGCTGGGGCCGCCTCGAGGGCGATCAGGTGCTGCCGATTCCCGGCGACTTCGAAACGACCCGGGACTTCATGCTCGAGGGGGCCGGTGCCGCCCGGGACGGGGTTGCCGGCGGGCCGCCGGTCGCCACCTCCGAGGTCGAGATCCTGTGCCCGATCACGAGGGATCGTCAGTTCCTCTGCCAGGCGATCAACTACCACTCGCACATGCGCGAGTCGGGGATCGACCCGGCGTCGAGCCCCTTCAACATCTTCTTCCGCAAGGCGTCCTCGTGCCTGGCCCCGGCCGACAGCGAGATCCGCTGTCCCTCCCACGTCGAGTTCCTGGACTACGAGATCGAGATCGGCCTCGTGTTCTCGTGCGACGTGAGCGAGGCGCAGGACGTGACCGCCGCCAGCCTCGGGAGCTACGTCGGCGGTCTGGTGCTGCTCAACGACGTGAGCGCGCGGGACGTGCAGCTGCCGGAGATGCAGTTCTACAAGGGCAAGAGCTATCGCACCTTCGGCCCGACGGGCCCCCATCTGACCCTCGTCTCGGCCGAAGAGCTCGCGCGCTTCGACGAGCTGCATCTGCGGCTCTCGGTGAACGGGGAGACCCGCCAGGACTCGCTCGCGAGCGACATGGTCCACCGCCCGCCGGAGACGCTCACCGAGCTCTCCGGCCTGCAGGACTGGGAGGCGGGCGACCTGCTGGCCACCGGGACGCCCGGCGGCTGCGCCCTCCAGGCTCCCGCCAAGCCCCTCGCGCTCCTGGCCCAGATCGTCTCGCCCGCCCGTCGTCAGGCGCTGCTGCGCCGCGTGGCCGTGAGCAACCCGCGGCGCCTGCGCCCGGGCGACCTCGTCGAGGCCTCGGTCCGCACGGACGACGGCGCCATCGATCTCGGCACTCAGCGGAACAAGGTGGTGACCGCGGACTGAGCAGTCAGTCGGCTACACGATCCGGCTGTCCTTCTCGCCCCAGTAGCGGTCCTTGAGCAGCCGCTTGTAGAGCTTCCCGGTCGGGAGGCGCGGCAGCTCGGCCAGGAAGTCGATCGATCGCGGGCACTTGTAGGCGGCCAGGTGCTCGCGCGCTAAGGCCAGGAGCTCCTCGGCCAGGGCGTCGTCGCCTTCCACGCCCGCAACCGGCTGGACTATGGCCTTCACCTCCTCGCCGAACTCCTCGTGGGGCACGCCGACGACGGCCACGTCCTCGACCTTCGGGTGCATGATCAGCTCGTTCTCGATCTCCTGGGGGTAGATGTTCACCCCGCCCGAGATGATCATGAACGAGGCGCGGTCGGTGAGGTAGAGGTAGCCGTCCTCGTCGACGTAGCCGACGTCGCCGAGAGCCGTCCAGGTGGGGTGATCGGGGTGCTGTGCGCTCCGCGTCTTCGCCGCGTCCTTGTGATAGGAGAAGGGGACGAAGTCGCGCTCGAAGTAGACCAGCCCGGGCTCGCCGATCGGAAGCTCCGCTCCGCTCTCGTCGCAGATGTGGAGCTTGCCCATCACGGCGCGGCCGACGGTCCCGGGGTGGGCCAGCCAGTCCTTCGGGCCCACGTAGGTCAGGCCATTGGCCTCGGTCCCGCCGTAGTACTCGTGAAGGATCGGCCCCCACCAGGCGAGCATCTGTTCCTTGACCTTGCGAGGGCAGGGCGCCGCGGCGTGGATCACCACGCGTTGCGCGGAGAGATCGAAGCGCGTGCGCTCCTCCTCGGGGAGCTTGAGCATGCGCGAGAACATCGTGGGCACCCATTGGCTGTGGGTGACCGCGTACTTCTCGAGCGCACGCAGGGCTTCGAGTGCATCGAAGCGTTCCATCATCACGACCGTGCCGCCGAGAGATTGGATGGCGGTGGTGAACCCGATGGGTGCCGAGTGGTACATCGGGGCGGGTGAGAGGTACACCGCGTCGGCGTCGGCCTCGAACAGCCGCTCGAGCGTGATCGCCATCGCGAGGCCCTCGGACACCGGGCGCTTCGAGAGGGGGCGGGCGATGCCCTTGGGCCGCCCGGTGGTTCCCGAGCTGTAGAGCATGAACTCGCCGCGGGGCTCGGCCTCGAGGGGCTCGGGCGCCTGCGCCTCGAGTGCGGCCTCGTAGCTCTCGAAGGGTGGCTTCATGCCCTCCGGCGAGCCGTCGACGACGAGGAAGCGCCGGCAGCCCGGCGCCTCGGCCGGGATCGCCGCTGCCGCCTCGTGCACGGCGCGCGAAGACACCAGCGCCTGTGCGCCGCAGTCGTCCACGATGTAGGCGGCTTCGGGCGCGGTCAGGTAGCGATTGACCGTGGTGAGGTAGAGCCCCGAGCGCAGGGCCGCCCACGCCACCTCGAAGTAGCGGAGGTGGTTCTCGAGGAAGACGGCCAGGTGGTCTCCGGGGCGGAGCCCGTCGTCCCACAGGAGCCGGGCCAGGCGGTTGGAGCGGGCATCGAGCTCGGCGTAGGTGAGGACCTCGCCCGTCCCGGCGGCGATGGCGGCGGCCTTGTCCGGAGAGGTGGCCGCGTGGTGGCCCGGGTACATCGACATCCCCTTCCGTGAGGAGCTTTTCCAAGCCGGAAAACTATGATACTAGTTGAGGGGTCGCAACCAGGAGGCCCCTCATGTCGACCTACGAAGGCCCCATCTTCGACGCCGACAACCACTTCTACGAGGCCCACGACGCCTTCACCCGCCACGTCCCCAAGAGGATGCGCTCCCGGTGCGTCGAGTGGGTCGAGCTCGAGAACGGGCGGCGCTACCAGGTGGTGGGCGGAAAGATCGACCGCTCCGGGAATCCCACCTTCGACCCCATCTCGAAGCCGGGAGTCCTGCGCGAGTACTTCAACGGCAACCCGCGCGGCGTCACCAGTGCCGAGCTGATCCGCTCCTCCCTCGAGCCCATGCCGCCCGAGTACATGGACCGCGACGCCCGCATCAAGCGCATGGAAGAGCAGGGGCTCGCGGGTGCCTGGCTTTTTCCCACCCTCGGCGTGCTCTACGAGGAGCCGCTCAAGAAGGACGTGGACGCCCTCTGCACCACCTTCACCGCGTTCAACCAGTGGCTCGAGGAGGACTGGGGGCTCACCTACCAGGACCGCATCTTCACGTCGCCCTACATCACCCTGGCCGACGTCGACTGGGCCTGCGCGCAGCTCGAGTGGGCCCTCGAGCGGGACGCGCGCGTGGTGGTGATGCGGCCGAGCGCCGTCTTCACGCGCCGGGGGCCGCGCAACCCCGGTCACGAGGAGTTCGATCCCTTCTGGGCGCGCGTCAACGAGGCGGGCATCACCGTCGTCACCCACATCGGAGCCACCCGCCACGACAGCAACGGCTACGACGTGCGCAACATCGACCTCCTGGGCCTCGGGCCGAAGCCGAGCGTCACCAACTTCCACCGGTCGCGAAACATCAACGACTTCCTGGCCAGCATGGTCTTCGACCGGCTCTTCGAGCGCTTCCCCAACCTGCGCATCGCATCGGTCGAGAACGGCGCCGAGTTCCTCGGCGATCTGATCCGCTCCTTCGATCGGACCAAGGAGCGCGTGCGCAGCTCCTTCAACGACGACCCCGCGGAGAGCTTCCGCGAGCACGTCTGGATCAACCCCTTCTGGGAGGACGACATCGCCGAGGTGGTCGAGCACATGGGGGCCGACCGGGTGATCCTCGGCTCGGACTGGCCCCACATGGAAGGGCTCGAGCATCCCCGCGATCTCCTGGAGGAGCTCGACGGGGTCGCCGACGGGGACCGCGAGAAGATCCTCTACGCCAACGCGAAGGGCCTGAACGAGCGGAGGCCCGCTTGATCGGGCCGTGCCCCCGGGCGACCCACCGCCCGCGCGGGCCGGAGGCCACATGAAGCTCGGGCTGATGCTCGGATACTCCGGGGCGGAGATGACGCTTCCGGTCGAGCTCGTGCAGCACGCCGAGTCGCTGGGCTTCGACGCGGTCTTCTCGGCGGAGGCCTACGGCTCCGACGCCACCTCGCCCCTCGCCTACCTGGCTGCGCTGACGAAGCGCATCCGTCTCGGCACCGCGATCATGCAGCTGGCCGGGCGGACGCCGGCGATGACGGCGATGCAGGCGGCGACGATCGACGCCCTCGCCGGCGGCGGCCGCTTCATCGCGGGGCTCGGCGTGAGCGGGCCGCAGATCGTGGAGGGTTGGTACGGCCAGCCCTGGGGCCGGCCCTACTGGCGCATCCGCGACACCGTCTCGATCATGCGCAAGATCTTCGCCCGGGAGGAGCCCGTCACCCACGACGGCAAGGAGATCTCGCTGCCGTACACCGGCGACGGCGCGATGGGCATCGGCAAGCCACTCAAGTCGATCCTGCACATGAATCCCGACATCCCGATCTGGCTCGGGACGGGCAGCGAGAGCAACGTCCGGCTCACGGCGGAGATTGCGGACGGGTGGTTTCCCCTCGCCTTCGTGCCCGGCATGATGGACCTCTACCGCCCCTGGCTCGAAGAGGGCTTCCGTCGCGCGGGAGGAGGGAAGGGCCTGGCGGACCTCGAGATCCAGCCCATGGTCACCGTGCAGGTCACCGACGACATCGCGAGCGCCTTCGCCCGCATGAAGCCGGGCATCGCCCTCTACGTGGGCGGCATGGGCCATCGCGACAAGAACTTCCACAACGACATGATGGTGCGTCGCGGCTACCCGGAGGCGGCCGAGAAGATCCAGGAGCTCTACCTGGCGGGCCGCAAGCGCGAGGCGATCGAGGCCGTGCCCGACGAGTACTGCGACGAGTCCTCCCTGGTGGGGCCGGCCGATCGCATCCGCGATCGCTACCGCGACTGGGAAGGCTCGGGCGCGACGGGCCTGATCCTCTCGGGAGCGAGGCCCGATGCCATGGAGCTGATGGCCGACCTCACGGGTAGCCGCGACCGGGCCGCCTCGTGAGCGAGAGCCCGCCGCTCCTGGAGGAGACGAGCGGCTCCGTCCGCATCCTCCGGATGAACCGTCCCGAGAAGCGCAACGCGCTGTCGAACGATCTCGTCCGGGCGATCGTCGAAGGCGTCGAGGCGGCCGCCGCCGACGACGACGTGCGCGTGGTCGGACTCACCGGCTCGGGCGAGGCCTTCTGCGCCGGTGCGGATCTGGCCGCTCCGGCGGACCGCTCGGAGCGCGAGGCGATGGCCGATCGGGTCGTGCGCCTGGTGCGGGGCATGCGCGTCGACTGCGAGAAGCCCGTCGTCGCTGGCATCGGCGGCATCGCCATCGGAGCCGGGCTGTCCCTCGCGCTCTGCACGGACATCCGGATCGCGGGCTCGAAGGCGCGCTTCCACCCCGGCTACGCGCGGGTCGGCACCTCACCCGACTGCGGGCTGACCTGGACGCTGCCCCAGGCCGTCGGCCGCGAACGCGCCCTGCGCTTCCTGCTCGAGCCGAGGATGCACGACGCGGACGAGGCACTCGCGCTGGGGCTGGTGAGCGAGGTGGTGCCTGACGAGCAGCTCGACGAGGCGTTCCGGACGACCTGCCAGAAGCTCGCCGAGGTCGCGCCGCTCGCGGCCCGGCAGACGAAGCGCCTGGTGACGCGCGCCGACCTGCTCGACGATCTCGACGCGCACCTGAAGAACGAGCTCGCTCTGGCGGCGAAGGCGCTGCGCAGCGACGAGGGCCGTGCGGCCGTCCGGGCGATCTTCCGCAAGCGCAAGCCGGACGCCGCAGAGAGCTAGAGGACCATCGAGCATGGACGCGAAGGACTACCAGGACATCCGCTACGCGGTCGACGAGGGTCGGGCTCGCATCACGCTGGCCCGCCCGGACAAGCACAACGCCATGACGCCGCGGTTGCTCGAGGAGCTCGAGCACGCGCTCTGGGAGGCGGACGAGGATCTCGCCGTCCACAGCGTGATCCTCCGCGGGGAGGGCCCGTCGTTCTGCTCGGGCTACGACCTGACCGCGCTCGGCGGAAGCCGGCGCGACGGGCATCGAACCGGCCGCACCCACGACGACGACATCTGGATGATCGAGCGCGGCAATCGCCGCATTCGAGCGCTCTGGGAGATCCACAAGCCGGTGGTCGCCCAGGTGCACGGGAGCTGCCTCGCGGGCGGGACCGATCTCGCGATGGCCTGCGACCTGGTGATCGCAGCCGACGACGCGCGCATCGGCTTTCCGGCGGCGCGTGCCATGGGTGCGCTGCCGAACAATCTCTGGATGTACCACTGCGGCCCCCAGTGGGCGAAGCGTCTCCAGCTGACGGGCGACTCCATCAGCGGCGCCGATGCCGCGAAGATCGGCCTCGTGCTCAAGTCCGTGCCCGCCGACGCGCTCGAGGACGAGGTGGAGGGCCTGGCCGATCGCTTCGCCCTGATCGATCCGGACCTCCTCTCGGCGAACAAGCGCATCACCAACCTCTCCCTCGAGCTGATGGGCGCCCAGACCCTCCAGCGGCTGGCCGGGGAGAACGATGCGCGGGCCCATCGCGCGCCGGCCGTCCGGCAGTACGGACGGGACGTGCGGGAGCATGGCCTGAAGGAGACCCTGCGCCGGCGCGACGAGCCCTTCGGAGACGGCACCGTCCGCGTGGATGCGCCCGAGGGCCGCAGTGACGCGGTTCGCAAGGCCCGCGCGGAGCGTCAGAAGCTCGAGTAGCCGCCGCCAGCCTACTCGCCGTCGCCGTCGCCGTCGCGGTAGCGGTTGCCGAAGGTCTCCTCGCGCCACGCCAGCGCGGCCTTGAGCCCGTCGCGCTCCGCCCGCTTCAGGAACTCGTCGCCGCCTTCGCCACCGTCCTTCGAGCGCGAGGAGTAGAGGCCGCGCTCCCGGAAGGCGGAGAGCGCGAGCAGGTCGACGCTCGATGCGATGCCGGTGCGGAAGCCCATGACCTCGAACTGCCGGTTGATGCTCCGCTTCGTCAGCATGATGAGATCGGTGGGCGTGAGCGCGATCTGCCGGGCGAGCTCCTCGGTGCGCTCCTCGAGCCGCTCCGGCGGGACGGACTCGGACGCCCACTGGCACTCGGCGGCCTCGCGGCCGCTCATCGGCTCGCAGGTGAACATGTAGTACTTCGCCCGGGTCATCCCGACGAGCCAGGGGATGTACTGCAGGTTCCCGGGCGACCAGTTGCGGCCGACGGGCCAGCCGATCTTCGCGTCGTCGGCGACCACGCGGAGGTCGCAGAAGCCCGCCAGCTCCGTCGCCCCTGCGAGGCAGGCCCCGTGGATCTGGGCGATCACGGGCTTCTGCAGGTCGAAGAGGGTCCAGTACACGCGCGCGTGCTCGAGGTCGTAGGACTGCCAGAGCCGGTCGCGCTCGGGGTGGATGTAGCCCCCGGGCGGGAAGTTTCGCGCCCGCTCGCCCTTCTTCACCGGCGTGATGTCGTAGCCGGCCGAGAAGCTCGGCCCCTCGCCCTTGATGATGAGGACGCGGATCTCCTCGTCGAGCTCGAGGAGCTTGGCTGCCATCTCGATCTGGAGCAGTCGCTCGTAGCCGAGCGGGTTCCGCTTCTCCGGGGAGTTCAGGACGATGCGGCCGATGGGTCCGTCCCGTTCGACGTCCACGAGGTCGAACTCGGGCGGCTCCACGTGCTCGCGCCGGTAGGGCGGCGACCACTTCACCATGCGGTGAGGCGCGGGCTTCTCTTCGTCGGAGGCCATGGCTTCGTCTCCTCCCCTTCGTCTCCCCCTTCGTCCCCTATTGGACGAGGGGGTCGCGGGGCAGGCCGAGCAGGCGCTCGGCGATCTGGTTGCGGAGGATCTCCGAGGTCCCGCCGCCGATCGTGGCCGCAAGGGCGGCCATCTGCCACATCGCCACGCGACGTTCGTCACCCTCCCGCACCGCGGCGGCCGGGCCGACGATCCGGCTCATCAGGGCGGCCTTTCGCTGGACGAGCTCCGAGCCGAGGAGCTTCGTGACGTTCGCTTCGGCGCCGGGCTCCGATCCCTCGACCGCGCGGATCACGCCGCGCAGGTTCATGAGCACGATCGACTCGGTCTCCGCCAGGGCTGCGCCCGCCTCGCGTGCGATGCCGCGGTCGCCCGGCGCGTGACGTTCGGCGAGGGCCAGGAGGTCCGGCCCCCCCGACATGCCCGCCTCGGTGCCGCCGCCCAGCGAGATGCGCTCGTTGCCGAGGGTGTTGCGCGCCACCGTCCAGCCCTGGTGGACGGGGCCGACGACGTCCGCGTCCGGGACGAACACGTCGTCGAAGAACACCTCGTTGAAGTGCGAGTGCCCCGTCAGCTGGCGCAATGGGCGCACCTCGACGCCCTCGGCGCGCAGATCGATGACCATCATGCTGATGCCCTGGTGCTTGGCCGCCCCCGGATCGGTTCTCACCGTCGCGAACCCGTGGGAGCAGCGGTGGGCGAGGCTCGTCCAGACCTTCTGTCCGGAGACGCGCCAGCCGCCGTCGACCTTCACGCCGCGGGTCTGAACGGCCGCCGCGTCCGAGCCCGCGCCCGGCTCGCTGAAGAGCTGACAGAACTCGATGTCGCCGAGGAGGCTCGGACGCACGAAGCGCTCGAGCTGCCCGGGGTCTCCGTGCTGCGCGATCGTCAGCGTGTTCCAGGCGCTGACGGAGAGGTCCGGGCGGCGGACGCCCCGGAACTCCTCTTCGATCACGAGCTGCTCGACGGGGCTCGCCTCGCGGCCCCAGGGCCGCGGCCAGTGGGGTACGAGGTATCCGCTCTCGAAGAGCGCCTTGCGCCGCTCGTCCTCCGGAAGCGTCTCGTAGCGCGCGACGAACGCCCGGGCTTCCTGGCGGAAGGCAGAGGCCTCGGCCGGCAGCTCGATCGTGGCCTTCGTGCGGACGCCGTCGGACAGGAGCCGGGCGACGTCTTCGCGCGCCGAGTCGAGCGGGCCGAAGAGGGCTTCGAGGGCGATGGCCCGGCGCACGTAGAGATGAGCGTCGTGCTCCCAGGTGTAACCGATGCCGCCGTGCACCTGGACGTTCTGGCTCGCGCAGAACCCGAACGCAGGGAGCGCGAGGGCACACGCCGTGGCCGCGGCGAGCTCGGCTTCGGCCGCGTCGAGGTCGGTGCGGGCCGCGCCCCAGGCGCCCGCGGTCGCCTGCTCGGTCGCCACGAGCATGTCCGCGCAGTGATGCTTGACCGGCCCGAAGGTCCCGATCGGGCGGCCGAACTGCTCGCGCTCCTTGGCGTACGCGGTGGCCATGTCCGTGCAGGCGCGCGCGGCACCGGCCGCCTCGGCGGCGGCGAGGGTCCGTGCGAGGCGCACGAGGCTCGGCCTCGCCCCCGGGATCCGATTCTCCGGTGCGATCTCGACCGACTCGCACACGACGGCTGCGGCGCGGCGGCTCGGGTCCACGTTCTTCTGGGCGGCGACGCGAACGCCCGCCTGATCCGGCACGAGGAGCACGACGTCCTCGCCGGCGCAGACGACGAGCAGCCCGGCGAGCTCGGCACCGAGCACGAGCCCGGCCGAGCCCGAGAGCGTTCCGTCCGCGCCGAACGCGAGATCTCCGCCCAGGCCGGTCGCGGCGACCAGCGACCCGTCCGCGAGCCCGGGCAGGAACGCCGCGCGAGCCGCGTCGCTCCCGCGCTCGCCGAGCCATGCCGAGGCCAGCGCAGTCGGGAGGAAGGGCCCGGGCGCCATCGCGTGGCCGAGCGCCTCCAGCACGATCGAGAGCTCCGGAAGCCCGAATCCCTGGCCGCCGTGGGCCTCGTCCACGTGCAGGCCCATCCAGCCGAGGTCGGACATCTCCTTCCAGAAGTCCGGCAGGCGGTCGCTCGGCGCCTCGAGCAGGGCGCGGGACGCGGCTCGCGCGTCGCGGGCTTCGAGGAAGGAGCGCGCTACGCGCGCGAGCTCCTGGTGCTCTTCGGTCAGTGCGATCGACATGGGCGGCCTCGGTGCGGTCCGGGGTTCCGGATCGGGCAATACTATGATACTAGTTATCCGCCGGTCAGCCGATCCGCCCCGGAGACCCCATGAGCTCGAACGCCTCGAACTCCCCGAACCGGAACCCCGAGCGCGCCGCCATCCGCGTCGCCCGCCAGCTCGTCTCGGAGATCCGGCGCCGGAAGCTCCGCCCGGGCACGAAGCTGGTCTCCGAGCATCGCATGGTCGAGGAGCTTGGGGTGGCGCGCGCCACGGTGCGCGAGGCCCTCCGCTTCCTCGAGCTCCAGGGGGCACTGCGCATCAAGGCGGGCCCCGGCGGTGGGCCCGTGGTGAGCGTGCCCGGCGCCGGCCATCTCGCGAGCGTCCTCTCGCTCCATCTCCAGTTCGCCGACGCCTCCTATCAGTCCGTGGTGGATGCGCGCCGCTCGCTCTACCCCGTGCTGGCGGCGGAGGCCGCCGAGAAGGCAGGTGCCGAGGACGTGCTGGCGCTGCAGGAGAGTGTCGCGCGGCTCCGCGAGGGCGCCGCCGACCCGGAGTTCTTCATCCAGGAGGCGCGCCGTTTCATGAGCCTGCTGGGCGCGGCGTCGGGCAATCGCGTCCTCGGTCTGCTCGTCGACGCGCTGCACCGGATGTCCGAGGGCAAGGGCGAGTGGGACGAGCAGCAGCGAAGGCAGGCGCTCCGGAGCTACGAGAAGGCGGTCGACGCGATCGAGCGAGGCGCAGCGGACGAAGCCCACGCCATCATCGAGAAGTCGCTTCTGGCCGCGGCCCGTTATCGCGAGCGGACGGCGCCCGAGGAGCTGAAGCAGCCGGTCGCCTGGATCGATTCCGACCGATGAGCGCACAGGCCCTCCCGCGCCCCGTCTCCCTGGACCCGAAGCCCGGGGACGTCGACCTGTCGGACCCCAAGACCTTCCTCGCGGGCGTCCCCCACGACTACTTCCGGGTCCTTCGCGAGCAGGACCCGGTGCACTGGCAGGAGGAGTGCCCGCTCGAGGGCTTCCTGCCGTGGCCGGGCTACTGGGCGCTCACGCGCTACGAAGACGTCGCGTTCGTGTCGAAGAATGCCGAGCTCTTCTCCTCCGAGATCGGAACCTCGGCGCTCAACGATCTCCCCCCGAAGCTGCGCCGGCTCGCCTGGGACCAGCTGATCCAGATGGACGCTCCCGGCCACACGGAGCTGCGCAACCTCATGAACGTGCAGTTCAAGCCGGCCGCGGTGCGCGAGACCGAAGCGCACATGCGTCGGGTCGTGTGCGAGACGCTGGATCGTCTCGAGGGCCGTTCGGAGTGCGACTTCGTCGATGCCGTCTCGGCTCCCATCTCGCTGCGCATCCTCACGAACTTCCTGGGCGTGCCCGACGAGTACACGGCGCGCTTCTACCGCTGGACCAACCAGACCATGCGCTTCGGGGAGCCGGGCCTCTGGAATCGGCTCCGCGTCCGCTTCGCCCTGGCCCAGATCTTCCTGCAGTCGACGCTCCTCGAACGGGAGCGCCGCAAGCGGCCCCTGGGCGATCCCTTCTCCCAGCTCGTCCAGGGCGAGTTCCGTGGCTCGCCCCTCACGCGTCGGATGATCCAGGTCAACTTCTTCCTGCTCATCGTGGCCGGGAACGAAACGACGCGGAACGCGCTCTCCGGCGGCATCCAGGCCCTGTGCGAGCACCCCGAGCAGCTCGAGCGCCTGCGCCGCGATCCGTCGCTCCTGCAGAAGGCCATCGAGGAGATGCTGCGCTGGGTCTCGCCCGTGATGCAGTTCCGCCGGACGGCGACGCGGGACACCCGCATCGGCGATCGCACGATCCGCAAGGGCGACAAGGTCGTCATGTACTACGGTGCGGCGAACCGCGACCCGGAGGTCTTCGAGAATCCGGAGGTCTTCGACATCACCCGGTCGCCGAATCCGCACCTCGCCTTCGGGCTCGGACCCCACTTCTGCATGGGGAGCCACATCGCGCGGCTCGAGATGCGCGTGACCCTGGAGGAGTTCCTGCGGCGCTTCCCCAACATCCGGATGGCGGGGCCGGCCGAGCGCCTCGAGTCCAACTTCATCGGCGGCATCACGCGTCTGCCGCTGCACCTCGGTTGAATCCGGGCGATCTCGAACAGGAGGAGAAGACATGTCGTTCTCGGACCAGGTGGTGTTCGTCACGGGTGGCGGCAGCGGCATGGGGCGCCTCGCGGCCCAGCGCATGGCGGATGCCGGCGCCAAGGTGGCCGCCGTCGACGTCAACGAGGAGGGGCTCGCCGAGACCGCCGCCGGGCGGGACGCGATCCTCACCCTGCCGGTCGACGTGACCGACAACCAGGTGGTGCTCGCCAGCGTGAAGGAGGTGGAGGACCGCCTGGGCCCGATCGATCGGGTCTACAACGCAGCGGCCATCATGCCCACGGGCATTCTCATGGAGCAGGACACCGAGACGATCCTCCGCATCATGGAGGTCGACTACAACGGCGTGGTCCACGTGGCGAAGGCCATCCTGCCGGGAATGCTCGAGCGGGGCCGCGGGGATCTGATCAACTTCGCCTCGATCGCCGGCTGGGGTCCCACGCTTCACTTCGGCGCCTACAACGCGGCGAAGTTCGCGGTCGTCGCGTTCAGCGAGGTCCTCCACCACGAGAACCGGGATCGTGGCGTTCGCATCATCGCGGTCTGCCCGCCGCCGGTCGCGACGCCGCTCCTCGATCAGGCGACGTCCAAGCCCAAGGTGCTCGAGATGGGCAAGCCGATCCCGCCCGAGCGCGTGCTCGACGCGATCGAGCGCGACCTCGAGAAGGGCCGCGCCTTCTGCTTCCCCACGGCGCAGACGAAGCTCGCCCAGATCATGCGCCGCCTGGCTCCCGGGCTGGTCTGGTCGATGGTGCACCGGGTCGAGGGCCGCTAGCCGCGTCGCGGCCGTCTCTGCCGACACCCAACGAAGGAGAACCTCATGGACCGCTACCAGGGCCCCCTCTTCGATTGCGACAACCACTACTACGAGGCCGAGGACGCCTTCCAGCGCCACGTTCCGCGCAAGATGCAGAAGCGTTGCGTGCAGTGGGTCGAGATGGACGGCAAGCGCTACCACCTCGTCGCGGGAAAGCTCTCCAAGGCGGTCGACAATCCGACCTTCAACCCGATCTCCAGGCCCGGCGTGCTGCGGGAGTACTACCGCGGCAACCCCGAGGGCAAGAAGTTCATCGAGCTCGTCCGCTCGGGTCTCGAGCCGATGCCGCCCGAGTACATGGACCGCGACGCGCGCGTCGCGAGGGTCGAGGAGCAGGGCCTCGGCGGGGCCTGGCTCTTCCCCACCGCGGGCGTCCTCTACGAGCAGCCGCTGTGCCACGACATCGAGGCGCTGTGCACGCTCTACACCGGCTTCAATCGCTGGCTCGAGGACGACTGGGGCCTGAGCTACAAGGGCAAGCTCTTCAGCGCGCCCTACATCACCCTGGCCGACGTGGACTGGGCCTGCCGGGAGCTCGAGTGGGCGCTCGAGCGCGACGCCCGGGTGCTCGTGATGCGCCCCTCCGCCGTCTGCACCCGGGACGGCTGGTGCTCGCCGTGCGACGAGCGCTTCGACCCCTTCTGGGCGCGCGTGAACGAGGCGGGCATCGCCGTCGTCGCCCACGTCGGGAGCACCGCCTACACGTCGAACGG
>JAAUYD010207131.1_pt1 | contig 23437 bp, 22 predicted proteins | sample 7278101 | NCBI WGS metagenome assembly JAAUYD01 (sample SAMN14350128, study PRJNA611818) | marine sediment metagenome | isolation source: surface marine sediment (0.6m) | place: French Polynesia: Moorea | collected 2018-08
CCCGTGTCACGCACGCCGATGTGGATCATGCGCCAGGCGGGTCGCTACCTGCCAGAGTATCGCGCGACGCGTGCCGAAGCCGGCGATTTCATGAGCCTGTGCCGCAACCCCGAGCTTGCCTGTGAGGTTACCATGCAGCCGCTGCGTCGTTATGCGCTCGATGCCGCGATCCTGTTCTCCGACATCCTGACCGTTCCCGACGCCATGGGACTTGGCCTGTACTTCGTGACCGGGGAAGGGCCGAAGTTCAAGCGCCCCGTGCAGACCGCGGATGCGATTCGCAGCCTCAAGGTGCCCGACGTCGAAAAAGAACTTGGCTACGTGTTTGATGCGGTGCGCACGATTCGCCGCGAGCTTGACGGCAATGTGCCGCTCATCGGATTCGCGGGCAGTCCGTTTACCTGCGGCACCTACATGGTCGAGGGCGGTTCGAGTCGCGAGTTCCCGACGATCAAGGGCCTGGCCAAGGAGGCGCCCGAGGTACTCGACCAACTCATGGACACGATCGCCGAAACGACGATCGAGTATCTCAATGCGCAGATCGATGCGGGCGCGCAGGCGGTGCAGATTTTCGATACCTGGGGTGCCGCCCTCGAGCCTGACGACTTCCGGCGCTTCTCGCTCGCGAGCATGCAGAAGATCGTCGACGGCCTGACGCGCGAGAGCGACGGTCGTCGTGTTCCGGTAATCCTGTTTACGAAGGGCGCGGGCCCGCTGCTCGCCGACCTGGCAGAGACGGGTTGCGATGCGCTAGGCGTCGACTGGACGACAGATCTCGCGGATGCCCGCAACTACGTGGACGACAAAGTGGCGCTGCAGGGTAACCTCGATCCGGCGACGCTACGCAAGTCGCCGGACGCGATTCGCGAGGGCGTGGCCAACACCCTGGCCAGCTACGGCAACGGTCCCGGCCATGTGTTCAACCTGGGCCACGGGATTACGCCCGACATCGACCCCGACAACGTCTCGGTGCTTGTGGACGCGGTCCACGAGTTGAGCCCGCAGTACCACGGCAAATAGACGACTTACTCGTCGCGCAGGGCGCGCCGCAGGATCTTGCCGACGTTGGTCTTCGGCAAGTCCTCGCGGAATTCGATGATTTTCGGGCGCTTGTAGCCGGTCAGGTTGTCACGACAGTACTGCAGTACATCCTGCTCGGTTATGGAGTCGTCCTTACGGACCGCGAAAATCTTGACGATCTCGCCTGATTTCTCGTCCGGGACACCGATCGCGGCGGCTTCGAGAATGCCATCGAGCTCGACGACGACATTCTCGATTTCGTTCGGATAAACGTTAAAGCCCGACACGAGGATCATGTCCTTCTTGCGGTCCTCGATCCAGAAGAAGCCGTCTTCGTCCATGCGCCCGACGTCGCCGGTACGCAGCCAACCGCCCGGCAGCATCGTATCGGCCGTGTCCTTGGGACGTTGCCAGTAGCCTTCCATGACCTGCGGTCCTTTGATGCAGATCTCACCGATCTCATTCACGGCCAGGTCGTTGCCGTCGTCGCCGACGATCTTGAATTCGGTGGAAGGTACCGGAAGGCCGATTGTGCCCGTGAAATCGCTGTCGATCGTGCAGCAGATTGCGACAGGCGAGGTCTCCGTGAGGCCGTAGCCCTGCAGGATCGTGCTGCCGGTCTTCTGCTTCCACTCCTTCGCAACCGCGGGCTGCACAGCCATGCCACCGCCGATGCTGACGCGCAGATGCGAGAAGTCGATCTTGTCGAAGCTCGGCGTGTTCATGAGCGCCGCGAACATCGTGTTCACGCCCGTGAACAGGTTGAATTCAAAGTTGGCGATTTCGTTGGCAAAGCCCTCAAAATCGCGAGGGTTGGTGATCAGGACGTTTTCGCCACCCAGTGCCATACCGGTAAGGCAATTCCCCTCGAGCGAGAAGATGTGGTACAGCGGCAGCGCCGTGATCGCAACGACCGGTTCGACGCCCTCATAGGCGTCGTCCTGCCAGGTGATGGTCTGGTGCACGTTGTAGACCATGTTGCGATGACTGAGCATTGCCCCCTTGGACACACCAGTGGTGCCGCCCGTGTACTGCAGGTAGGCGATGTCGGCAAAGCCAATATCGACGGGTTCGAGTTTCAGATTCGTGCCCGCCTTGAGGACTTTCCGGAAAGAGGTGCTTTTCGCAAACTGGTACTTCGGCACCTGCTTCTTGACGTGCCGCAGCAGGAAGTTGGCCAACATGCCCTTCGGGAACTTGAGCAGGTCGCCGACACCGGTCGGGATCACATGGTCGACGTCAGTATCCGCGATAACCTCTTCGAGGATGTGAGCGAAGTTTTCGAGAATAACGATGGCGCGGGCGCCGGAGTCCTTGAGCTGATGTCTGAGTTCGCGTGCCGTGTATAGCGGGTTCACGTTTACGACGACGAGTCCGGCCCGGAAGATGCCGCACATGGCCACCGGGTACTGCAGGATATTCGGCAGCATGATTGCGACGCGCTCGCCGCGCGTCAGCCCGAGCTCCTGTTGCAGGTAAGCGGCGAACTGCATGGACAGGCGATTCAGATCCGCATAGGTGATCGTCGTGCCCATGTTGGTGTAGGCCGCATTGTCGGGAAACGCCGCGAAGCTGTGCTCAAACAGGTCCTTAACGGACCGCCAGGGCGGTGTTGAAACTTCCGCCGGAATACCTTCCGGGTAGGACTTCAGCCAGATCTTCTCCATAGTCCCCTCTCTAGCTTTTATTGTCCGTCAAGTGTAGCGCGGATTATGGGCCAGGCGTTATCCAGAAGGATCGGTTGTGCCCTGGCATTGGGGTGAATACGGTCCTCCTGAAGCAGCTCGTCGTTCAGCGCGACGCCCTCCATGAAGAACTCGATCCACAAAATATCCAGTTCCGCGGCAACCTCGGGATAGACCGCCTCGAATGCACTCGTGTAGCGGGCGCCGTAATTGGTCGGAATGCGGATGCCCAGGAGCACGACATCGGCGCCTGAGGCCTTGGCACTCAGCGCGATATTGCTCAGGTTTTCCTTGATACGTGCGGGCGGAAAGCCCCGCAGGCCGTCATTGCCGCCCAGCGCGAGGATGATCAGCGTCGGAGAGAACGTCTCGATCGCGTTCTCGACCTGCGTCCTGCCGCCCTCAGTGGTTTCGCCGCTGATACTGGCGTTAACCACGCGATGTTCGTACCCTTGCTCCTCGAGTCGCTGCTGCAACAAAGCCGCCCAGGATTGGTCAACGTCAATACCGTAACCGGCACTGAGGCTGTCGCCCAGTATCAGGATGTTCGGTGACTCTGCTGCCTGTACTTGGGCAGCCATCAACAAAGCAACAAGGACTAGTATTTTTCGCATGCCGGATCAGCCAGTGACTAACGTGCTCGAAGCGCTTGAGCTCAGCAAAGAGGTTAGCAGCCCCGAAGGGAGTCTGACCATTCTCAATGACGTCAGTTTCACGATTCGCAAAGGCGAATCGGTAGCCGTGGTCGGGCCATCGGGAGCGGGCAAGTCGACACTGCTGGCGCTGCTCGCCGGCCTCGATCTGCCGACTCGTGGACACGTCGTTCTCAATGGCGCGAACCTCTCGGATCTCGACGAGGACGGCCGTGCCCGGGTGCGCGCAGACAGCGTCGGTTTCGTGTTTCAGTCATTCCATCTCGTGCCGTCTCTGAATGCGCTCGAGAACGTCATGCTGCCGCTCGAGCTGGCCGGGCAGGCGGATGCCCGCAAAGCGGCGCGCAAAATCATCGACAAGGTCGGTCTGGCGGATCGCTGGAGCCACTATCCGGCGCAGCTGTCCGGCGGCGAGAAGCAGCGCGTCGCGATCGCGCGCGCCTTTGCGACCGAACCGGCAGTGCTGTTCGCCGATGAGCCCACGGGCAATCTCGATAGTCGCACAGGCGAAACGATCATGGCGCTCATGTTCGAACTGAACCGAAGCTCGTCAACAACGCTCGTGCTCGTCACGCACGACAACAACCTTGCCGAGCGCTGTGATCGCATTCTTGCGCTCGATACGGGCCGGCTCGTACGCGATACAGGAGCCGGTGCGTGAAGGCGCTGCTGTTCGCACTTCGCAGTTTCGGCCGCGAGCTGCGCTCCGGTGAAGTGCTCGTATTGCTCGCCGCGGTCGGCCTGGCCGTCGCCGCGCTTACCGCTGTCGGTTTCCTGACCGATCGCATCGGCAAGGCGGTTGCGCGGCAGGCCAATGAAGTACTGGCAGCGGACCTTCGGCTGCGATCGCAGGAACCCGTCCCGGCCGAGTGGCGCGAAATGGCGGCCGACTTCAATCTCGAGACCGCGGACACGCTGTCGTTCCCGTCGGTCGTCTTTAATGGCGACGACAGCGCTCTGTCATCGATCAAGGTTGTCAGCGACAAGTATCCGCTCCGCGGAGCGATGCGCGTTTCCGACGAATTGTTCGGCGAGCAGCGTGAGGTCGATACCGTGCCGGCGAGTGGCGAGGTCTGGGCCGACGGAGCATTGCTGGCGCGCGTTGGTGCCGACGTCGGCGACATCCTCGATATCGGCGAACTGCAGTTACGCGTTTCTGCCGTTTTGACGTACCGCCCCGACCAGTCAATTGGCTTCGCTTCGCTGGCCCCGACCGTTGTCATGAACATCGCCGACATCGATCGCAGCGGCCTTATCGGCGTTGGCAGCCGCGTTCGTTACGCGCTGTTGATCGCCGGCGATGAACAAAACGTCGCGTCGTTCAACGAGGCGATCCAGGACAAACTACCTGACGAGATTCGCGTGCGTAGCCAGGAGGAAAGCAGCGAGCGGGCCTACAACGCGGCCGATCGTGCTCAGCGCTTCCTCTCATTGACCGCCGTGATAAGCCTGCTGCTCAGTGCCGTCGCCGTCGCGATGTCTGCGCGACGTTTCGCGCACCGGCGCATGGATGCGGTCGCACTGATGAAAAGCCTCGGGGCCACCCAGGGCTTCGTCATCCAGGTTTCGCTCGTACAGCTCCTGCTGCTGGGCATACTCGGCGTCGCCGCGGGCAGCATCGTCGGCTATGCGGCAGAAGGCATTATTTCGCGCATTCTGGCCGATTTATTGGCGGGCGACCTGCCTGAAGCCGGCCTGCGTCCTGTGATTCTCGCGAGCGGCAGCGCCCTCGTGCTGATGCTCGGCTTCGCCCTGCCGTCGATGATCCAGTTGCGCAATACGCCGCCCCTCAGGGTGCTGCGCCACGATGAAATGCCACCGGCGCCGTCGCGTCTGCTGGTCGGCGGGCTGTCACTCCTTGCGGTCGCCGCGCTGCTATACCGCTCCGTCGGTGACCCGCGCATGCTCGTCATCCTGATCGGCGGTATTGTCGTTATCGCCGGCGGGCTGTATCTCGTGGGCCGCGCGCTGGTTGCGATAATCGGGCGGGCGCGCTCAGGTGTCGGCGTGGCATGGCGCTACGGACTAGCCAACGTGGCGCGCCGCGGGCGCGACAGCGCCGTTCAGGTTGTTGCATTCGGTCTCGGTATTACTGTGCTGTTGCTGCTGACGCTCGTGCGCACGGACCTGCTCGAAGGCTGGCGGCAGACCATGGACGAGGACGCTCCGAATCACTTCCTGATCAACATACAGCCGCATGAAGTCGAGTCCGTCGGCGAGATGTTCGTGACCAACGACCTCGAGGTCCCGACGTTCACGCCGCTTGTTCGCGCACGCATGACGTCGATCAACGGCGAGTCCGTCAAGGACAGGAAGTACCCGAACGAGGACGGCCGCTGGCTCGCGAATCGCGAGGCTAACCTGTCATGGTCGGCTGAACTCAGCTCAAGTAACGAGATTGTCGAAGGTCAGTGGTGGTCGGCCGAATACAAGGGACCAGCGCTTGTATCCATCGAGGAAGAAGCAGCGATGAACGCCGGCCTGACGCTCGGTGACAAACTCGAGTTCTTCGTTGCCGGACGCAGCGTCGAGGCGGAGATCTCAAGTATTCGCAAGATCAACTGGGACTCGTTCCAGCCGAACTTCTTCCTCGTGCTTTCGCCCGGGGCGCTTGATGACCTGCCGACAACCTATATCTCAAGCATGCGTATCGCCGATGACAAGCAGCCGATGCTCATAGACCTGATGCGGAAGCATCCTGCTGTTTCGGTGATCGACCTCGGTGCAATCCTGCAGCAGGTGCGGGGCATTATCGAAAAGGCAACGCTCGCCGTGCAGGCGGTGTTCGTGTTCACGCTGGCTGCGGGTATTGCCGTTCTGTTTGCCGCCGTGCAGTCGACGATTGATGAGCGACGTTTCGAGAGCGCGATGTTGCGCGCGCTCGGCGCGCGCAAGCTCACCGTGTTCTCAGGTGTTATGGCCGAGTTCGCCGCACTTGGCGCTGCGGCCGGGTTTCTGGCTTCGGCAGGCGCGTCGATACTCGCCTGGCTTGTCGCAACGGAACTCTTTGAGCTGCCCTATGAGTTCAGTCTGTTGATCTGGGTTGCCGGTATCGGCGCCGGCATCTTCGTCGTTTGCGTTAGCGGATTTTTTGCCGCACGCGGCGCGGTAAACGCCGCACCGGTCGACGTCCTGCGCGGAGTCACTACGTGAACGAGCAGCGGCTGTCCTGCGGCGTCGTCGTGGCTCGCCAGGCCGACGACGGCTGGTTGACGCTGATGCTGCGCGCTTACCACCACTGGGACTTCCCGAAAGGCATCTGCGAGGACAACGAGGAACCGCTTGACGCCGCCAAGCGCGAGGTCAGGGAGGAAACGAGCGTCGACGACCTGTCTTTTGACTGGGGCGACCGCTTTTTCGAGACGGGGCCCTACAGCCGCGGCAAGGTCGCACGCTACTTCATCGCAAGTACGCGCCAGGTCGACGTGGAGATGGGCATTTCCCCCGAGACCGGCGAGCCCGAGCATCACGAATGGCGCTGGGTGACGTTCGACGAGGCCTACGACCTGGGTTCGCCGCGCGTGAAGCAAATCGTGCAGTGGGCTCGCCAGATCATAGGCACCTGATTTTAAACACTTAATTCGCCTCGGCCCCACGGCCTCTTGACATTGTTCGGCTAAAAGGTAACCTAAAGGTTACATATGAAGCCGGAATCAATGGACAAGGTGTTTCAGGCGCTGTCGAGAGCGCCGCGCCGGGCGATCCTCGATATCGTCAGGGACCAGCCCGGATGCAGCGTTGGCTACGTCTGCAAGTTCTTCGACGTAAGCCGCATTGCTGTCATGAAACACCTGCGAGCGCTCGAAGACGCCGGCTTGCTGATCTCGGAGAAGGAGGGGCGAACCCGGAGGCTGTACTTCAATACGGCGCCGATCCAGATGATCTACGAACGCTGGAACACGGAATACAGCGGTCTCTGGGCTTCGCAGCTAACCGAGTTCAAACGCCAGGTCGAAGGGGGTTTGTCATGAGTGAAGAAGTGACCGCGACAGCGGACGATGTCGTTGAGAAAACGTTTAGCCGCGTCGTTATCCGCGCGCCGATAGAGAAAGTGTGGGCCGAGCTGACACGCGAAGATACGGTTTTGCCGTTCTTCTTCAACAGCACCTGCAAGACGCCTGATGGCCTGAAGGTGGGCGGACCCGTGCGCATGGTGTCGAAGGACGGCAAGTACGCCGCCGTCGTCGGCGATGTTCTGGAGTTCGACCCGCCACATCGCTACGCACACACTTTCAAGTTCACGAGCCTCGAGGACCCGCCCTGCATCATTCGCTACGAGCTAAAGGAAGTAGAAGGTGGCACCGAGTTCACGTTAATCGCCGAGCGGATCCCCGCCGGCACCAAGTCCGAGAAGTACATGACCTCGGGCAGCGAATTCATCGCCAACAATTTCAAGGCTTATGTCGAAACCGGGAAGGCGACGCGCGGCGGGCGCTTCGCATTGATCATGATGGGCCTGACGGCGTTCATGACGCCCAAGTCCTGCCGTATCGAAAACTGGCCCTTCGATCGGAAGATCAGCGCCGACTAATCGACGCGACAGCGTCGCTCACCGTTGAGCCATGCAGAAATGTTCGCGGTGAGTTCATCAATGGCATTCTGTCGAGCGCGTCGCGTGCCCCAGGCAATGTGCGGCGTGACGATGAGGTTGGCGCCATCGTAGTCGAGCAGCGGATCGCCATCGACTGGTGGTTCCTTCGGCAGGACATCAATCGCAGCAGCGCGAATGTCACCATTGCTGAGAGCGTCTGCGAGCGCCTGCGAATCGACGAGCGCGCCGCGTGCGGTGTTGATCAGGATGGCTGTGTTCTTCATCCGCCGAAACTGCTCGGCGCCGAACAGACCGCGCGTTGAGTCAGTAAGCGGGCAGTGCAAAGAGATCACGTCGCTGCGCTCAAGCAACTCGTCAAACGACACCCGGTCATCGGGCACTTCGTCGCTCCCGGGGCGCGCCGAGATGATGACTTCCATGCCAAACGCTGCGGCAATTCGCGCCACACCCTGACCGAGCTCGCCGTAACCGACGAGACCCAGCGTCATCTCCGATAGCTCACTGATCGGGTGTGTCAGAAAAGAGAACACGTCAGCGTTCTGCCAGGCGCCGTCGCGAACGTCAGCCGCGTAAGGTTCGAGGTTATGGGCCAGGCTAAGAAGACATCCGAATACGTGCTCAGCAACCGATTCCGTGCAGTAAGCGCGGATATTGCAGACTGCAATACCGCGGTCCCTTGCCGCTTCGATATCGACATTATCGACGCCGGTCGCCGTGAGCCCGATGAACTTCAGCTTTGGCGCACCTTCCATGATGGCGTCGCGCAGCAATACCTTGTTACCCAGGACAATATCGGCGTCGACGATGCGCTCCGGCATTTCGTGCGGTTCGGTCTCGTCGTAGAGCGTCAGGTCCGGCAACAGCGTCCGCATTTCGCCGATGTCGAGGTCCGGCCCCATCGTTGCCCAGTCGAGCAATACGGCTTTCATCTGGATATTCGACCTTCGCTGAAGCAAAGTACGGCACGATGACCGAACCCTTTTGGAAACGCAAATCGCTCACCGAGATGAACCGCGAGGAGTGGGAATCGCTCTGCGACGGCTGTGCGTTGTGCTGTCTGCACAAGGTTGAGGATGAGGATACCGGCGAGACGTTCTACACTGATGTGGCGTGTCGACTACTCGACATGGAGACATGTCGATGCACGGACTACGCAAATCGCGCGAAGGAGGTAGCAGAGTGTCTCGTGCTCGTCGCCGATCAGCCCGAAGCGTTCCAGTGGTTGCCCGATAGCTGTGCCTACCGCAGACTTGCGAAGGGCAGGGACCTGCCGGAGTGGCACCCGCTGCTTACGGGAAGGCCGGAGTCGGTACACGAGGCCGGGATTTCGATACGCGGTTTCGCGACGTCCGAAAACGACATGGAAGAATGGAGCATCGTGCTGGATCTCGGTGCCAACGAGGATTGATGTGAGCGAACACCCGACCATTCCACTCGACCGTTATCGCGAGTATCCAATTGATGAGATGCGAGCGCGTCTCAAGGATTTTTACGAAGACATCGATCGACGTCGCACCGTGCGGGAGTTTTCGGATCGCCCGGTACCAAGGGACATCATCGAGACGGCGTTGCAGGCGGCAAACACTGCACCGAGCGGAGCGAATCTGCAGCCCTGGCACTTCGTTGTTGTCAGCGGTCCCGAAGCCAAGAAAAAGATACGAGAGGCCGCCGAAGTCGAGGAACGGGAGTTCTATGAGCACCGTGCCTCAGACGAGTGGCTGGCCGCGCTGGCGCCGCTGGGTACCGACGAGCACAAGCCCTTTCTCGAAACGGCACCCTACCTGATTGCCGTGTTCCTGCAGAAGTACGGTGAGCTGCCGGACGGCCGCAAGGTGAAGCACTACTACCCGACAGAATCGACCGGGCTGGCCACCGGAATGCTGATCACCGCACTACACCGTGCCGGCCTGGCCACGCTTACGCACACGCCTAGCCCGATGAAGTTCCTGAACGAGATACTCGGACGCCCGAAGAGCGAGCGCCCGTTCCTCCTGCTTGTCGTGGGCTACCCTGCTGACGACGCCGAGGTGCCGGACATCAAGCGCAAATCGCTTGAAGAATTCACCTCATGGGTCGAGGAGTGATTCCCTTTAGTTCGTGAGGAGATTCCGCGCCCACACCGGGCGCAGTTTCTCCTGTTCCTGCGCGGCTTCGGCGATCGCGTGCAGCTTCGGCGCATGCTCGGCGAACCACTGCCGCTTGGGTTGCCACCGGGTCATCGCACAGATGTAAATGTCGATCGCCGAGAAGCGCTCCCCGAGAAACCACGGCGCGCTGGCAACATCTTCAAGCTGCTCGTACAACTTGCGGGCGTAGGCAAGCACCGTGTCCTCGAACGGTTTCTGAGCGGAGTCGACCGGCACGAAGCGTGCCGGGTCGTCGCCGTAGGTGTAGGTGGGGTAGACGTTTGCAACGATGAACACGAGCCAGCGCAGGAATGCCGCACGGCTTGCGTCACCCGGCGCAGGCACGAGCGAATTCTCGCCGGTCATATCCGCGAGCAGCAGCGTAATCGCGGCGCTTTCTGTCATCACCGTGCCGTCGGGCAGAAGGAGTGTCGGCACCTGGGCCAGTGGGTTGATCTTCTCCAGTTTCTCGCGGGCCTCGGCCGATTCGAACAGGTCACCGACGCGTTCGAACTCGAATTCGAGGCCGTACCATTCGAGTTGCGCTTCAACGATGACCGAGCCCCAGCCGGGTTCTCCAAAGAGTCGGAACTTCGCCATGAATCGCTTACCTCTCTAACCGGTGTTCTGCAGCCCCTGAGCGATACCGTTGACGGTGGCCAGCAGCGCATCGAACACTTCCTCATCTTCGTGGTTCGAGGCGCGCCAGCGTTTCAGCAGGTCGACCTGCATGAAGCTGATCGGATCGACGTACGGGTTGCGCAGTGCAATTGCGCGTTGCAGGGTGAAGTCGCCCTCGAGAATAGACTCGTGCTCCGTGTACTCGAGAATGATGTCACGCGTCAGCTCGAACTCACCGAGAATCAATGGGAAGAACTTCTCGTGCAGGTCACCCGACAATTTCGAGTAAAACTCCGCGATGCCGAGATCAGATTTCGCGATAACCATTTCGGCATCGGCGACCAGCGAGCGCAGGAAGAACCACTCACGGAACATCTCGGCAATCTGTTCCTTGCCGAACTCGTCAATGGCTTTCTTCAATCCCGTGCCAAGGCCGTACCAGCCAGGCAGAATGAAGCGCGACTGTGTCCACGAAAATACCCACGGAATCGCGCGCAGGTCCTGAATGCCGGACATCGAACGTCGTGACGACGGACGTGAACCAATGCGCATGCGCTCGATAACGTCGATTGGCGTCGCGGTACGAAAATACTGATAAAACTCCGGCGTTTCGTAAATCAGCTTGCGATAGGCTTTGCGGCTCTCGGTCGCGACCAGGTCCATCATCTCGTGCCATTCCGGCATGTCGTTGCCACGATGCTTCGGCATCGCCGTCGCCAGCGCGACCGAACCTGTCGTCTGTTCGAGTGTACGCAGTGCAATGCCGCGCAGACCGTACTTCTCGTTGATAATCTCGCCCTGCTCAGTGACACGAAGCCGGCCGTTAACCGTGCCCGGCGGTGCGCCGAGTACCGCGACATGCGTTTTGCTGCCGCCGCGACTGATCGTGCCGCCGCGGCCATGGAACAGCGTCAGCTCGATGTTCTCACTGCCTACCGCGTTGACGAGATGCTCCTGCGCGTTCTGGATCGCCCAGCGCGAAGAGGCGAGGCCACCGTCCTTGTTGCTGTCAGAGTAGCCAATCATGATTGTCTGGCAGTTGTCGCGTCGCTCGAGGTGCTTGCGATACAGCTCGGAGTCGAGCAGCTCGTTGAGAATCTCGGGGCCCGCGTGCAGGTCGTCGACAGTCTCGAGCAATGGCGCAACATCGAGGGGCACGTTGCCCTTGCGGTTGTGCAGCTCACCCCACTGCGCGAGCAGCAGCACCGACAAAATGTCATCTGCGCCCTGCGTCATGCTCACGATGAACGGACCGATTGCGCGCTTGCCGTACTTGCGGCGACAGAAGGCAATCGCCTGAAAAACAGCGATGGTCTTGCGCGCCTGCGTGCTGAGGGTCATTGGCGCGCTTTCGCGTGACTCGATGGCCTCGATGATGCGCTCGGTGCGGTCCTTCGCCGCCATCTCCATCCAGTCGTCTTCGCCGAGGCACTCGCCAACAACTTTGCGGTGCACTTCGGCGTCCTGTCGCACATCGAGCGTCACCATGTGGAAGCCGAAGGTGCGAATACGGCGCAGCAATCGCTTGACCGCAAACAGGCCGGCGTGGCGTCCCTTGTTGAACGCCAGGCTTTCCGCAACGAGTTCGATGTCGGCCAGCAGGTCGCCAACACGCTCGTACGGATAGATGTCGTCGTCGTAGGTCGACTGCAGGCGCTGCTGCACGAGACGCAGAAATACGCGGTACGGCATGTCGCGATGGCGCGCCGGCACGGCATGATAGGCGTTCGGGAAAATGCCGCGGTATTCCTCAATCTTGTCGAGCATTCCCTCGCCGAACTCCGCGGAGTCGGTCGATTGGCTCAGCTTCTCGCCCAGTGTCGCGCACTCTTTGTAGTAGAGGTCGAGGATCAGCGCCCGCTGGCGCGCGAGCGTCGCCCGGATTGTCTTGGCATTGACGTTCGGGTTGCCGTCCATGTCGCCGCCTACCCAGGACGCAAAATGCACGAGGTTCGGAATCTCGAGCCCTTTCGCTTCCTCGCCGTAGATGCGATCAAGCGCTGCGCGTATGTCCTCGTAGAACGGCGGCATCGCGCGATACAGGACGTCGGTAATGAAGAACAGCACGTGCTCGAGCTCGTCAGCGACGGTCATGCGTTCGGACGGGTGCTCGGCCGTCTGCCAGCCCGTCGTCGCGAGCAGGCGAATGTTCTGCAGCGCCACGGTGGTTTCCTGTGGCGTCATCGTCGGGTTCAAAAGATCGACGAGGTGTTTCACGATCTTCTGTTCCTTGCGCAGCATCGTGCGCCGCGTCGATTCGGTCGGGTGCGCCGTGAAGACGGGCTCGATCGAGAGTGAATCGAGCAGCTCCTGCAGCTCGTCGATCGTCATACCCGACGCCTTGAGCTTCTGCAGCGTGTCTTCGAGACCGCCTGGCTGGTAACCCGCGATATCGCGCAGGTGATCACGGCGCCGGCGAATGCGATGCACTTTCTCGGCCGTGTTCACCATCTGGAAATAAGTCGTGAAGCCGCGAATCAGCTGCGACGCGATCTTCGGATCCAGACCGTCGATGAGCGCGTCGAGCTCTTCACCCGGCAGTTCGTTGTCTTCGCGACGGCGGATGGCGCGCAGTCTTGCGCTCTCGACCTTCTCGAACAGCTCTTCGCCATTCTGTTCGCGAATCAGGTCGCCGACCATTGCGCCGAGCGTGCGGACATCGTCACGTAACGCCTGGTCTTTTTCCTCGAAGAACACGTCCTGGCGACGCAGTGTCTTGTCTAACCGGGTAACCATTACATTTCTCGAAGGCGGCGCCGTCTAGTCGCGGAAGTTCTCGTATTGCAGCGGCAGGCCAATGTCGGTCTCGCGAAGCATCGCAATGACGGCCTGCAGGTCGTCGCGCTTCTTGCCGCTCACGCGCAGCTTGTCACCCTGGATGGCGGCCTGCACCTTGAGCTTCGCGCCCTTGATGTCCTTCACAAGCTTGCGAGCGCGGTCTGAGTCAATGCCACGTCGCATGATGATGCGCTGGCGCGCCTCGTTGCCAGCAAACTCCGGTTCCTGCTCCTCGAGACAGCCGAGGTCGATACCGCGTTTGGACAGCTTCTGATGGAGGATGTCGATCATCTGCTTCAGCTGGAAATCCGACTGAGTCGTCAACAGGATGACCTCGCCATCGAGCTCGTACTTCGAGCCCGTGCTTTTGAAATCGAACCGCGTCGTTACTTCGCGATTGGCCTGGTCAACGCCGTTGCGCGCTTCGTGCGCATCGAAATCGCTGACTACGTCGAAAGACGGCATACCGTTGTCCCCCTCGTGAGAACGTGAAAGGTACACCCGGCGGGCGGCTGGTGCCAACTTTGCCAATGTGGACGAATTGCCTCGATTCAGGGGCCGCTGGCCGCGCCGTCATCACCGCAGAATCACAGGCATGTTCTACGTTGTGGATTCGGACAGGGAAGTCTCTCCGCAGCTGGCCGCGTCTGTGTGGCAGCAGCTCTGGGAGCTGCGCGACATAACGCCAATCAATGCGCTGCTGCCGGCCGGTGTCGTCTCGCCATGCCCCCTGCTGGCCGACGAGGTGGCGGAAGCTGTTTACATGCCAACGTTGTCACTCGTTCCCTGCGATTCGGCATGGGTCTCGTCCGAGCTCGATCTGATGCACTACGCCAGTGAGCATGGCGAGCTGCGCATGACGCAACTCGAAGCCGCTTTGCGCGATTGCGTGCGCGCCGGCGAGCAGTGTCATGACAAAGCCGAGTGGGCGAACAGTTCGATGTCTCGCGACAGCCTCATGAATCGGCGACTGTCGATCCTGGTACGCGGCTGGGGCGATCTCGTCCGACGACGCAATGACAACCCGGTCTTTCTGCCCGTGCTGGGCGAGCTCGAACAACTCGCGCACCGGATTGAGGCGATACTCGTCGACGCGTCACGCGAGATCGCGATACGTGTCGGCTACTGCCCCGCCATCGACGCCGCCGGGGCACGTGTGCAGCGGCACGGTCGCGAGATGGCGGAGCGTTGGCAACGTGCCGTGCGCAACAACGCCCTGCGTCATCGCAACCTGTTGACGCTGTCGCCCTGGGACGTCTTTCCGCAACATGACGAAGCAGACTCGCGCTACATGAACTTGCTGCCACTCATTCGGTGCGCAAATTCAGTCTCGTTTCTGCGCGAGGTACAGATAACGCACTGGAATGTCATTGAGTTCAGGTCCTTTTATGAGCGCGTTGGTGCAATTCTGCGTCGTTCAAGGGACGCAACGCTCATTGCGAAACAGGTGTGATCTGGGATACGGTCTCAGCTCCATGAGCAGAGCAGTGAGGGGTGCTTTGCAAGCCATTACACCGGACGCACACGGCCTCGCGGTACTTGCCCTGACGGTCCTCGCGCTGTACCTGTTTACGCGCGACAACATACCGCTCGAGTCGTCATCTTTCGCCATCCTGATTGTCCTCACGGCCGGCTTCACGCTGTTCCCGTATGTGGATGCCAAGGGCGACGCGATTGTTGGTCCGGTCGATTTCTTTGCCGGATTTGGCAATGAGGCGCTTGTCGCAATTTGCGCCTTGATGATGGTGGGCAAGGCGCTCGAAACCACGGGTGCGTTACAGCCCTTAGCGACGATTGTTGGCAGGGCCTGGTCGTCGCGTCCCGTGCTCGCCCTTGTTACGACGCTCATTGCCGGCGCCATTCTGAGTGCGTTTATGAACAACACGCCGATCGTCGTGTTGCTCATGCCGATTCTCGTCGGCGCGTCGCTGCGGTCCAAGTTCCCGGTATCGGGCGTCATGATGCCGATGGGCCTCGCAACGATCATCGGCGGTATGTCGACAACCATCGGTACGTCGACCAACCTGCTTGTCGTCGGCATCGCGCACGATCTCGGGCAGCATGACTTCACGATGTTTGAATGGGTGTTGCCGGTCGCTATTGTTGGCGGCGTTGGCATTGCATTCCTGTGGCTGGTTGCGCCGCGCATGCTGCCGGATCGCACGCCGCCAATGGCGGACACGACGCCGCGAATCTTCAGCGCGCAGCTGCACGTCAAGGAAGGGGGCTTCGCGGCCGGCAAGACGCTGTCCGAAGTGCTCGCCAAGGCGGATGGCAGCCTGCGCATCGACAAGATCCAGCGCTCCGAGTCACTGTTCCTTGCCAAGCTGCCGTCGGTCACGATCCAGCCCGGCGACCGCCTGTTTGTCAAAGATTCGCCCGAGAACCTGAAGCACTACGAACAGCTGCTTGGTACGACGCTATATAACCTGAGTGACGACGAACACCCGGTTGACGAAGACACGCCGCTCGAAGCCAAGGGTCAGCAGCTCGCCGAGGTTGTCATCACGCGCGGATCGCCGCTTCACTTGCGCAGCCTCGCGGCCGCCCGTTTCACGAGCAGCTATGGCCTGCTGCCGCTGGCACTGCATCGCGCTCGTGCGCCGAGCTCGCAGGTCACGGGCGACCTCAACATGATCCGGCTGCGCGCCGGTGATGTGCTCCTGGTCCAGGGCACGCGCGAGTCGATCGCTCAGCTAAGAGACTCGGGCTCGATGCTCGTACTTGACGGCACGACCGATCTGCCGCAGACGCATCATGCAAAGCGGGCACTGTCGATCATGGCGTTCGTCGTTCTCGCGGCGGCGCTCGGCGTCATGCCGATTTCGGTCAGCGCGATTGTTGGCCTTGGCCTCATGATAGCGACGGGCTGCCTGGGCTGGCGTGACGCCACGGCGGCGCTGTCGATACCAGTTGTGATGATCATCGTCACTGCACTCGCGCTTGGCAAGGCGCTGGTCGGGACCGGCATGGCTGATTTCATCGCCTTGTCGTTCGTCAACGCGGCGGCGGGGCTTCCGGCGCCCGTCATTCTCAGTGCGTTCATGCTGCTGATGACGGTCATGACCAACATCGTGTCGAACAATGCCGCTGCGGCTATCGGTACACCAATCGCCATCGGTATTGCCTCGCAGCTTGGCGTCAGCCCGGAACCGTTCATCCTCGCAACGCTATTCGGCGCCAACATGAGTTTCGCAACGCCCTACGGGTATCAGACGAACCTGCTCGTGATGACGGCCGGCGGCTACAAGTTTGGCGATTTCCTGCGGGTCGGCATTCCACTGACCATCGTGATGTGGATCGGCTTCTCGATCGTGCTGCCGATGCTGTATCAGTTGTAACGAATCCGGGGTTGACGGCCGCCGGTACCACGGAGATACTCCGACCCATGAATTTCTCGCACAGCAACAACTGGTGGTGGCTGCCTTCACAGGAGGCGGCAGGCTAGCGTTTAGCTGAACGAAGACACCAAAGCCCGTCTCTGCTGATTGCAAGGCGGGCTTTTTTTATGGAGTTTAAATGCAGGCCCCATTCGACATAGCCGCGGATCTTGACACACCGGTATCCGCCTACCTGAAGCTCGGCGCGCTCAAGCCACGCTTTCTGCTCGAGTCCGTGGAGGGCGGCGAACGTCTCGCACGCTACTCGTTTCTCGGCTTCGGCGAGGCGCTGGAGGTCCGCATGGACAGCGACTCGCTCACCGTAGCGGGCAATGAGCGGCCACGTCCGACCGACCAGGGTGAGTACCTCGATGCGCTCCGCGAAGCGCTTTCAGAGGCGCCCATGCCGCAGCCCGCGGAAGACCTGCCGTTCGCGGGCGGGCTCGTCGGCGTCTCGGGTTACGACGTTGTGCGTTTATTCGAGAAGCTGCCCGTCGACACCGAAAAACAGACCAGCGTTCCCGACGCGGCTTTCGTCGCACCGCAGTCGCTGCTCGTGTTCGATCACGTTACGCGGCGCATTGCGTTGCTCCACGACGGCCCCGAAGAGGAGCGCCAGAGACTGCGGGACGACGTGATTCAGCAGCTGCGCGGCCCGATTCCGAGCAATGGCCACGAGGTGACGATCTCGGATGCCGAAGCCAGCCTCAGCGAGGAAGCGTTTTCGGCACGCGTCAACGCGTGCAAGGAGTACATCAAAGCAGGCGACATCTACCAGATCGTGCTGTCAGTGCTGTTCCGGGGCGAGACCAACGTTCCGCCATTCGAGGTTTACCGGGCGCTGCGACTGCTAAACCCCTCGCCGTATATGTTCTATTTCGATTTCGGCGATCTGCAGGTCGCGGGATCATCGCCCGAGGCCCTTGTGCGCCTGCACGGCGATACGGCCTCTCTGCGGCCGATCGCAGGGACATTGCCCCGTGGTGCGACGACAGAGGAAGATCTCGCCAACGAGAAGACGCTGCTCGCTGACCCGAAAGAGGCCGCGGAGCACGTCATGCTTGTTGACCTCGCACGAAACGATCTCGGACGCGTCGCCAGTCCTGGCAGCGTTCATGTCGATCCGTTTCGTGCCATTGAGCGCTATAGCCACGTCATGCACATCGTCAGCGGCGTGCAGGGTGAACTTGACGACATCTACGACCAGTTCGACCTGTTTGCCGCGAGCTTCCCGGCTGGCACGCTCGTTGGCGCACCGAAAGTAAGAGCGATGGAGATCATAGAGGAAATGGAGCAGGTAGGACGTGGCCTGTATGCGGGCACTGCCGGCTATTTCGGCTTGCACGGTGACATGGATCAGGCGATTACGATCCGCACGCTGGTCTTCTCCGGCAACGAGTACAGTTTTCAGGCGGGTGCCGGTATTGTTGCCGACTCGATTCCCGAGAAGGAATACCAGGAAGTCATGGCCAAGAGCGCGATTCTGAGACGTGCGCTGGAAATTGCCGGGGAGGGCTTGTGATGAGCGACTCTTTCGACCACGTCCGCATGCTGTTGATCGACAACTATGACTCGTTCACCTACAACCTCGTGCAGGCGTTCGCCGCCATGGGCGCATCGGTCATGGTGTACCGTAACGATGCACTCTCGGTCGATGAAAGCGTTGCACTCGAGCCGACGCATCTCGTGATTTCGCCCGGACCGGGTCGGCCCGAGGATGCCGGTGTCTCGCTCGAGATGATCGGTGCCTGGGCCGGGAAGCTGCCGATCCTCGGCGTCTGTCTCGGTCACCAGAGCATCGTCCAGCAGCACGGCGGTGAGATCGTGCGCGCCGATCGCCTGATGCACGGCAAGACGTCGATGGTAAAGCACGACGGCAAAACCATCTTCGAAGGCATCTCCAACCCGTTTGAGGTGGGCCGCTATCACTCGCTGTGCGCGGCAGAGGAAACGCTGCCTGACGACCTCGTCATTACGGCACAGACCGAGCGTGGCGAGATTATGGGTGTGCGCCACAAGACGTTGCCGATCGAGGGCGTGCAATTCCATCCTGAAAGCGTACTGACGCCCGACGGCGACACGCTGATGGCCAACTTCATGCGCCAGGACGCACCATGAGCAACAGTGCGCTACTCGATAGCCTGCTGCAGGGCAACGACATCGGCGAGCAACAGGCCTATGACCTGATGTGCCAGTTCGCGGCAGGCGACCTCGATCCGGCGTTTGCGGGCGCCCTGCTGGCTGGCCTGCGCGCCAAGGGCGAAACTGCCGACGAGATTCGCGGTTTTGCGCGAGCGATGCGCGAAGTCGCGGTACACCTCGACATTCCGGACGGTGCGCCGACCGTGGACACAGTGGGCACCGGTGGTGATGGCTCTGGCAGCCTGAACCTGTCGACCGGCACCGGGCTGCTGGCTGCGGCCTGTGGCTCACGCGTGGTCAAACACGGCAATCGTTCGATCTCGAGCAAGTCTGGCAGTGCCGACATGCTTGAGTGTCTCGGCATGCCGCTGCCGCTGCATGAAAAGGAAGCCGTCGACTGTCTGCGGGCAACGAGTTTCACCTTCCTGTTCGCACCCGCTTACCACCCGGCCATGAAATCGGTCATGCCCGTACGCGGCGCGATGGGCGTCCGCACTGTATTCAATATCCTCGGGCCGCTGACCAACCCGGCGTCGACTCCGTACCAGCTCATCGGCGCATTTAGCCGAGATATGGCAAAGCTCATGGCGGAAGCGCTTGCCGGACTCGACATCGAGCGCGCATTCGTCGTGCATGGCGAGCCCGGCTGGGATGAGGCGACACCGGCAGGCGAGTTCTGGCTCTACGATGCGACGCCGGGCGATGTGACTGAGTCGAAGCGCACGCCCGAAGACTACGGCCTGGCGCGCTGCGCCCCTGAAGATCTCGCGGGTGGTGATGCCGAGCACAATGCACAGGAGCTCGTGCGCGTGTTTACGGGCGAAGACAAAGGCCCGCATCGCGATGCACTGCTTATGGGGACCTCACTGGTACTCGAGGTGCAGGGGCTCGCAGTAGACGCCAAAGATGGCGTCGCCCAGGCGACCGCTGCGATCGACGATGGCCGCGCTGCTGCGTTCCTCGACAAACTGAAGGCGCATTTTTCGGGCTGATGAGCGACTTCCTGCAAGGCATGGCGAACAGCAGCGCCGAGAGGGCGGCTGCCGCCCGCACGTTCACCGACGCAGATTTTGACAGGCCCGTGGTGCCGTTGTCGCTCGGCGCGTTCGAGATCATTGCAGAAATAAAAGAACGCTCACCTGCTGAGGGCGATCTTGCGCAAGGTGACAGCGACCGCGTTGTGCGCGCTCACGCTTACGCATCCGGCGGTGCCGCCGCGATTTCGGTGCTGACCGAGCCGAGCCGGTTCGATGGCGAACTCGCACATCTCGAAGAAGTTGTTGCCGCTGTGCCCGGCACGCCGGTCATGCGCAAGGATTTTCTCGTCGATCCCGTCCAGGTGCTCGAGGCTCGCGCCGCGGGTGCAAGCGGTGTCCTCCTGATTACGACGATGCTCGACGATGACAAGCTACGCGCAATGCTCGACTGCGCGTTCGAGCATGGCATGTTTGTGCTGCTCGAATCGTTCGACAAGGAAGACCTCAAGCGGTCTGCACAGTTCATGGACGGCGACGGCCAGCTGCTGATCGGCGTCAACACTCGCAACCTGCGCACACTCGAAGTCGATACCGGTCGCCTGCAGAACCTTGCACCGCATTTGCCTGATGCGACCTGCGTCGCGGAGAGCGGTTTGCGAGTCGCCGCCGACGCGGCGCGTGTCATGGGTTGGGGTTACTCGATGGCACTGGTTGGCACGGCGCTGATGCGCAGCGAGGATCCGGCGGGCCTCATCAGGCACATGCGAGAAGCGGGAGCGGCGGCATGTTCGTGAAGATCTGCGGTCTCAGCAACAAGGAGCATGTCGATGCGGCAGTGGCTGCAGGTGCAGATGCGATCGGCTGCGTGTTCGCGGAATCGGTGCGCCGCGTCGATCCCGGCCACGCCACGAAAATCACCCGGGACGTCCCGAAGGACGTCAAGCGTGTTGCCGTCATGCTGCACCCGACGAACGAGGAGTGGCAGTCCGTGCTGCTCGGTTTTGGCCCTGACATCCTGCAGACGGATGCTGAGGACTTTGCGGCGCTCGACGTTCCCGAGTACGTCGGCCGCTGGCCCGTCTATCGTGAAGGTGGCGTGGAACCGCCGATGACCGGCACCTACGTTTACGAAGGTGCGAAGAGCGGCCAGGGCGAGACCGTCGACTGGACGCAAGCGGCGGTGCTCGCACGCCATGGCTATATGATCCTTGCCGGCGGGCTCAGCGCGGCCAATGTCGGAGCAGCGGTTACGACGGTGAGACCGTTCGGCGTCGATGTGTCGAGCGCTGTCGAGTCGGCGCCCGGTGAGAAGGACCCGGAGCTGATTAGCAAATTCATCACAGCGGCAAAAGCCGCGGAGACAGACCTATGAGTGCACTGCTGCAACAGGATGAAGCGAGCCAGCTTCTCGACGCGGCGATACGGGGCGAGCTGCCGGACAGCCGCGGCCGCTTTGGACCATTCGGCGGCCGCTACGTGCCTGAGACGCTCGTGCCCGCGTTCGAGCGGCTCGAGGAGGGCGTGAAAGAACACCTGCACGACGAGTCCTTCCAGGCCGAGTACCGCAAGGAACTGCGCGAGTGGGTCGGTCGGCCGACCGCACTCACGTTTGCGCCGCGGCTGTCGGAAGCCTGGGGCGCCGAGGTCTGGCTCAAACGCGAAGATCTCGCGCACACGGGCGCACACAAGATCAACAACGCGATCGGCCAGGCGCTGCTCGCGAAACGCCTCGGCGCGGAGCGCGTTATCGCCGAGACCGGTGCGGGCCAGCATGGTGTTGCTTCGGCAGCGGCCTGCGCCAGAGTCGGGTTGCCGTGCACGGTTTACATGGGTGCGGTCGACATCGAACGGCAGGCACCCAATGTCGATCGCATGCATCGCCTCGGTGCCGAATGCGTTGCAGTCGAGAGCGGCGACAAGACACTGCGAGCAGCAATCGACGAAGCGCTGCGTACCTGGGTTACCGATCCTAACGGCATCTACTACCTGCTTGGTTCTGCTGTAGGCGCACACCCCTACCCATACCTGGTGCGCGAACTGCAGTCGGTGATTGGCGAGGAATCGCGTCAGCAAATGCTCGACCAGGCGGGTGCCTTGCCCGATGCTGCATTCGCCTGCGTCGGTGGCGGCTCGAACGCGATCGGTTTGTTCTACCCGCTGCTCGGCGATGACATCGAGCTGATCGGTGTCGAAGCGGGAGGTACCGGCAGCGGCCTCGGCCAGAACGCCGCGACACTCGCGACCGGCACGCCCGGCGTCTTGCAAGGGTCGTACACGATGATTCTGCAAGATGACGACGGCCAGGTGCAGGAAACGCATTCGATCTCCGCCGGGCTCGATTACTCGGGCGTTGGTCCCGAGCATGCGCTGCTGCAGGCAACGGGGCGCGTCAAGTACATCTCGGCCGAAGACGATGAGGCGCTCGAGGCGCTCGAGGAACTGTGTGCGGCCGAGGGTATTCTCACCGCGCTCGAAACCTCGCACGCCTTTGCCGCGGCGAAGCAGTATGCCAAAGAGAACCCCGGCTCGAAGATCCTGATCGGTAATTCTGGCCGCGGTGACAAGGACATGCCGACATTGACCAAGTACCCTGCAAGGATTCGCACCCATGCCAGCGCATGAACGTATAGCGACAGCAATCAGAGCGGCTAACGAAGCCGGCCGTCCAGGTCTTGTGCCGTTTGTCACGGCCGGATACCCGAGCCCCGACACGTTCGTCGAGACGCTGCAAGCCGTTGCAGAGGTTGGCGATGTAGTGGAGCTCGGCATCCCGTTCTCCGACCCGATGGCCGACGGCATGACGATCCAGCGATCGAGCTTCGAGGCGCTGCAAAAAGGTGTGAGCCTGAAGTGGATCTTCGACCAGCTCGAAAGTGCAAAAGACGAACTCGATACGCCGCTCGTCATGATGTCCTACCTGAATCCGCTGCTCGCGTTCGGTTATGACGAACTCGCCGAGCGTGCGCTCGAAACGGGGGTTTGCGGATTCATCGTGCCTGACCTGCCGTTTGAGGAGTCGGATGACATTCGCGCCGCGCTCGAGGCCAGGGGGTTGGGTTTGATCCAGCTCGTTACACCGGCGACACCCGACGATCGGCTAGAGACGCTGTGCGATGCATCGCGCGGTTTTGTCTACGCGGTGACGATCACCGGTATTACGGGTGGTGACGTCGGCCTGCCGGCGGACCTGACCGACTACCTCGACAAGGTTTCCGACATCTCGCGCATTCCGGTTTGTGCCGGCTTCGGCATCCGCGAGGCGCAGGACGTCGCTAACGTCGGCGCGCATGCGGCGGGCGCAATCGTCGGCTCTGCGCTTGTGGAAGTGCTCGAGAAGGGCGAAGATCCACGACCGTTTCTGAGGGCCCTGCTCGGCGCATGAAGAAGCTGACTTCTGCGGAATCGCTGATCACGATCAATCACTACAAGAATCTGCTCGCATCGGAGGGGATTCACACCGAGGTGCGCAACCAGCACCTGGGTTCGATCATGGGTGAGGTACC
>JAAUYD010062118.1_pt1 | contig 23404 bp, 21 predicted proteins | sample 7278101 | NCBI WGS metagenome assembly JAAUYD01 (sample SAMN14350128, study PRJNA611818) | marine sediment metagenome | isolation source: surface marine sediment (0.6m) | place: French Polynesia: Moorea | collected 2018-08
ACATCGGTCACGTTAACCCCCACCTGATCGGCCACAATTTGGGCAAAGGAGGTGAAGTGCCCCTGCCCCTGGGTGCCGATGCCGGTGGCCACGGATACCCGGCCGTTGCTCTGCACCTGGACCCGGGCTCCTTCATAGGGGCCGATCCCCGTGCCTTCCACATAGCAAACCACCCCCAGGCCGAGCAAGCGCCCTTCGACGGCCGCCTGCGGTTTAAGATCGGCATAAAAATGATCGTATTCGATCATCTCCAGCGCTTTTTGCAGGGCCGGTTCATAGTTGCCGCTGTCGTAGGTTAAGGGGGCAAAATCCTGATAAATAATTTCGTTGTCGTAGGGGAACTGCTGCGGTTGGATGAAGTTTCGCCGACGAATAACCGTTTTATCAATCCCTAACTCTTTCGCGGCCAGATCGAGCAGCCGCTCCATGACAAACACGCCGTGCTGCCGGCCGGCCCCGCGATAGGGGGTCGTGATCGTTTTATTGGTAAAAACGCTGGTAAAGGTGCTGTGATAGTGGGGAATGTCGTAACATCCAAGCAGCGTACACTGGCTGTTGAGGGGAATCGTCAGCCCGTAGGGGGCATACGCTCCGGCATCGTGGAAAAAGCGATCGCGGACGGCCAGGATTTGCCCATCAGCGGCAACGGCCATCTCGGCGTAATGGACCTGATCTCTTTCATTGGTGGTGGCCAGGAAGTTTTCCGCTCGATCTTCGATCCATTTAATCGGCCGCTGGTGTTTGATCGACAGCCACGGCACCAGCACCTCTTCGGGATAAAACATCATGATTTTGGGGCCAAAACCACCCCCGATAAAGGGGGCGATGACCCGCACCTGATTTTCGGAAAGCCCTAAGGTAGCCGCCATCCCGTTGCGAATAAACACTGGAGCCTGGGTGGTGTCCCACATCGTTAGCCGCTGAGCCCGGTGATCCCAATCAGCCACAACGCCGCGGGTTTCCATCGGGGCGGAGGAGCCGTGATCGTAATAAAAACGGCGTTTAATAACAGCCGCGGCTGCGGCCGCAATTTCCTCAAAACGCGCCCCATCCCCCTTAATTTGCACCACGTGGGCATTGACGTTGTTGAGGTCGCCGTGAACCAGGTCGAGCTCATCGTGCACTTTGGGGGCGTTGGGTTTGACGGCATCTTCGATGTGCACGGCCGGGTCGAGGATCTCGTAATCGACAAAGATCAGCTCGGCCGCGTCTTCGGCGATGTAGCGGCTTTCGGCCAGCACGGCCACAACCGGCTCACCGACGTAGCGCACTTTCTCTTTAGCCAGAGGCACCTGGGTGCGCTGATTAAAGACGATCCCGTCGATTGGTGGCGGTGGGACGAGCAGGGGGCCGGGCTGCCAGTAGCTGCCGAGGTCTTCGGCCGTGTAGATTGCCAACACGCCATCCACTTCTTGGGCCATGGAAGCATCGATATCGAGTATTTTGGCGTGAGCGTGCGGGCTGCGTACAAACGCCAGATGGGCTACGTTGGCCGGATTTACGTCATCGATAAACAGCGCCTGTCCGGTTAGCAGCCGCGGATCTTCGTTGCGCTTGATTCTTTGACCAAAAAACTGTGTCGCTGCCATTTGATTTCCTTTTGCCGCGGATTCCACGGATTTAATGGATTTTTAAAGAAATTTTGCTTCAAGGACTAATTCGCCTTTTGTTGTTTCGAACCAACCGTTTCTTCTCTAGTGATGGTCGCCCAAAATTCAAAATAATTCCCACATCAATTCCAGTCGCTGCCAGGTAATTAATGGTTTGAGCAATATGATGATCAGAGATAGATTTTGTCGACGCTTTCAATTCTAAAATTACTTTATTATTTACCACAATATCAGCTATGAAATGTCCAACTTCAATGTCCTTGTAGGTAACTGGTAAATGGACTTGCCTTTCAAATTCAAGTTTTCTTAATTCCAATTCATGACTTAAAGCATTTTCATAAACGGATTCAAGAAAACCATAACCCAATGCTTTATGAACCTCGAAGGCAGCACCAATAATTTTATATGTCAATTTTTCGTGTAGAAGCTTTCCCATAATAATATTTCCGAGAAATTCGTGCCATCCGTGGCTATTTCTATTTGAAGGCGACGAAGCGGCCCCAGCAGGAGGCCAGCTCGATCCCTTTTTGGATAAAAGCGCCGATGAAATAACGGCCGCTTTCCGCCTCAGCCAGCTGATTACCCAGATTTTCCGCGTGAACGACTCCTTTGGGGAACAGATTCAGGTGCATGTCCTGATAATATTGATCGAGCGGGTAAATCGTGTCCCAATCCGCGCCAAACTGTTCGATTAGCTTCTGATTGGCTTCCTCAAACGTCTTGGGATGCCAATCCCGCTGGATGGTGTTCATCGGATGCTCCATGGCCACGCAGTCTACTCCCAGCCATTTGATCTGATGCTTGAGGCACCAGTCGGCAAAGTCGGGTGAAGGGCCGGGGTGTTTGATCATGTAGCGAAATTCATCGCTATCGGGGCTGTTCCAGCCGAACTGGTGCCAGCCGGTTTTAACGATCAGAATATCCCCATCCTGAATATCGACCACGCTTTCGATCATTTCGGGGGTATAGACGCTCGAATTGCTGACCAGATGGGAGATGTCGGCCACCACACCGGGACCAAACCAGAAGTCGTTGGGAATTTTACCGATCGGATTACCGGCCGCCCAGAAGTGAATTTCCCCATCCATGTGGCTGGCCAGGTGGAAGCTGGCCCGACAGTGGGCATTGTTGCGACCCATCCCAAAGTAGTGGCCACCGACCCGTTTGGTGTAGGTGACGCTAAGCGGTACATAGTTGGCCCACTGCGGGGTTTGGACGCTAAATGGCAGGGTCATGTCGAGCATATTGATCTCTTTCATGGCTGCCATAAACTCCGCTTCATCGGTTCCGGCCGGGGGCTGCAGGGCCACCACCCGGCACCAGGCGGACTCAACTTCCATAAAGGGGATCGGTCCGACCATGAGCCACACCCGCTCGTTTTTAAGCTCGCCAATTTGCCCACCCAGCGATTCTAGGAGACGCAAACCGGCTTTGGGCATTTTGATATGGGTCATTTCGTAGTATTCATCTGGGGGATACATTTCATCCCAGCTTTTGCCGTGGGTCTGCTGCAGTTTGGCTTCCGCTTTGGCAAACTCCCGGCCGTGCATGTAGCGCAGGTTGGTGTTCATGGGGTGTTCAGCGCAGCCGCAGTCCACCCCAATGAGCTTGAGCTCCATATCCAGGGCCCACTGGAAAAAGTCGGGAGAGGGACCCGGATGCCGCAGATAAAAGGCGAACTCCTTGTTCTCGATTTGGGCTTGCATTTCCGGATTGGTCACGTCCGGCTGATCCCAGCCGTGCTTGTGATAGCCGGTATGAATGATAAGAATGTCCCCCTTTTTGACATCCACCCGGCTGGTGATCATTTCCGGCGTAAAAATGCTGTAGTGGGACACCTCATCAGAAATGTCAACGACGACCGCTTCACCACACAATTCATCGAGGGGAATGTCGGCGATCGAGCGCGCTCCAGAATGAAACGCCCGTTCGCCCACAAGATGAGTGCCTGTGTTGTTGCTCCATTCAATTAGCTGGCCGTTGGCTCCCTGCCCGCCGCCATAAGCACCGGTTAGCCGCTTAAAATAATGAACTTCTAGCGCTTTTTCGCCCGGCCAGGGTGGGGTGTGAATGCTGCAAGCCATGTTTAGGTCGTACCACTTTGCGGAAGATAAAAGAGAAAGCGCGTTTGGTTTTGTCATACTGCCTCAAGAATTTGTATATTAGTTTATTGGTGTATTTTGTGATTGGATTTGAGTTGTTTAATATAAGCAATAAATCCGTTTAGCTGCTTCAAAAGATCATTAAGCTCTTTAAGAAGAGTCGCCCATTCGATCTCGGTAATCAGGTTTCTGCTTTGAGCGCGATTTAGCCAGTATTTTGTCTCAAATAAACTTCCGCGAGCATAATAAAGAAACTGCAGCTTTTCGCCAAAATGATACCGACCAAAAGATTCTGCAATATTAGCTCCGACAGAGTCAACTGCCCGAGCCAATTGTTTTCCAACTGTGTCCTTCGCGAAATAATTCCACCGATACACTTTTTGCCACAATAGATCTGATAAATTTTCTGCCCTTTTTAATACCTCAAGGTTTTCAAATAAATCACCCACAATACCTCCCTCGTAAAAAAATTTCGTGTAGGTTGGATGCATTTAGACTAATAAACCAATATTCCAATAAACTCAATTAATAAACGAACAAACCGGAAAATTTGCCCCTTAAAAAACCTTCCCCCTCCCCCCCAATCTTTCAACATGGGTGGGGTCGTAGCAATCGCCGTATTTGGTTTTAGGGAGGGCGGCTTTTTGGGCCATGAGCGCTTCATACTCATCGTCATCGACCATGGCCACGATGCGGGCGATACTGGCTTCCCCGTCGACAAATCGCCAGGGAAAGCAGCCGATTTGGATGCGCCGGTTGAGGATCAGGTCGATATCACCACCGACACATTCAGCGTGGATGATCCCCTTGTCGAACATCCACAGGTGCATCATCTGGTACATGTCCGGGGTAAAAATTTCTTTTAGACCTTTGCCGTATTTTTGCCGCATGTGCGCATCGCAATCTTCGGCCTGGGCCGGCATCCAGTCGCGAACTTTGGTGTTCATCGGGTGATCGGCCGAGCCGCAGTCGACGCCGATCCACCTGATTTTTTTCTCTTGACACCAGTGAGCAAAGCGGGCATCCGGACCGGGGTGCATGACCATGTAGCGCACCTCGTTGCCATACGGCTGATCCCATCCAAAATGATGATAGCCGGTGTGGATGATCAGGATATCTCCTTCGCGGACTTCTACTCGCTCCTCGATCATTTCCGGCGTGTAGATATCGTAGTCACCGCACGCGTCGGAGAGATCCACAACGGCCGCTTCCCCGCAAAGAAAATCAAAATCCAGTGAAGCGATATCTTTGCCGGGGGTGTAGAAGTGAATTTCACCGTCGAGATGGGTTCCGACGTGATTGGAGTGAGTGACCAGCTGGCCGTTGGCCCCGTTGGGGGCCAGCCGTTTAAAATATTTAACCTGCAGCGGTTCATACGTGGGCCAGGCGGGGGTGCCAATGCCCAAGGGAATGGTTAAGTCGATAAATTTCATGGGGTTCTCTTCCTGTTGAACTGATTGCTTGGTGTTATTGGGTTATCGATATATTGGTTTATTGGTTTATTTGTTATTGGTTATTAGGCTTGTTCGGTTAATGACCACTACACCCATACCCAAATAAACCAATATACCTATACACTAATTCGCTAATCCTTAATTCTTTCAAACCACCTCGGCGAATTGATGCTTTGACCGTGATTCCACAGCTGATAGGTGATTTGCATATGGCCGAGATGGAGGGCTGTATGATCGATGATGTGCAAGATCGACCAGCGCACGGTGAAGGTGCGATCGCGCACATGGCGAGTTTCACTTAACGCAGTTGGATCGAGCTGGGTCACCACTTCTCGCACCTTAGTGCGAGCCTCCTGTAGCCTGTAAATAAGTGCGGCTGTCTCATCCTCCTCGACCTCAAATTCGGCCAGCCGGTTGCGCACAGCCGTCTCTCCACCGATCACCTCGGCCGCCCAGAACCGAGCCGCCCCAGCGACATGAGTGGCCAGCACCGCCAGCGAATTCATTTCGTGTTTGTCGCTGTTTTCAATCGGCCGCCAATTCAACGCCTCGGCCGGCAAATCCTTGATTAAATTCTCAATTTGCCCGAGCAAATCTTCGATTCGCTCCAGATAACCCTCAATCTCACCTGCCATCTTTGGTCTCCAGTCTCTTGTCTCTGGTCTTTACTCGAAATATTTTTCTACAAACGCTTCCAGCGCCTCCTCAAACACGTTCATGGGCGGCAGCACCAGCCCTGCCCCAACCTGGCCGATTCCCGGCTCTTTGTGAGCGATACCGGTGTTGATCTGCGGCCGGATGCCCAGCTCGACCACCTTGCGAATATCAACACCCACCGGCGTACCGCGAAAACCCAGTGCGGGAATCGTGAAGGCGGTGTGTTCGGCCGCGGTAATTTCGTACATTTCCATGGTGGTATTGAGCGCCAGCTCCGGAGTGCCGCTGATAAAGGTCACGATGGCCGGGGCGGTGGCCATGGCAAACGCCCCGATGCCGGCCGTTTCGGTGATGGTGCTGTCGCCGATGTCGCCGTTGGCGTCGGCGGCGGTGAACCCCGGAAAATAGAGGCCGTCCGGCTGGCCGACCGGTCCGGTAAACCAACGATCCCCCAGACCGCTGACCCGAATGCCCAGCTCCGTGCCGTTACGGGCCATGACGGTCATGATGGTGCTTCCTTCAACGTTGTGACCGGCGTCGGCCATCGCCTTGCACGACGCCATCACCGGATTGAGAACGCTCAGGGCGTTTTCCCCGAGGAACTGGAGCACGGCCGCTTTGTCCTGATTGGTCCCTTCGGCCGCAGCGATGTGTGGCGCAAGTTTGGCGGTAAAGACGATGGAGCCGGCTTTGTTGCGGTTGTGTCCTTCATCACCCATGTGCAGCGATTCGGCCAGCAGGGCGCGGATGTCGAGGCCACCAGCGGCCACAATCGCCTGGTGGACGAGATCGGCCAACGTGGTGTTCATCCAGTGCAGCTTGTCAATCACCTCTTCACTGTAGGCGCCGTAGCGCAGCACTTTGCCATACCCTTCGTTGAGGTTGGAATAGGCGACGTTGCCGTGCGTCTCGTTTTCGACGATATAGACTTTCATCGAAGGAGAGATGACGCCGGCCATGGGGCCAACGGCACCGTGTTCGTGGCACGGTTCAAAAGAAATTTGGCCCGAAGTGACCAGCTGCTCCGCCTCTTCCCATGATTGCGCCCGCTTCTCAAAGATCAGCGCGCCGACAATCGCCCCGCGCAGCGGGCCAGAGGCATCCTCCCAGCTGATTGGGGGGCCGGCATGCAAGAGCAAGTCATCCCGCATGCCGGGGATGACCTCACGGGCGACCCCGATGCCGGTACAGATCGGCCGGGCTGCCATCATTTTGGTAACGGCTTCCTGATTGGCTTTTTCGATATCGATCATAAAAAAAGTCCTGAGTGCTTACTCCTAAGTTAAAAGTTGTCGATCACTTGGCAAAGTCCATTAGCTTCTTAAGAATTGCTCTGGGGTCAAAGCGATATTGGGAAACTCACGCAAAATTCGTCGGTCCATCGTGAGAAGTGGCACGTCATACCACTGTGCAAGAGCAATAAATTCGCAGTCATATGCTGAACAAGAACTGACGTTTACCAATTCCAATACTTCACGAGAAGTGCTTGGTCGGCTTGTTACTTTTATTAAATGCTCTGCTTTCTCGATAAGAAACAATGCTTCATTAAATGATATTGAACCTTGTCGAAGATATAAAGCGAGCACGTTGCGAAATTCGCTCCGCCAAAGGGCTGGTGCCAGCCATAATTTGTCGCGGTCCGCAACCTGTTCTATCAGGTTTGTAAACTCTCCCGGAAGCAGCAGATAGGCAACAATGTTCGTATCAGCGACGATCACGGTCGACCTTCATTTTTGGCCCGATTGAGCTCTTCTTCCGTAACATAAATATTTAATTTTTCCCGAAGCTGGCGGATTTCGGTTAATGCTGTATCAAAGTTGTTAATATGGCCGGCCAGAAGCTGCTCAAGCATAAAAATGACCTCATTATTAATGCTACGGCGATTCGCGGCCGCGGAAGCTCTTAATTTTTCATACAGCTCATCGGGCATGTTTTTGATGGTCAGAGTAGCCATTTTACCTCCAAAACGGTTGCAGAATAAAGTTATTATGCAACCAAAATGGAACCACTGTCAACTTTTGCTCTTTAATTTGGCCAGGAGCGCCATCATTTTTTCATTGCCCCCGGCCGGCGGTCGCCAATCGATCTGAAGCACCTTCGCACCCTGACCCTGAAGCGAGTCGAAAAATGTTTCAACCCCCACGTTAATCGCGGCCAGCTCCGCCGTGTCAAAGTTGACGGGGTGGCTAAACGGTGGTTCGGCGATGATCTGCATGAACACCGCTGCTACCATATCATCAACCGTGCGGTAAACCTGAGCGCCAACTGCTTCCAGTTTTTCGATTTGCTCGGCCGTGTTTTGTGGATCTGTGTCGGTGCCAATCACCAGGCAGGCGACGCGCAGCTCGGGCCGTTTGCTGCGCAAAATCGCCAGCGCCTGCCGTAGTTCTTCGGCCGGGTCGTCGTGGGCCCCTTCACCCAAAACCACATCGAGCATAATGAACCCAACCTGCTCGTCTTCCACCTCCTGCCGCAGGCGGCGCAGGCGCAAATCCTGATCCATCATCGGGTGGAGCCGGCCCTGGGTGAAATCGTCTTCTCCCATGTCGATGATGGTATGCGCCTGACTGCGCCAGACGTCTTTGATTTGCTGCTCCGGCCGGATGGGCACGTTGGTAAAGAGTGGGTTGAGGAAATTTTGCAGGGCCAGGACGGTTTCGTAGGCCAGGGTGCCGCCGGAGAAGAGACCGCGCACATAAGAGGTGGAGGGTAAAGGGTTTAGGGTGGGTGGTGGGTGGTAAGTGATGGGTATTGGGTGATGGGTGTTGGAGAGCTGGATGGCGAGTTCGGCGCTGTGGTCGAGGGAGGTGGCGAAGTGGATGTTGCCGAGCGAGCGGCCGGGAGAAGGGTAGCCCAACAGATTGACAACGCACGGTTTACCGGTGGCCTTGAGGGCGTGCATCAGCCGTGACACCAGCGCCGGTTCAGGTGGTTTGGAAATTAGAACGATCACTTCTGTTTCGGGATCTTCTTTTAAGGTGGCGATCGCCTGCAGGACCGTTCGGCCGTCAACCCCGGCTTTTAAATCCCGGCCGCCGGTGCCAATCGCCTGGGAAATTCCCCGGTCGCGATTGTGAATCCCCACGGCGACCGCTTGCAGTCCAGTTCCAGAAGCGGCCACAACGCCAATGTTGCCCCGCCGCACGCGATTCGCAAATCCCAGGCCAACGCCGTTGATGATGGCCGTACCGCAATCCGGCCCCATGAGCAGTAATCCTTTTTCAACCGCTTTTGACTTTAAGCTGATCTCGTCTTTTAAGGAGACGTTGTCGCTGTAGAGAAAGACGTTTTGGCCGAGATCGAGCGCCTCTTCCGCTACGCCGGCCGCGTATTTGCCGGGGACGGAGACGAGCACCCACTCTGCCTCGGGCAAGGCCTTGACGGCCGCCTTTAATGATTTAGGTCGATAGGTGCCGGCCGCACCGCTGGATCGGCGCTGCTTGAGCAGCTCATCGACCTGGGAGAGGGCGTTGGCGGATGTGACTTCACTTTCTCCCTTAACAATGAGCAGTAAATCATCCGGTTTGGCGTCGATACCGGTCAAATCAAAGCCGGTCGAACGCAAAACATCTTTGTTGGCCGGTGTGGCCATGACAACCCCGGCATCAACCACGCCAGGCAGATCAACCAGCGCTTTTTGCAGCTGCATTAAGACAATTGAGTCGTAGTATGCGCCACGGCGGATTTCGTGTACGGTGAAATGGTTATTCATGCAAATTGTAGTCCTGAGTCCTAAGTAAAAAGTCCTGAGTTGGATGCGCTTTAAACTCAGGACTTAGGACTCAGGACTTTATTTTCTACTTCTTTCCCGACCGCAAACAGTTTTTCATCTTCATTTGCCCGGCCGGCGAGCTGAATGGCGACCGGCAGCCCGTTGATTTGCCCGGTGGGAATCGTCAGCGAGGGGACGCCCGCATTGGTGAACGGCAGCTGCATGACCGGGTTCCCGGTACTGGCATAACCCTCAGGGGCTGGGCCGGGTGCTCCTGGGGTAATCCACCCATCGAGACCGTGAACATCCATTAGATTCACCAGGTGACGACGCAGATCGGTCTTGACTTCACGACCCTTTTCCAAATCTTTGTCGGTATAGCGCTGACCTTCGTGAATGAGCTCTATGGTTTTGGGGTGATAAAGGTGATGATAGGCGCTGAACTGATCATGGTAGCGGGCGGCGTCAATGGCGTTGACGAGCAGATGTTGCCGAACGATGTCATCAAAATCTGGCATGGCCGCAACTTCTTTAACTGCAATTCCCTGCTCCTGCAGGCGTTGACATACTGAGTCGAAGTGCTGCCGCATTTCTGAATCAGTCTGCTCGAGGTAAGGTCCGGTGGGGATGCCAAGGGTTATTTCATTTATGGTTGGCAGGTCGCGCCAGTTGGCACAAAGGACGGCCGCCACGACCGCTGCCCCGGCGACATCGGTTGTAAAAAAACCCACATGGTCGTGCGAAGTTGCGTTTTCCAGAACCCCGTCTTTAGAAATGCGATTATAGGTGGGTTTAAAGCCCACGATACCGCAAAAAGCGGCCGGTCGGTTAACCGAGCCAATGGTTTGAGTGCCCAACGCCAGCGGCACCAGTCCGGCCCCAACGGCCGCGGCCGATCCGCTGCTGGAACCACCCGGTGTGTGAAACGGATTGTGCGGATTCCGAGCCGGGCTGGGGCCAAAATAGGCAAATTCGGTAGTCGCCGTTTTGCCAAGGATGAGCGCACCGGCCGCTTTTAAGGCGGATACCGATGCGGCTTGAGGTCCGGCTAAAGCGGCCGCCGGCAGCCGGGAGCCACCGCGGGTAGGCAGCCCGTCGACGTGAAAAATGTCTTTGATCCCCACCGGCACACCAAATAAGGGGGGCCTTTGAGCTGAACTCGGATATCGAGCCAGCAGTTCTTCGGCCTCCTGCCGCACGCGCGACCAGCGGCCCGGTTCCGGCACAAAGGAGTAAATGACCGGCTCCCACTCGATAAAACGGGCTTCCAGCTCATCGAGGTAAGCCATCAAATCAACTTCGCCGGAGCGGAGGGCGGGGATTAGGGTGGATAAGTGCATGGGATTTACGAAATACGATTTACGATTAGTTCGATTGGTTCGATTGATGATTGAGAATCGTTTGTGAACCAAAATTGGTTGCCATTCTCTCCTCTAGTCTCCAGTCTCTGGTCTCTTGTCTCTAGTCTGTCGTCTGTTGTCTGAGGTCTGTAGTCTTCTTCACCGCATCGACAATGTGCTGATACCCGGTACAGCGGCAGAGATTGCCTGAAAGGGCTTCGCGAATTTCGTGATCGTTGGGGTTTGGGTTCTCATCAAGCCAGGGCTTAAGCGTCATCAAGAAACCGGGTGTGCAGTAACCGCACTGCAGGGCGTGGGCCTCGTGAAACGCCTGTTGCAGGGGATGCATGTTGTCAGGGGTGCCCAGGGATTCTACCGTTTCCAACGTTTGCCCATTCGCCTGAACGGCCAGCATCAGGCAGGAACGGACCGCTTCGCCGTTGAACAAGATGGTGCACGCCCCGCAAACGCCGTGCTCACAGCCAACGTGGGTGCCGGTGAGACCGAGATCGTGGCGGATAAAGTCGCTGAGCAACAGGCGGGGTTCGACATGTTTGGTTTCTTCCCGGCCGTTGATGGTAACGGTTATTAAAATTTGAGTCATATCATCTATAAATCGATTGGTTCAACTTCGTGGACCCGATGCATAATTTCACTTTGAAAAGTTTTTGAGATTACTAAGTAGTTTTCAAAAAGAATTGTTAAAAAAAGCCACGGATTAACACGGATTTTCACAGATTACAGAGAAAATTCGGTGTAAATCTGTGATAATCTGTGGCTTATTTTTAAAAGTGATCCACTTAATTTCCGATACCCATTCATGAGTTAACTTAACTGCTGGGCTGCGGTCCGCGCCTGGTAGATCGCTCGTTTGCCAAGCACAAAAGCAAGGTGACGCTTATATGCGGCCGAGGCGTGAACATCCCCGCCGGGCTCAATTTCATGATCGGCCGCGTGTCTGGCGGCCGCTTCAATTAAGCTGTCGTTCAATTGATTTCCGGTGAGCATATCGGCCGCCTGTGAAGCGATCATCGGTATATCACCGACATTTAAAAATACCAAGCGAGCGTTCTGACAGCGTCCTGCCTCATCCAGCGTGATCACGGCCGCGGCCCCGGCCTGGGCGTAATCCCCGTGGCGGCGAGCCAGTTCGTGGAACGCATAGCCGGTGCGCGTTGGCGTAGCTGGGAAGATGACCTCGGTTAAAATTTCATCTTCCCCCAGTTCTGTTTCAAACAGGGCTTTATAAAAAGATTCGGCACCTACCAGCCGCTCCCCGGATTGATTTTGCAGCTTAAATTGAGCCTGGAGGGCGACGGAAATGACCGGCAGTTCGGCCGCGGGATCTGCGTGAGCCAAACTGCCCCCGATTGTGCCCCGATTTCTGATTTGTGGATGGGCGATGAAGGGGATTGTCTGATGAAGCAGCGGGAGCCTGGTGCGGATCAAGTCGCTTTTTTCGAGGGTTGCCTGACGCACCATCGCTCCAATTGATACCTGGCCGTCCGACAGAACATCAATTTGATCCAGTCCACTCACTCGATTGAGGTCGATGATGACACCGGGTTGGGCCAGTCTGAAGTTCATCACCGGAATAAGGCTCTGACCACCGGCCAGCAGCTTGGCATCAAAGCCATTTTCCGCCAGGAGGGTTAGGGCTTCCTGCAGGGTATCTGGGGCGCGGTATTCAAATGGAGCTGGTTTCATAACAGGTCACGAGATTTTTAATGGTCCTTGTTATTCTAGCATATTCATTTAAGGTCATTTTGCCAACTATACCAAATTTGGGCGGGTGTTGTTATCTTTGATGTGGCAGCTGAAGCAAGGGGTGATTTGATTTTTTGGAGGGATTTCGGTGGGTCGATTTAGGTCAGGGCTTGACGAACCAAGCCCCAACGGCTGCCGACCGCCGATAGGCGGTATTCGGGCAAAACCGCTGCATTTTTTGTCATTTGGGTTAGGTTGGTTAAAATCTGAACACCAGTTAACAAAGTATGTAGAGGAGAAGTGCCAGGATGAGCGACGATAGACGGATTGTGCGAGCAGCCTTATTACAGGCCACGTGGACTGGGGATAAGGAGTCTATGATTCAAAAACACGTCGACTACGCCCGGCAGGCGGCCGATCAGGGAGCCCAGGTAATGTGTTTCCAAGAGCTGTTTTACGGCCCATACTTTTGTCAGGTGCAGGACCCTCAATTTTTCTCCTACGTTGAAGATATTCCCGACGGCCCTACCACCGAGTTGATGCAAACCCTTGCTCAAGAGTTAAACATGGTTTTGGTGGTCCCCATTTACGAGCGTGATGGGGTCGGGGTTTATTACAACACCGCCGCGGTGATCGACAGCGATGGGAGCTACAAAGGCAAATACCGCAAAACCCATATTCCCCACCTTCCCGGCTTTTGGGAAAAATTTTACTTCCGGCCGGGCAATTTAGGGTATCCGGTTTTTGACACCGCCGTGGGCAAGATCGGCGTTTATATTTGCCACGACAGGCATTTCCCGGAAGGAGCACGTGCTCTTGGCTTAAACGGAGCGGAAATTGTCTTTATACCTTCGGCGACCTCGCGCGGCTTAAGCCAGCATCTGTGGCGCATCGAGCAAACTTCACACGCCATTTTTAATACTTATTATGTGGGTACCATCAACCGGGTTGGTATTGAAGAGTATGGCGATGACGATTTTTACGGTGAGAGCTACTTCTGCGATCCGAAGGGGCAGTTTATCGGTGATTTGGGGAGCGCGTATGATGAGGAACTCATCGTGCGCGATCTCGATTTAAGCATGATTCAGGAAGTTCGCGACACGTGGCATTTTTACTTTAACCGCCGGCCGGATCAATACGGCACGCTGGTGCAGGATACGGTTTCGGTGAAACAGTGATCAATGGTCAACGGTCAATAATCAATTGTCAATTGTCAATGAGGTCATTATGAAATGGTTGTTGGTTATTGGTTATTTGTATATTGGTGTAGATTCGTTGAGGCTCAATCGTAAATCTTAAATCGTCAATCGTAAATTTTCTTCGTATTTCATATCTCGTATTTCGTATCTCGTATTTCGTATATCTTACTATGGGTTCAACTATGTCCACGCTTATTAAAAACGGAATGGTAATTACGGCCGGAGACACCTTTCAGGCCGATATCCTGATTAAAGACGGTCGGATCGCCATGATGGGTGAAGAATTGGCAGTCGAGGGAGCAGAGGTTTTTGATGTCGAAGGCAAATTTGTCATGCCGGGCGGTATCGATGTGCACACCCATCTCGATATGCCGTTTGGGGGCACGATGTCTTCAGATGACTTTTTTACCGGTCATCGAGCGGCCGCTTTTGGAGCCACCACCACCCATATCGATTTTGTCCTCCAGCCGATGGGAGGGTCGCTCAGAGATGGTCTCGACACCTGGCACGCCAAAGTGAACGGCAAAGCGGCAATTGACTACGGATTTCACATGGCTATTACCGACTTGCGGGATGAGGTTATGGATGAAATTCCAACGTTGGTTGACCAGGGCATTACCAGCATCAAGCTGTTTATGGCTTACAAGGGGATCCTACAGGTCGACGACATTACCCTGTTCAAAGCGATGATGGTGGCCGCCGAGCACGGCCTGCTGACGATGGTTCACGCCGAAAATGGAGATGTGATTGATGTTTTGGTCAAACAGGCTTTGGCCAATGGTCAAATGGATGCGATTTATCACGCCAAAACCCATCCAGCTCTCATTGAGGGAGAGGCCACCGGCCGGGCGATCGCCCTCGCCGGGGTGGCCAACGCACCGCTTTACGTGGTCCATATGACCTGCCGTGAAGCGCTGGACCAGCTTGCTCTGGGTCGGGCCAAAGGGCTGCCGGTGATGGGTGAAACGTGTACGCAGTATATGTTTGTCTTTGAAGATGATTTGACCAAACCAAATTTTGAGGGCGCCAAATACGTGTGCTCACCACCGGTGCGTCAGCCGGCTGATCGAGATGCGCTGTGGTCAGCCCTGACCGGTGGTGGCCTGCAGGCGGTTTCCACAGATCACTGTCCGTTTTGGTTTGAGGGTGGGCAAAACGGCCGCATTGCCGGTAAAGAGCTCGGCCGCGGTGATTTTTCAAAAATCCCCAACGGGATGCCCGGAATCGAAGATCGCCTGGGTGTGATGTGGCACCACGGCGTGAACGGCGGCAAATTTTCACCCAATCGCTTTGTCGAATTGATGAGCACCAATCCGGCTAAAATTTTTGGTCTTTATCCCCGGAAAGGAAGCATCTCAATCGGGGCGGATGCTGATATTGTGGTGTGGGATCCGGAAAAAGATCACACCATCAGCGCTTCGACCCATCACATGAACACCGATTACAACGTTTATGAAGGGATGGAGGTCCGGGGATGGACCGAAAAAGTCTTTTTGCGCGGCCGGCTGATCGTCGATGGGGATCAATGGTTGGGTGAAGCGGGAAGCGGCCAATTTCTCCGTCGTGAACCGTTTGCGGAGGTGCTCTAAATGAGAGAGAGCTCTTCGGCCGCAGGGCGAAAATTTATCCGTCAGACGTTTTCCCTAATCCTGATACTGACCATGATTGCCGTGGTTTGGGAAGGGGTCAAACTGATTGGTGGCGACCCCTGGTGGCCGGACAGCAACCCGTTTGGACTGGAATACAAGCCCCCATTTCGATGGAAATTTGCGTCAGACCTGAATTTACCCCACCTGTGGGACATTTTTGGCACTTTTTCTCAGCCGGCCCGGCGCAATGGCCCCCCATTAATCGAAATTTTGGTCAGCGCCGCCTTTTTTACTTTCCGAGAGGCGGTGGTTGGATTTGCCGGCGGGACGCTGTTGGGATTAAGCCTGGGCACGCTGTTCGCTCACATCAAAATAATGGAAAAAGGGTGCATGCCTTATGTGGTCGCTTCCCAGACGGTTCCGATTTTGGCGATTGCTCCGATGGTGATCATCTGGCTCAGAGCGGGCTGGGTTTCGGTGGCGGTCATTTCAGCGTATCTGACCTTTTTCCCGGTGACGATTAACACCCTGCGCGGGCTGCAGTCTCCCGATCCGCTGGCAGTTGATTTGCTGGAATCTTATGCCGCTTCCAAATGGCAGATCCTCTGGAAACTTCGTTTCCCGGCCGCGCTGCCCTATATTTTTACCGCTTTAAAAGTTTCCGCCACGGCCAGCATTGTGGGGGCGATTATCGGCGAGCTGCCTTCCGGAATCCGCGACGGATTGGGTGGCGCGATTTTAAATTTTAATCAATATTATATTTCCGGTCCCGGCCGCCTGTGGGCCACGATTTTGATTAGCGCCGCCGTCGGTATCCTGTTTTTCATATTGATCGCTCTGGCGGAATGGCTGGTACTCAGAAAGCGGTTTAGACCGGTCGAAACGGTTTAGAGACAACAGACGACAGACTTCAGACCACAGACCACAGACATCAGACGTCAGACCTGAGACTGGAGACCAGAGACTAGAGAGAAGCAAAAAAGAAATCTAGCCATCAAATAAATACCCAATCGTAAATCGAACCAATCGAACTAATCGAACCAATCGTAAATCGTATTTCGTCAATCGTAAATCACATCTATGTCCATCCAATCAACCATTTCTATCAAAAACACAACCAAAATCTTTAACCAGGGCTCGTCCAATGAGGTTGTGGCCTTGAAAGATATCAATTTAGAAATTAAGCCCCACGAATTTGTTTCCTTGATCGGCCCATCCGGATGTGGCAAGTCGACCCTGCTGCGCCTGGTGGCTGACTTAATTGTCCCGACGGTTGGGGAGATAACCGTAAACGGCAAAAGCGCCCGCCGCGCCCGGGTTGAGCAGGATTACGGCTTTGTTTTTCAGGCCGCTACGCTTTATGACTGGCGCACGGTCACCAAAAACGTGCAGCTGCCTTTGGAGCTGATGGGTTATTCGCGAGAGGAGCGAAAGCACAAAGCTCAGGAAATGCTCGAGCTGGTTGAACTGGGTGATTTTGGCAATCACTATCCGTGGCAGCTTTCCGGCGGCATGCAGCAGCGGGTGTCGATTGCCAGATCGCTGGCATTTGATCCTCCCATCCTCCTGATGGATGAACCGTTTGGGGCGCTTGACGAGATGACGCGTGAGCGAATGAACCTCGAACTGCAAAATATTTGGGATCGCACAGACACGACGATTTTATTTGTCACCCACAGCATTCCCGAAGCGGTTTTCTTGTCGAGCCGGGTGGTCATGTTGTCTCCTCGCCCCGGCCGTATCGCTGAAATTGTCGACGTGGATTTGCCGATGCCGCGCATCAATGAAGCACGGGAAGACCCACACTACTTTGAGCTCGTCAACCATTTGCGCGATACGCTGCGTAAAATTGAAGGAGAAGACGGATGAATTTTCGTCGTTTCTGGTCTGATTATGCGCCGGCCGTCATCCTGTTTGTGGCCGTCATTGCCATTTGGGAAGGAGCGGTCATCTTATTCGCCATTGAGCGGTTTATTTTGCCTGCCCCGTCGGCAATTTGGAGCAATTTTGTTGAGAATTTTGATCGCCTGGTGGGGATCGGCTGGTTTACCACCAAAGAAGCGCTGGGCGGATTTTTTATCGGGTGCACGCTGGGGATCGGCACGGCGCTGGCGACTGCTCGCTGGTTAACCGTCCGGGAAGCGTTGATGCCGTTTGCCATCGCGGCAAATTCCGTGCCGATCTTGGCTTTTGCCCCAATAGTCAACAACTGGTTTGGCGTAGACAATCCGGTCTCCAAAATGGTGATTGTGGCCGTGATCATTTTCTTCCCGATGATGATCAACACGGTGCGTGGGTTGACCCTCGTTGATCCGGCCGCTTTAGAGCTGATGCGCTCATATGCGGCCAGCGAATTTGAGATTTTATTCAAGCTGCGGATTCCCAACGCCCTGCCGTATGTGTTTAGCGGCTTTAAGGTGGCTGCCTCTCTGAGCATGATCGGGGCGGTGGTCAGCGAATTTTTTGGTGGCAATCGGCAGGCACTTGGCGTGTTTATCACTCAGGAAGCCGCCCTGTTTCGGTTTGAAAACTCCTGGTCGGCAATCATCATCGCCTGTTTTGTAGGCATCACGTTTTACCTGGTTATCCTGGGCATCGAACGGATTTCCATTCCGTGGCATGTGTCGTTTAGGGAAAAATAGCAGATTAGCGCGGCCTTGCAGGCCTTTTAGCATTCTAGCTCGGCGCGCTGCGCCTCTCAGCACGGGACTTCGTCCCTTTCAGCTTTCAGCTGACGGCTAAGAGGGGCGAAGCCCCGAGCTAACAGGCCCTTAGGGCCGTGCTAACCAGCTAAAAGGCGCTTTAGCGCCGAGCTAAAATTCATTGGAGGAGATTTTTATGAAGATAGCAAAACTGCGTTCAATTTGGGGAATGTTGCTGCTGGCTTTTTTGCTGGTGGTGGCCGCAGCCTGTGGTGGCGGCGATGAAACGCCTGTGGTTGAAGAGGAAACATCTTCTACCACAGAAGAGGAGCAGCCGGCCGAAGAAGCGGCTGAGGAGCCGGAAGCGGAAGAGATGGCCGAGGAGGAGATGGCAGCCTGCGAGGAGCTGACGCCCGTCCGTCTGCAGCTGCAATGGGTGACCCAATCTCAATTTGCCGGTTATTATGCCGCGCTGGATCAGGGATTTTACGAGAAACACTGTCTGGACGTGACCATACTGGAAGGGGCGGTGGAAATTGTGCCTCAGCAGGTGGTGGCGGCCGGAGACGCTGAATTTGGTATCGCCTGGGTGCCCAAAATGTTGGCCTCTCGCGAGCAGGGAGCCGATTTGGTCAATATCGGACAGGTGTTCCAGCGCTCCGGCACCCTGCAGGTCAGCTGGGCTGATACCGGGATTAGCTCCCCTGAAGATTGGGCCGGCAAACGGGTCGGCACCTGGGGATTTGGCAATGAGTTTGAGCTGTTTGCGGCGATGCGGCAGGCCGGGATCGAGCCGGATAATGCGGATGACGTCACCATTGTGCAGCAGCCGTTCGATATGGCTTTGCTCCTCAATCGAGAGGTCGATGCGGCGCAGGCCATGACATACAACGAGTATGCTCAGGTGCTGGAAGCGGTGAATCCGGAAACCGGTGAACTGTATCAGCCTGAAGATTTGCTGGTCATTAACTACAACGATGTGGGCACGGCGATGCTGCAGGATCATATTTTTGCGACCGAGGAGTATCTGGCGGAAAACGAGGATGCGGCCACTCGCTTCCTGGCCGCTTCGTTTGAAGGATGGATCTTCTGTCGCGATAATTTTGACGAATGCGTCAATGCGGTTTTAGATAACGGCCCCACTTTGGGTGAAGGGCACATGCAGTGGCAGCTCAATGAAATCAATGATTTGATTTGGCCGTCACCCAACGGCATTGGCATCCTCGACAGCGATCTCTATCAGCAAACGATTGATATCGCCGTAGAATTTGCGGTTTTGGAGAATCCACCGGATGAAGCGGCCGCCCGCACCGATTTGGCTGAAGCGGCTTTGGCCATGATCGACGGGGACACCACCGGGGAAGGGTTTGTCAAATTTAATGTTGAATTAACCGAAGGTGGCGAAGCACCCGGAGCGATCACCCCAGGTGAAGGGGCGATGATGGATGAAGAAGACGAGGCGATGGCAGATGAAGAGGATGAATTAGCGGTAGATTGTGCTCAATCCGACCCGGTTCGCCTACAGCTGCAGTGGGTCACCCAATCTCAATTTGCCGGTTATTATGCCGCCCTGGCCGAAGGGTTTTATGATGATTACTGTCTCGATGTGACCATTCTCGAAGGGGCGGTGGAAATTGTGCCCCAGCAGGTGGTGGCGGCCGGGGATGCCGAGTTTGGTATCGCCTGGGTGCCCAAGGTGTTGGCCTCTCGCGAGCAGGGGGTAGACCTGGTCAATATTGGACAGATTTTCCAACGCTCCGGCACCCTGCAGGTCAGCTGGGCCGACACCGGCATTAGTGCGCCGGAAGATTGGGCCGGCCAGCGGGTAGGCACCTGGGGGTTTGGCAATGAATTTGAGCTGTTTGCGGCGATGCGTCAGGCCGGTATTGACCCAGACAATGCTGATGACGTGACGATCGTGCAGCAGCCGTTCGACATGGCCCTGCTGCTTAACCGAGAGGTCGATGCGGCGCAGGCGATGATCTACAACGAGTACGCCCAGGTGCTGGAAGCGGTCAATCCGGAGACCGGTGAGCTGTATCAGCCAGAGGATTTGATTGTCATCGACTACAACGATGTGGGCACGGCGATGCTGCAGGATCATATTTTCGCCAGAGAAGAATTTCTGGCCGATTCGGAAAATGCGAATATAGCCACGCGATTCCTGGCGGCCTCTTTTGAGGGGTGGATGTTCTGCCGCGACAACTTTGATGCGTGTGTTAACCACGTGCTTGATGCTGGGCCAACGCTGGGTGAAGGGCACATGCGCTGGCAGCTAAACGAGATCAACGCCCTGATCTGGCCCTCACCGGGCGGGATCGGCTTGCTTGACCCGGATTTGTATGAGCAGACGGTGGATATTGCGGTTGAGTTTGCCGTTTTAGAAAATCCACCGGATGAAGCGGCGTCCCGGACCGACCTGGCTGAGGCGGCCTTGGACCTGGTGACGGGTGACACAACCGGCGAGGATTATACCAAGCTGGATGTTGAAGTGACCCCGGGTGGAGAGTAATTAGGCTGAAGAGAAGCTGGACTTCTTCATGTAGTGCAAAGTTAAAAGTAAAAAGTACAAAGAAAGATGACTTAGGACGTTCTTTTCACTTTAAACTTTATACTTTGCACTATAATTGAGGCCCAGCTTCTCTATTTTTTGCTGATGATACTGATTACCGGTGCCGGTGGGAAAACCGGCCGGGCGATCACGAGCCGGCTGGCCGCGGCCGGTGAGGCGGTTCGCGGCTGGGTGCGTCGAGCCGGTGTAGAAATTGAGGGGGCTGCTGAATGTTTTGTGGGTGATCTGGAAAACCCCGCTGATTGGGAAAAGGCGGCCGTCGGCGTTGATCGAATTTACCTCATCTGCCCCAACATGCATCCAAATGAGCCGCAAATCGGCCGGTTGGCGATTGAAGCAGCCCAAAAAGAGGGCGTCAGCCGTCTCGTTTATCATTCTGTTCTGCATCCACAAACGGAAGAGATGCCCCATCATTGGGGCAAGCTGCACGTTGAAGAGCTGATTGTGGGCAGCGGGGTGCCGTTTGTCATTTTGCAGCCAACCGCCTATATGCAAAATTTGCGGCCGCAGCTCCCGGCCATCAAAAAAAATGGTTTATTGCGGCTGCCGTATCCACCGGAAAGCCGCATTTCCCTGATTGACCTCTATGATCTGGCGACTGCGGCCGTGCGGGTGCTGCTAACGGATAAATTTGACGGCGGTATTTTTGAGTTGTGTGGCACCCGGCCGTTGAGCCAGCACGAGGTGGCCGCTTCGTTTGCCGAAGTTTTTAGCAGACCGGTTCGGGCTGAGGAAATGGGGGTCGCGGAGTGGAAAAAAGGGGTAGAGGGATTATCTGATTACGCCAGAGAGACGTTGATCAAAATGTTTCGCTACTATGCCCATTATGGGCTGGTGGGTAATCCAGCCGTTTTGGAATGGCTGCTGGGCCGGCCGCCTGCGTCCCTGCTAGAGGTGATTCAAAGATGGGTTTAAAGGTTATTGGAGCCGGTTTTGGCCGAACGGGAACCACATCGCTTAAATCCGCCCTGGAAGAGGTTGGCTTTAATAAATGTTACCACATGGTGGAGGTTGTCAAGCGGCCGACCCATGGGATACTGTGGCACAAGGCGTGGCTTGGCGAAGCACCGAACTGGGAGGCATTGTTTTCCGGTTTCCAGGCGTCGGTTGATTGGCCTGGCGCCGCATTTTATAAACAATTGATCGCTGAATACCCCGATGCCAAAGTGATTCTCACCGTGCGCGATCCGGAAAAATGGTATGGGAGCACGGCCGCTACGATTTTTAACGTGCGCAGCGTGATCCCCAAATGGTTGACTCGCTTGTTCCCCCCAATGCGCCGCATGCCGGACATGGTCGAGAGCGTTATCTGGCAGGGGATATTTGACGGTCGATTTGCCGATAAACCATATGCAGTTGAGGTGTTTAAGCGTCATAATGAAGCGGTCAAGGAGCACGTCCCACCGGAAAAACTGCTTGTCTTTAACGTCAAGGAGGGTTGGGAGCCGCTGTGTCGTTTTCTCGAAGTGCCGATCCCGGACCGGCCGTTTCCGCACCTGAACGACCGGAAAATGTTTGAGCGAATGGTCTTATTTCGCAAATTACTTCCTTACGGACTGAGCTTGATAATTTTGCTTCTGCTCGTTGGGGGATGGACGCTAATTTTTTAAATGAGCGAATACGAAAAAAACGACACGGCTGAATTTCTAGGGCATCGATTTTCGTGGTCTAAGGCCCAATTTTCCCTTGAGGATGTGCAGGCACTGCATGGAGGGGTGAAAGTTTCAATTTTGAGCTGGGGCGATTATTTTGTCCATCAGATCGCCCCGGATGGCGAAAAAATATCGTACAAAATTCCAATTTCAAGCGCCGAAAGGGATTACCTGGTCAATTTATTTGTCGAGCAAGATTTTGTGACCATCAAACCTCAGGAGCGAATGGGGATCCCGGATGAAGCGCGGCCGGTTATCACCTTGAGGAATTCCAAGGGCAGGGAGCGCACGGTCTCGAAGTGGGCTGGGGAAAAAAACGAGCGTTTTGACGAGCTTTATCAGGCGTTAAAAGCCCTCGCCGCTCAGACAGAAAAAGGGAAGCTGATCAAACCGCGCTTTAATGGGTGGCAAAAAGGGTTAACGATAGCGGCCGTGGGTCTGGCAGCCCTGCTGCCCTATGCACCCGCGTATTTGTTCTCACGCTGGATGGTGCCGCAGCTGTGGCCCGGCCGCATGTGGCTTACTTTATCGCTTCTTTTCTTGTTGTGGGTGCTGGTTCCGGCCGTAATTTTTATCTTTCGCTACGAAGAGCGCAGGCGATGGAATCAGGTGTTTGAGCCGAATTTGATTTTAATCGCCATTTCCCTTTTTCATTTGACGGTGCTGTACTTATTTCCGACGATGGGTTGGACGGCGGTCGTCGACCGGTGGGGGACACCGGGGTTTGCCCGTATCGAGGCGCTGGATCTGGAACCTGAAGATGGGGTTGGTGATCGCATCGTTAATCAGATCGGGGTTGATTTCTCTTTAATCGACCCCGACGACGGCCTGGTGCAAAACGAGACTACCGTCTCAGTCGCTTACGGGTCAAATTTGAGTGTTGGTGATGAGATTCCGGTGAAGTATTTTCGGCCGGCCGGCCGGTGGGTTCTTTTTCCCGATCACCTGGCCGATACTCAATATCAGATAATTGCCGCCACGCTGTTGATCGGCACCCTGTTATTGCTGGTGGTTATGCGTCTGGGAGGGACGGCGGTGGTGAAGTTGATGGATGAAAGATTTTAAAAAGACCACAGACTTCAGACGACAGGGATGCTCCGGGAATCAAATTCTCTTTCCCTTTGCACCCCCTAACTGAGGTCTGAGGTCTTTAGTCTGCAGTCTCTTA
>JAAUYD010105140.1_pt1 | contig 23383 bp, 22 predicted proteins | sample 7278101 | NCBI WGS metagenome assembly JAAUYD01 (sample SAMN14350128, study PRJNA611818) | marine sediment metagenome | isolation source: surface marine sediment (0.6m) | place: French Polynesia: Moorea | collected 2018-08
ACACGCCGGGGCACACGCCCGAGTCGCTGAGCATCGTGATCTACGAACATGCCGACGACATCGAAGCGGGCCGGGCCCCGTATGGCGTGCTCACCGGCGACACGCTGTTCATCGGTGACGTCGGCCGCCCCGACCTGCTCGCCTCGATCGGGTTCACCCGCGAGGAGCTCGCCGACCAGCTGTACGACTCGCTGCACACCAAGCTGATGACGCTGCCCGACGCCACCAAGGTCTACCCGGCCCACGGCGCCGGCTCGGCCTGCGGCAAGAACCTCTCGACCGACCTCTGGTCGACGATCGGCGACCAGAAGGCCAGCAACTACGCCCTCAAGGCGAAGGACAAGGCCACGTTCGTCGAACTGGTCACCGAGGGCCAGCCGCCGGCGCCCGGCTACTTCGTCTACGACGCCGTCCTCAACCGCAAGGAGCGCGAGCTGCTCGACGAGTCGGCGATGCCGACCGCGATGACCTACGACGAGATGCTCGCAGCGCTCGAGCGCGGCGCCATGCTCGTCGACGGCCGCAACCCCGAGGACTTCGCACGCGGCCACCTCTCCGAGGCGATCAACGTCGGCCTCAACGGCCGCTACGCCGAGTTCGCCGGCTCCGTCCTCCCGTCCGACGTCGACATCGTGCTCGTCACCGAACCCGGTCACGAGCTCGAGGGGAAGAACCGGCTGGCCCGCATCGGCTTCGACCGGGTGATCGGCTACGTCGAGCAGCCGTACAAGGTGATGTTCGAGCACCGCGACGACGTCGACATCGCGTCGAGGCTGACCGCCGGCGAGTTCAACGCCCGCACGGCGTCGGTCGACGACATCCAGGTGGTCGACGTCCGGAACCCGGGCGAGGTCGAGGACGGCGTCATCCCCGACGCCGTGACGATCCCGGTCAGCCAGCTGCCGGGCCGCGTCGACGAGCTCGACGCCACCCGCCCGACGGTCGTCTACTGCGCGGGCGGCTACCGCTCGTCGGTGGCGGCCAGCATGCTGCGCCAGCGCGGGTTCGTCGACGTCAGCGACATCATCGGGGGCTACGGCGCCTGGATCGAGACCACGCAGTCAGCGTGACCGACCTGCCAGACTCCCGGCGACCGTGCCCGCGAACCGGGCCATCAACGAGGGAGCGTCCATGACCCGACTCGGCTTCGCTCTGCTGAGCGACAGTTGCATCGGCTGCCACGCCTGCACCGTGGCATGCAAGAGCGAGCACGACGTACCTCTCGGCGTCAACCGGACCTGGCTGAAGTACATCGAGACCGGCGCGTTCCCGAACACGGGACGCGCCTTCTCGGTGATGCGCTGCAACCACTGCGACGACGCGCCGTGCATGACGATCTGTCCGACCAGCGCGCTCCACCGCGCGCCGAACGGCGTCGTCGACTTCCAGGACGACAACTGCATCGGCTGCAAGGCGTGCATGAACGCCTGTCCGTACGACGCGATCTACATCAACCCCGAGACGAACACGGCGCACAAGTGCAACTTCTGCAACCACCGGGTCGAGGTCGGCCTCGAACCGGCCTGCGTGACCGTGTGTCCGACCCACGCGATCGTCACTGGCGATCTCGACGACCCCGACTCCGAGGTGTCGCGGATCGTGGCACGGGACAAGACGGCGGTCCGGGCACCCGAGCAGGGCACCAATCCGAAGGTGTTCTACCGCGGCGTCGATCAGGCGTCGCTCGACCCCACCCGCACGATGATCAACGCCGACGGCATGATCTGGGCCGACACGACGCCGGATCATCCGACGATCACACCGACGATGGCCGAGCACTCCGGGACCGGTGTCGTGGCCCGCACCGCCTACACGACGACGCACCACATGACCTGGAAGTCGAAGGTCTCGGGTTACCTGGTCACGAAGGCGATCGCCGCCGGCCTGATGCTGATCGCATCGCTGCTCGTGGTCCTGGGGCACGCCGATGAGCAGGCGGCGGTCGGCGTCGTCCCGGCCGTGCTCGCCGGCGTGTTCACGGCGGCGACCGGCGTGCTCCTCATCGCCGACCTCAAGCAGCCGACACGGTTCCTGTACATCCTGACCCGCTCGAACACCACGTCCTGGTTGGTTCGCGGCGCATGGATCCTGGGCGCGTTCGCGGCGCTCGTCGGGTTGTGGGGCCTGTTCGGCATCGCCGACACCGGTGGCCCGCTGAAGGTGCTCGCGCTGCCCGTGTCGCTCCTGGCGGCGGGCGTCGCCGGCTACACGGCGTTCCTGTTCGGTCAGTGCGAGGGCCGCGACCTCTGGCAGACCCCGCTCCTGCTGCCCACGCTGCTCGCGCAGGCGGTCGTCGCCGGCGCCTCGGCGTACTCGATCCTCGACCTGTTCATGGACGTCCCCGAGCAGCAGGCGATCCGCATCGCCTTCCTGGGCGCGATCGGCGGGTTGGCGCTGCTGATCGCGACCGAGCTGTGGTCGACCGGCAGTCGTCACGTCGAGCTCGCCACCCTCGAGATGACCCGCGGCAAGTACGCCGCCCAGTTCTGGTTCGCCGGCGCACTGAACGGCCTGCTCGTTCCGGCCGGGCTGCTCGTGTTCGCCCTCGCCGCAGACACCACCAGCCCGTGGCCGGCCGCATGCGCGGGCGCCGCCGCCCTGTTCGGCCTGTTCGCCTACGAGGACGCCTACGTCCGCGCCGGCCAGTCGGTACCGCTCTCGTGATCTCACGTTGTGTCAGACACAACGTGAAACGGGCGCGGTCCGTCCAGTCACGTACCCGCGATTTCAGCTTGTGTCTGACACAACGTGAGGTGAAGGAGCTTCCATGACTCTCGCCAATCATCCGCCGCACGACAGGTGGCACGACTGGACCGAGTTGGACGCCAAGGCGTGGCCCGACAAGGTCGAGCGCAACTACACGATCGTGCCCACGACGTGCTTCAACTGCGAGGCCGCCTGCGGGTTGACGGCCTTCATCGACAACGAGACCGGCGAGATCGCCAAGTTCGAGGGCAATCCCGAGCACCCGGCGAGCCGGGGCCGCAACTGCGCCAAGGGACCGGCGACCCTCAACCAGGTCGACGACCCCGAACGCGTCCTGTACCCGATGAAGCGGGTCGGCGAGCGTGGCTCCGGCCGGTGGGAGCGGATCAGCTGGGATCAGGCGCTCGACGAGATCGGCGCCAACATCCGTCACGCCCTCGAAGAGGACCGCACCGACGAGGTCGTCTGGCACGTCGGCCGCCCCGGCGAGGACGGCTACACCGAGCGGGTCCTCAAGGCCTGGGGCGTCGACGGCCACAACAGCCACACCAACATCTGCTCGTCGAACGCCCGCATCGGCTACCAGTCGTGGATGGGCCACGACCGCCCGTCGAGCGACTACGCGAACGCCGAGGTGATCTTCCTCATCTCGTCGCATCTCGAGACCGGCCACTACTTCAACCCGCACGCCCAGCGGATCATGGAGGGCAAGGCCAAGGGCGCCACCGTCATCTGCTGCGACACCCGGCTCTCCAACACGGGCGCCAAGGCCGACTACTGGCTGTCGACGTGGCCCGGCACCGAACCGTTCCTGCTGCTCGCGATCGCCCGGCTCCTGATCGAGAACGGCACCTGGGAGCGCGAGTTCGTCGAGCGCTGGGTCAACTGGGACACCTACCTGCGAGAGACCCGGCCCGACCTCCCCTGCGAGTTCGAGTCGCTCGAGCAAGCGCTGCTCGATGCGTACGCCGAGTACACCCCCGAGACCGCGGAGCACGTCACCGGCGTGGCGGCCGACACGATCCGCGAGATCGCCGAGATCATCGGCGCCCACCCCACCAAGTTCGCCTCGCACAACTGGCGGTCGGCCGGCGCCGGCAACCTCGGCGGCTGGCAGGTGGCGCGCTGCCTGTTCTTCATCAACGTCCTCACCGGCTCGGTCGCCACCGTCGGCGGGACGGCGGGCAACGGCTGGAACAAGATGTCGCCGCCGCACCCGTTCGGCGGCCAGCCGATCACCAAGTGGAACGAGCTCGCGTGGCCGAAGGAGTACCCGCTCGCCTACCACGAGATGTCGATCCTGCTCCCCCACTTCCTCAACGAGGGGCGGGGCAAGCTCGCCGTCTACTTCAGCCGCGTCTACAACCCGATCTGGACCAACCCCGACGGGTTCACGTGGATGGAGGCACTGCTCGACGAGTCGAAGGTCGAGTGCCACGTCGCGCTCACCCCCACGTGGTCCGAGACCGCCTGGTACGCCGACTACGTGCTCCCGATGGGTGTCGCGTCCGAGCGCCACGACCTCGCCAGCTTCGAGACCCATGCCGGCCGGTGGGTCGGCTTCCGCCAACCGGTGATGCGGCGGTACGCCGAGATCAAGGGTGACGAGATCGGTCCCGACCGTCGCACGTACGAGTTCAACAAGGGCGAGGTCTGGGAGGAGAACGAGTTCTGGATCGACCTGTCCTGGCGGATCGACCCCGACGGCGCGCTCGGCGTCCGCAAATTCTTCGAGAGCCACGAGCACCCCGGCACGCCGGTCGGCATCGACGAGTACTACTCGAAGCTGTTCGAGGGCATCCCGGGTCTGGCCGACGACGCGGCGGCGGCCGGCCAGTCGCCGCTCGAGTTCATGCGCGAGCGTGGCGCCTACGCCGTGCCCGGCGACACGATCAAGCCGTACGAGCGAGCGGTCGACCCGTCGGCGGTCGAGGGCTGCACGAAGGACGACTCGGGTGTCCTCCGCAAGCCCGGGACGCCGGGCACGTGGGACGGATCCGACGACACGCTCGGCGACCTGACGCTCGCCAAGCTCGGCGACGGCTCGCCGGCGATCGAGATCGACGGCGAGCTGAAGGAAGGCTTCCTCACGCCCTCGAAGAAGCTCGAGCTGTTCTCGACGACCCTCAAGGACTGGGGCTGGCCCGAGTACGCGACGCCCGGCTGGATCCCTTCCCACGTCCACTGGGAGGACCTCGACATGGCGGGGAACGAGCGCATCCTCCTGCCGACGTTCCGCATCCCGACGCTGATCCACACCCGCTCGGCGAACTCGAAATGGCTCAACGAGATCAGCCACCGTCACCCGCTGTGGATCCATCCGGCTGACGCCGAGCGGCTCGGCATCGAGGAGGAGGGCCTCGTCCGCATCACGACCCGGATCGGCCACTTCGTGATCTCGTCGTGGCGCACCGAGGGCATCCGGCCCGGCGTCGTCGCCGCGTCGCACCACATGGGCCGGTGGCGGATCGAGGAGGACGAGGCGCGCTCGTGGGGCGCAGGCAAGGCCCGGATCTCCCACGACGGCACGTCGTGGAAGCTGACCCGCGAGCACGGCATGCGCAACTGGGAGTCCGCCGATCCCGACACGCAACGGATCTGGTGGAACGACACCGGCGTCCACCAGAACCTGACGTTCGCCGTGCAGCCCGACCCGATCTCGGGCATGCAGTGCTGGCACCAGCGCGTCCGGGTCACCCCTGCCGAGCCGGGCGACGAGTACGGCGACGTGGTGGTGGACACCGCCAAGTCGCGCGAGGCCTATCTCGACTGGCTGGCGAGGACGCGGCCGGCGCCGGGCCCGGGCGGGTTGCGGCGACCGCTGTGGTACGCCCGGCCGCTGAAACCTGAGCCGAGTGCGTACCGGATGCCAAACTGATCGGGCATGGACTCGACCGACGCTCGACCGCTCGATCGCGACAGCTCGCTCCCGCTCTGGGAGCAGCTCGAGCACGAGCTGCGTCGTCGCATGGAGGCCGGCGAGTTCCACGAGCGGTTCCCGACCGACCGTGAGCTGATCGAGACGTACGGCGTGAGCCGTCACACGGCCCGGCACGCCGTCGGCCGGCTGGGCGCCGACGGCATCGTGCGACGCTCGCGGGGCATCGGCACCTCGGTCGACCGGAGCACGTTCGAGCGCTCGCTCGGCTCGCTCTACAGCCTGTTCCAGGTGGTCGAGGAATCCGGCGTGCCGCAACACAGTGTCGTCCGCGCCCTCGAGATCACGACCGACGCCGAAGCCGCCGACCGTCTCGGCCTCGAGCCGGCCGACGAGCTGGTGCTCGTCGATCGCGTCCGCTACGCCGGCGACGAGCCACTCGCCGTGGACCGGGCATGGCTCCCTGCCTCGGTCGCCGCGCCGCTGCTCGACGCCGACTTCACCCACACGTCGCTCTACAACCAGTTGGAGGCGGCGGTCGGACGGCGGCCCAACGAGGGTTGGGAACGGATCGTGCCGGCGATGCCGACCGACGAGGAACGCGACTGCCTCGACCTCGACGACGGCGAGGCGGTGTTCTCGATCGAACGCCTCGGCACGTTCGGCGGTGAACCGGTCGAGTGGCGCATCACGACCATCCGGGGCGACCGCTTCACGTTCGTGGCCGACTGGACGGCGGGCCAGCGCAACGAGCTGCGCCTCCAGATGGTCTCCGGCTGACGGGCCCGAGCGATGGCCGAGCTGCATCCCGAACTGGCCCACGTCGCACGGCTGCTGGGCACGTGGTCGGGCAGCGGGAGCGGCGAGTACCCGACGATCGAGCCGTTCGAGTACGTCGAGTCGATCACGTTCACCCACGTCGGCAAGCCGTTCCTCGCCTACACGCAGCGCACCCGCGCCGTCGGTGCCGGGGCCCTTCCCGGCCAGCCGATGCACGCCGAGTCGGGCTACTGGCGCTTCCCCGCGCCGGGCTGCGTCGAGGTCGTGCTGAGCCACCCGACCGGTATCACCGAGGTCGAGGAGGGCACGATCGAGCTGACGATCGACGGCGCGATCGTGATCGAGCTCGCCACGACCGCGGTGTTGGGCACGTCGTCGGCGAAGTCGGTGACCGGCCTCGAGCGGACCTTCCGCGTCGAGGGCGACACCCTGCAGTACCGCGTCCGGATGGCCGCCGTCGGCCACCCGCTCCAGCATCACCTGGCGGCGCGGTTGCGGCGCGACCTCGCTGAATGATCGGGCTGCGCGCGGGCTCGGGCTAGCACCCCTCGCCTGCCGGAGCTCGGCTGCGAACCAGTTCTCGCAGAGAACTGGCGCGCTCCTCGCCTCCCTGCCTCGACGAACCGGTTCGACCGGCGAGAGATGACTGGCTTCGCCTGGCCGAGCTCGCATCTCCGCTCCGCTTCGACCCTCGCCCACCTCCATCATGCGACGCGCTCGGCCAGGCCGCGCACGGGCTCGGGCGATGCCGACTGAACGTCGGTCGACCTCGGTTCGTACGCTGGGCGCATGAGCGAGAACTCGGTGGTCATCGTCGATGCCGTCCGGACGCCGATCGGGCGTCGGGGCGGCGGGCTCTCATCGCTGCACCCGGCCGAGGTGCTCTCCCGCGTCCAGTCGTCGCTGATCGAGCGATCGGGCATCGACCCGGCCGAGGTCGACCAGGTGGTCGGCGGGTGCGTCAGCCAGGTCGGGGAGCAGAGCTTCAACGTCACCCGCACCGCCTGGCTCGCTGCCGGGCTGCCGCTGGAGACCGCAGCGACGACGATCGACACGCAGTGCGGGTCGAGTCAGCAGGCGACCAACCTGGCGACGTCGCTGATCGGATCGGGCGTCGTCGACGTGGCGGTCGCGTGCGGCGTCGAGCTGATGAGCCGGATCCCGATCGGGGCGAACTCGTCGAAGAAGCTCGGCCTCGGCGTGCCGATCCCGAAGTCGTACTTCGCGCAGTACGAGATGACGTCGCAGTTCGAGGGCGCCGAACGGATCGCCGAGAAGTGGGGCATCACCCGCGACGACACCGACCGCTTCGGGCTCGCCTCGCAAGAGCGCGCTGCGCGCGCGTGGGCAGAGGGTCGCTTCGACGGCCAGTGGATCCCGATCGAGGCCCCCGATCTCGGCGAGGACGGCGAACTGCTCGACTCGGCGCACGTCGTCGAGCGCGACGAGGGGCTGCGCGAGACGTCGCTCGAGAAGCTGGCCTCGCTGAAGCCGGTGGCTCGCGACGACGGCGTGCACACCGCCGGCAACTCGTCGCAGATCTCCGACGGTGCGGCAGCGCTGCTGATGATGACCGAGGCGAAGGCGGCGGCGCTCGGGCTGACGCCCCGGGCGAGAGTCGTCGACACGTGCCTCGTCGGCGTCGACCCGGTGCTGATGCTGACGGGCCCGATCGATGCGACCGCACGCCTGCTCGACCGCAACTCGATGACGATCGACGACATCGACCTGTTCGAGATCAACGAGGCGTTCGCCTCGGTCGTGCTGGCATGGGCCAAGGAGACCGGCGCCGACCTCGACAGGACGAACCCGAACGGCGGCGCGATCGCCCTCGGCCACCCGCTCGGTGCAACCGGAGCCTTCCTGATGACGAAGTCGCTCCACGAGCTCGAGCGCACCGAGGGTCGCTACGGGCTGGTCTCGATGTGCTGCGGCGGCGGGCTCGGCACCGGCACGATCATCGAGCGGATGTAGTCGTCCGGGAGCCCATCGCAGCACCGCCGCGACGTCAGGGCATGCGCCGCGCGAGGTGGAGCGCTGCGCCCCAGTGCCGACGTAGCCGGCGATCCGGTCGCCGGTCCAGGCGCTGCCTGATCTCGCCGTAGAGACGATCCCGCTTCCACCGGTCCATCGAGATGTGCCCCGAGAACGTCTCCAACAGTGCGATGTAGCCGTCGGCGTCGTAGCTGATCGCCCAGTCGAAGTGACGCACGTGCACCTGGTTGAAGAGTCCGCTCGCGACGATCTCGTCGGTGTGGTCGGCGAGCTCACCGGGCCGGGGGAAGGTGTGGTCGGCCGGGAGCGACTCGCCGATCTCGTCGTACACGGGTTGGATGTCGGCGAAGAAGGTGTCGCCGTCGTCGGGAACGACATGGAGCGCTGACCAGAACGCCAACGTGCCGAGCGGTCGGAGGTGGCGGTGCGCCCGCACGTACTTGGTGGCCGGGTCGAGCCAGTGCCACGCGGTGGCAGCGACGACCCGGTCGAACATCCCCCATCGAGATGGCTCCCAGTCGTCGAACGAACCGTGCACGATCGACACGCCGCCGAGACCGGCGGTGTTCGCACGAGCGCGCGCCGAGAGCCGCTCTCCGATCTCGATGGCCGTCACCCGGTGGCCCCGCTCCGCGAGCGGGATCGTCGCGATGCCCGTCCCCGGCCCGATCTCGAGGACCTCCGCTGCCGATGCCGCGCCCGCGTACTCGTCGAGTGCGTCGAAGAGCTCGACCGGATACCTGGGTCGCGCGCCATGGTACGCCGCAGCCGAGCTGTCGAACGTCGCCCTGAGGTCGTCGCGGCGCATCGGTACACGGTAGACGGCGCCCGCGTTGGTGACCGAGGGTGGTCGGCCGGATCGGCTCCGCGGCATCTGATCCGATCTTTGGTCAGCTCGTCGAAGATTTGACACCCGCCGACTTTCGGAGGTCCCGTGGGGCCGCGATCGTGAGCGGCATGGCGGACATCATCGAGCGACGCGGGGCCCAACCAGACGCTGCTGAGACAGCGCCACATGCGCCACCGGGCGGGTTGTTGGCGGCCGAACCGCCGCGGCTCCCGCTCGCGGTGCCGGGCGCGCCGCACACGGCCGACAACGCGAACACCACCTTGATCGCGACCGAGGTCGCGATCGAGAGCGCCGACCGGCAACCGACCCACCGGCAGCTGCTCCGCCCCTTCTGGTTCGTCGGCGCGCTGATGATGATGCTCGACGGGCTCACCACCTACATCGCGCTGACGTTCTTCGCCGACAACGGCGCCCGCGAGGGCAACCCGCTCGCCGTCTGGGCGATGGAGCACATCGGGGTCGCGGCGACGTGCGTCCTGAAGGTGCTGATCGGCGTCGCGATGATGTGGCGGCTCGCAGCGGCCGCCGACCGCGGGCACAAGTTCGCGTTGCTGAACCGCAGCCTCCTGCTCCGCAAGCGGCCGCTCTGGAAGGTCCGCCGCGACGCGGCGTGGGCGTTGGCGTTCAGCCTGGTGCTGATGGGCGTCGTCGTCGGCAACAACCTCCGGGCGATCATCAACCTGTCGGCGGCGTGATCGCCCCGGCCCCGCGGTAGCGGCTGCGCACACCCGGTCGGCGCCTGCGTCGGCCCGGACGCTCCCGAACTACCATCGACCCATGCGGGGTCCTCTCCTTCTCGTCGGTTCCGTCGCGCTCGTGGCGCCCCTGGTGGCTGCTCCTGCCTCCCCAGCGGCCGCTGCGACGCCGGCGATCGTCATCAACGAGCTGCACTACCACCCCGAGGACGACGACCCTGCGGCCGAGTTCATCGAGCTGTTCAACACCACCGGCGCCGCCGTCGACCTGAGCGGTTGGTGCATCGACGGCATCTCGTACTGCTTCCCCGCCGGGACGACGATCCTCGCCAACGGCTTCATCGTCCGCAGCGGTGACCAGTACTCGGGGCGGCTGTCGAACGGTGGCGAGGACATCACGCTGCTCGACGCGTCGAACGCCGTCGTCGACTTCGTCGAGTACGACGACAAGGAGGAGTGGCCCGGGCTCGCGGACGGCGAAGGGCCGTCGCTGCAACGACGGGATCCGGCGTCCGACAGCAAGTCGCCCGGCAACTGGGTGTCCGGCCCCCCGACGCCGGGTGCACCGAACGCCGGCCGGGCGCCCGGGCTGTTGCCCGTCTTCGCCGACGTCGAACACACCGAGCTCCCCGGTGCCGGTCAGCCGATCACCGTCACGGCCGAGCTCGAGGGCGCCACGAGCGCCACCCTCATCTACCGAGTGGGCTTCGGGGTCGAGTCGAGCATCGCCATGACCGTCGCCGGCGGGGAGGCGTCGGCGACGATCCCCGGGCAGCCTGCGGGTTCGCTCGTGAGGTACCGGCTCAGCGCGACGACCGGCGGCCGGACCGGCACCTGGCCGCGCCAGGGCGACGGCTCGAACTATCGCGGCACGACCGTCGCCCGCACCGTCGCCACCGAGCTGCCGGTCTTCGAGATCTTCATGCCCGATGCGGACTACCAGACGATGTTCAACGATCTCACTCTGCGCGGCGACAACGGGTATCCGATGGTCTTCGCCTACGAAGGCCAGGTGTTCGACAACGCTCGTATCCGCGTCAAGGGCCAGAGCTCGCGCACGTTTCCCAAGAAGAAGTTCAAGATCATCCTGCCGCAGGGCTACGACCTCGAGGACGACGATCTGCTCGAGGACGACGTCGACGAGTGGGGAATGCACTCGGGCTGGGTCGACAAGTCGTTCCTCCGTGAGACGCTGGCGTCGGAGTTCATGACCGCGGCGAACGCACGCGGCGCGCAGCAGGCGTTCCCGGTGCGCTTCGAGCGCAACGGTTCCCTGCTCGGCCTCTACACCTACGTCGAGCAGCCCGACGGCACCTACCGCGACCGCTACGACTTCGACGACTCCGAGGTGTACGAGGTCGGGCCCGACAACCTGTGGGGTCTGCTGTCGCCCCGCGACCCCGGCCGCTCGCAAGAGAGCTTGCGGGCGCGGTACGACAAGGAGACCTTCGAGTACCTCGGCGACGACCGGCTCCGCGAGTTCATCGCCACGGTCAACGCATTGCGCGGCGTCAACGAGCGGAACTGGATCTACGACAACGTCGACGTGCCGTCGGTGGTCAACATCCTCGCCGCCAGCATGGTCATCCAGAACCAGGACTGGGGCGTGAAGAACTATCGCTTGATCTTCAACGAGTACGGGCGTGTCGGCATCGCACAGAACGACTACGACTTCACCTACGGCCGGCGCTGGTCGATCCCGCTCGGGGCGTTCGACAGCCGCGTGTACGTCGGTGGTGCGTTCGAGCATCCGGGGGGCCCGTTCTTCGAGACGTTCTTCTTCGACCCCGAACTCGCCGACATGGTGAAGCGCCGCGTACGAACGCTCACCGAGGAGCTGCTCGAACCCGACGCTGTCACCGAGCGCGTCCTCGAGCTCGCGGCCCAGGTGCGGCCCGAGGCCGTCGCCGATCGCGCCATCTGGGGCACGTACGGGGCGGCCGCCGACCCGACCGACGAGGCAACCCGCATCATCGAGTCGTTCGTCCGGCCGCAACATGCGAGGTTGCTGGGCACGCTCGCCTCGCAGGGTCGCGTGGCACGCACGTCGCAGCCGGCGGTCCCCGGCGTGTCGATCGAGAACATCCGCTACGACGACCCCGAGCACGTCATCGTCCGCAACACCTCGGGTGACTCCGTCGACATCAGCTCGTTCGAGATCCCCGCACTCGACTTCGTGGTGCCCGGAGGCACCGTGCTGCTCCCCGGCCGCGCCGCGGTCTTCGTGCACGAAGACGTCGAGACGCTCCGCAACCGGTACGGCGGGCTGCTGGTCGCCGGTGTCTTCGAGGAGTCGGTGCGCGATGCCACCGACGGCATCACGCTCGTCAACCGCACGGGTGCGGTCGTCGACGAGTACGACCTGCTGCCACCGCGGACGAGCACACCGATCGCGGGTGAGGCCGACCGGTCGGCGCTCGTGTCGCTGGTGGCGACCGAGACCGCAGGACCGGGGTTCCTCCAGCTCCACGACTGCGACATCGCGCCGGGCGCGACGTCCAACCTGAACGTCGACGGGCCCGGGCAGACCCGCTCGGCGCTGGCGCTGGCCGACTTCGACGACACCGGCACGACGTGCGTCTTCAACCTGCCGGCGACCCACGCAGTCGCCGACGTCCAGGGATACCTCGCGCCCGGAGCGATCGACGACGTGCCCGACCAGCGGCTGCTCGACACCAGGAACAGCACGAAGCCGGGCGACCGCGCCGTCACGAGGATCACCGGTGGGCGGCCCGACTCGACCGCCATCGTCAGCCTGGTCGCCACCCAGACCACCGCGCCCGGCTTCCTCTCGATCGTGCCGTGCGACGCCACACAGCCGGCGACCTCCAACCTGAACTGGGCCACCGGCGTGATCACCGTCGCGAGCCTGTCGTTCGTGCGGTTCGACGCCGCCGGCGAAGCGTGCGTCTTCAACCTCACGAGCGCGCACGTCGTCGCCGACGTCCAGGGCTACGTCGACGACACCGCCTTCGACGACATCGCCGACCAGCGCATCCTCGACACGCGCGACACCGGACTGCCGGGCGCTCGCTCGAAGACGATCCTGGCCGGGCGACCCGACGCCACGGCGATCGTGTCGCTCGTCGCCGTCACGCCGTCCGGCCCGGGCTTCCTGCAGGTGCTCCCGTGTGGCGCCACACCGGGCACGACCTCGAACGTCAACTACGACCGGCCGGGCACGCTGGTCAACGGCCTGACGACGGTGGAGTTCGACGGCAACGGCCAGGCGTGCGTCTTCACGCTGGCGCCGAGCCACATCGTCGCCGACGTCCAGGGCTACTTCGAGGACGGCGCGTTCGACGACATCGCCGACCAGCGGATCCTCGACACCCGCGTCAGCTGAAACGACGTGGCTCCGGCTCCGGCAACCGAGACGCACGGGGCAGTGCAACGCCGGCCTCGAGGACGAGGTCGCCGCGAGGCGCCCTGACCGGCTCGCGACGCACAGTCCACGAGGAGTGGGACACCCCCTCGTCAAGTTGGGGGCATGTTCCACGAGTTCGCTCAACGTGTGGCGGGGGCGTGCGACGACGGGCTCGATGCCCGCCTGCGGCGGGTCGAGCAGCAGCAGCGTGATCTCGCGGCGGAAGAAGCGCCGCTGTTGCACGAGATCGACCGGCGCACGATGCACCGGTCCGACGGGCATGCGTCCATGTCGGACGAGCTGCGGGCCGAGCCCGGCTGGTCCGACGGCGAGTGCCGGCATCGGATGCGCAGCAGCGGTGACTCGCCGACATCGGCGAACTCGCTCAAGCAACAGGGTGACACGGTGCACCGCGACGCGCTGGGGCACTGGCACACGTACCGCGCCGACGGCAGCGAGATCTGCTGAGTCGCGGGTAGAACGTCCTCCGTGCCACGTCGCGCCACACCCGTGTTCCTCGCCTTCGCCGCGGCGACGGTCGCCGCATGCGGCGACGACTCGCCGTTCGTCGCGCCCCCTCCCACCACGGCCGTGCCGGCACCGATGGAGGCCAACGCCACCGTCGAGTTCGTGATCGACGGCGACACGATCGACGTGCTGATCGACGGACGGGAGGAGCGGGTGCGCCTCACCGGCATCGACACGCCCGAGGTCGCACGCGACGCCAGCGAGACCCGGCCGGGCACGCCAGGAGAGTGCTTCGGTAACGAGGCGACGGCGTTCACGACCGCACTGCTGCCCGTCGGCACACCGATCCGCCTCGAGCGCGACGTCGTCAGCCGCGACGACTACGGGCGCATGCTCGGCTACGTCTACCGCGCCGGCGACGGCATCTTCGTGAACTACGAGATCGTCCGGCAGGGATACGCCCAGCCGCTCACGATCCCGCCGAACGTGACGTACTCCGACCTGATGGTCCACGCCGCCCGCCAGGCCGAGGCCGACGACGTCGGCCTGTGGTCCGCGTGCGACGGCTGAGCGGCGGAACGCTGCTCACTCGTCGAGCCAACTGCCGGCGCGCATGATCGTGCGCCCGGCGATCTCGGCCGGGCTGTTCCATGCCTGGATGCGGCGCGGCGTCAGGGTCAGCAGCGACCACGAACCCCGCTCGTCGCGAGGATCCCAGCCGACCCGGTCGACGAACGCGTTGACGACCGCCTCGTCCGCGTCCTCGAGCGCCGCGATCTCGACGTGGCCGTCGACGACGACGACGTCCGACGTGCTCTCGAGCGCCGCCCTGGCGTGGCCTCGCTCGAGTGCGTGGCGTGCGGTGAGCGTGTCGATCGGCGTGGCCACGATGACGCACTCCCCGATCCAGGCGAGCGACAGCGGCACGAGGTGGGGCACACCGTCCGCCGAGGCGGTCGCGATCCAGACGTTCGCCTCACCTTCGAGGCGACCTTGCACGTCGCGGATCCGTTCGGCGGTCGAACGTGTCGCCATCACCTGACCGTACCTCCTCTCGGCGACCCGGGGTCGATGACCTCGGCCTCTGGTCTGCGGGCGGCCGCCGGCCGACGATGGTGACATGCGTCGGGGCGTGTCGGTCGCGCTGATGGTCGCCGCGGTCGTCGTGGTACCGATCGGCTTCTTCGTCGACGCCGCCGGGGACCAGCACCGCGACAGCAACCTGGGCATGATCGCGGTCGCCGACCTCGTGATCGGGCTCGTGTTCGTCGCCTGCTTCCTCCCGGCGATCTCGATGGCGAGCCGGGCTCGTCGCATCGGGCTGACGACGGGCGCCGTCATCGGTGTGGTGATCGTCACGCACCTGTCGGGGTGGCTGGCGGCCACACGCACCGACGCCGGCGCGCAGGTCCTCATCGTCTATCTGGTCGGCGGCGTGATCGCTGCACTCGTCGCTGGGTCGTTCGCCGGCGTGATCTCGAGAACGCGATCGTGACGCCCCACGCCGATCGGCCATGCTGGCCGCGTGTGGCGACTGATCAGCACGTGGGACCGCGACGACGGCTCGACGACGACGCTCTGGTACACGTCGAACGAGCGCTCGTTCCGCCGGCGGCTCGGACTGCGCCGACGGGGATGGCAGGCGGTCCGGCCCCGACGGTCCGCCCCGGGCCGCCGCGCGCCCTCCGAGCCGGTCGCCGAGCGGGTCATCGCTGCGCTCGGTCCCACGATCGAGCGTCACGGCATCACGCCCGCCGCGCCACAGGAGGGTGACAGCGTCGTCTGGTGCTCGCCGTCGAGCTCGCTCCTCTTCGTCGACGACGACCCCGCCGACGCGATCGGTCCGCACGACTGCACCGACCTGTGGGTCCACGTCGATCAGACCCGCGAGACGATCGCCGTCGATCTCGAGACGCATGGGCTCGCCGAGCACGTCACCGGCCGCAGCCACTGGGACGGACCGCTCGTGGTCGAGTTGGCGCACGACCTCGACGCATCGCTCGCACTGATCGCCGGGTACATCGACGGGCTCTGCGACGCAGTCATCGTCGCGTCGGACTGATGTGACACAGTGACCCGATGTTCGACGTACGGCATCGGTTCCCCGGCATCACCGAGGGCGACCACCAGGGGTGGGCGCGCTTCGACGGGCCGGCAGGCACCCAGGTGGTCGACTCGGCGATCGAAGCGAGCGCCGCATGGCAACGCAGCGGCAACAACGCCAACAGTCATGGCGCCTTCCCGGCTGCCGACGCCTGCGACGAGCTCGTCGAGCGAACACAGCAGACGGTGGGCGAGCTGCTGCACGCCGATCCGGGCGGCTTCGTGTTCGGACCGTCGACCACGGCGAACGTCTTCTCGATCACGCGCGCGATCGGCCACGACCTCGTACCCGGCGACGAGATCGTGTGCACCCGGCTCGACCACGACTCGAACATCTCGCCGTGGATGCTCATGGCCGAGGATGCCGGGGCCACCGTTCGGCTCGCCGACTTCGACACGACGACCGGGCGCCTCCCCACCGATCGCGTCACCGGCCTGATCGGCGATCGCACGCGCTGGGTCGCCGTCACCGGCGCCAGCAACGCGATCGGCACGATGCCCGACGTCACCGCCATCACGGCCGCAGCGCACGCAGCCGGCGCGAACGTGGTCGTCGACGGCGTCCACCTCACGCCGCATGCACCCGTCGACATCGGCGCCATCGGGTGCGACGTGTTCTCCACGAGCTCGTACAAGTGGTACGGCCCACACGCCGGCATCACCTGGATCGAGCCCGAACTGCTCGATCGCCTCCACGCCTACAAGGTGCGCCCCGCGCCCGACACCGGTCCTGGACGGTTCATGCTCGGGACGCCCGCCTACGAGAGCATCGCGGCGATCGACGCAGCAGCGCGGTTCCTGCTCGACACCGGTGTCGACGAGATCCACTGCCACGAGCGGCAGCTCTTCGAGCGGCTGCTGGGCGGCCTGCTCGCCGACGACCGCGTCACGGTCCACGGCCCCCACGACCTCGCCGACCGCGCGCCGACGCTCGCCTTCGACGTCGACGGCCGTACCGCGGAACAGGTCGCGGTCGCGCTCGCCGCCGATCGGATCGCGGTGTGGGACGGCCACTACTACGCGCTCGAGGTGATGGCCAGCTACGGCATCGCCGGCGCGGTCCGCGCCGGCATCGCCGCCTACCTCACCGTCGATGACGTCGACCGGCTCGTCGGAGCGGTCAGGCGGATAGCGTCGGGCGCGTGAGCGAGCTCGCCGAACGGCTCGGCTACTCGGCCGACGACAAGCTGGTCATCCTGTCGTGCGACGACCTCGGCTCGTGCCATGCCGCCAACGTCGGCGTCTACCAGGCCATTCGCGACGGGCAAGCCACCTGCGCCTCGATCATGGTGCCCGCACCATGGGCGCGTCACGCCGCCGATCTGTACGAGCCGACCGACGACATCGGCGTGCACCTCACGCTCAACGCCGAGCACGAGGTGTACCGGTGGGGGCCCGTGACGCACGCGCCGTCGCTGCTCTCGGGTGAGGGCGGCTTCCCGCGCAACCTGACCGACCTGTGGGAGCACGCCGACCCCGACGAGGTCTACCGCGAGCTGAAGGCGCAGGTGACGAGGGCGGGAGCCTGGGGCATCGACGTCACCCATCTCGCTCCCCACCTGACCGCGATCACGCTGCGGCCCGAGTTCTTCGACATCTACCTCGAGCTGGCGTGCGAGTTCACCCTGCCGATCCGCCTGCCCTCCACCGTCTCCGCCGAGCAGGCCGGCTTCCCGTTCCGCAAGCTCGCCGCCGACGAGGGCGTCGTGTTCCCCGACCACTTCGACCACGACTGGCGCGCGGGGTCACGCGAGCGGGTCACCCGCACGCTCCAGACCCTGCAGCCGGGCGTCACCGAGGTGCACGTGCAACCGGCGATCGACACGCCCGAGGTGCACGCGATGACGCCGAACGCCGCCGACTGGATCGACGATCACGTGTTCGTCACGCTCGACGCGACGCTCCCGCACCTGATCGCCGAGGCCGGCGCGACGTTGATCGGCTACCGCGAGCTCAGGGCTGCGATGCGAGCCGGCTGATCGCAGCCGTCGCCTCGCCCGACTTCAACAGGGCCAGCACGTCGCGGCTCGGACCGGCCGCCTTGACGCGACCGCGCATGAACTCGACGGTCGCATCGAACCCGTCCTCGCCGGCGACGGCGAGCGGGACGTTGAACACCACCTCGGCATCGTCGGGGCCGTCGACGCGCTCGTCCTTCTTGGCGACGACCACGCGGTACTGCACCGACGCGCTCATGACACCTCGGCCCGGGCCGGTACGTCGATGCCGGCGAAGAGGTCGCTCTCGGCCGCGGCGGGGTCGCCGGCGGGCGGGATGTCGCCGACCAGCGAGCGGGCGAGGATCCAGTCCTCCCACGGATACGTGTCCGCGAGCTCGTCGTCGGAGAGGCCGAACCAGAACGCCGCGGTGGGGTCGACCTGCGTGGCATGGGCGAGCAACGACTGGGTGCGCGCCCACATGAAGTCGTGCACGTTGATGTGCGTCGTGATGCGGTGATCGCTGTCGGGCCGCTCGAACCACTTCTCGTCGAACGGCGACTCGCCGCGATGGCGCAGGAGACCCTCGTGCACCGCGACGAGTCGGCGGCGGCTCCACGTGGTGTAGTACAGCTTGAGCGGCTGGAACGGGTCGCCCAGCCCGGGGTACCACTCGGGGTCGCCCGCCCGATCGAACGCCAGCACGGAGATGTCGTGCACCCGCAGATGGTCGGGGTGGGGGTAGCCCTGCTGGTCGTCGCTGTAGGTGATGATCACTTGCGGCTTCGTGCGCCGGATCACCTCGACCAGCCGGCCGGTCGCCTCGTCGAGATCGGCCTGGTGGAAGCAGTCGGGATGCTCGTTCGGTTCGGAGTCGGCCATGCCCGAGTCGCGGTAGCCGAGCATGACCACCTCGTCGAAGCCGATCACCTCGGCCGACTTGGCCAGCTCGCCGGCGCGCATCGAGACCACCAGCTCTCGCTCCTCGTCGGGCTCGAGGCCGTGGAACGGCTGGCCGGGCTCGCGGAGCGTCGGGTTCTGGAGGTCGCCCTCCTCGCCGCCGGTGCAGCACACCAGCACCGTCCGGACGCCCTGCGCGCCGTACTTGGCCAGCGTCGGGGCGCCCTTGGACGCCTCGTCGTCGGGGTGGGCGTGCACCGTGAGGATCGTGCGGGGCTCTGCCATCACCGCAGCACGCTATCGCTACGCTCACGCACGATGCGTCGCCCCGCCACTGGTCACACGTTGCTCCTTCCGACGATCGCCCTCGTCGTCGCCCTGGCCGGCTGTGACACGGGCGACGGCAAGACCCTCAGGGATCCCGTGTTCCCCCTGCCCGATCCGCCCGTCACCGAATCGACGCTGCCGGCGGCACCCACGCCGGCGCCGCGCCAGCTCGAGCTGTTCACGTCGTGGCCGAACGGGGCGGCGTTCCCGGTGCAGTACACGTGCGACGGCGACGACATCTCGCCCGCGATGTCGTGGAGCAACATCCCCGCCGACACCGTCGAGTTGGCCATCACGGTCACCGACGTCGACGCCGGCAACGAGGCCCAGTGGATCGTGTACGGCATCGCGCCTTCCGACGGCAACGTCTCCGACGGCGAAGTTCCCGACGGAGCGCTCGTGTGGCCCAACTCGGCCGGTGTCCAGGGTTGGACCGGACCGTGCCCGCCTGCGGGCGAGGAACACCTGTTCGTCGTGACGGTGCACGCGCTCAACCAGCAGCTGGAACTTGCCGATGATGCTCCCGCAAGCGAAGTGATCTCGACGCTGAACGCGATCGCTATCGCCCAGAGCTCCGTGTCGGGCCGATACGCCGGTTCGGAGTGACCACGACCCCCCGAGCAACCAGGCGACATGACCCAGGACGACACCGCGACCCCGGAAACGAGTGGATCCCGAGCGACCACACCGGTGTCGTCGATCACCTCGGCGCCGTCGCCGCCCGACACCGAGCCGCTCCGCCAGATCAGGCTGCTGATGGACGCCGATCAGGCCGCGATGATCGTCGTCGGCATCGACGGCACGCTCATCGACAGCAACGCCGCCGGTGATCATCTGTTCCCCGATCCGGGGCTTTCCGGCCCGCAGCACGACGGCCGCCACCGGATTCGCAACGTGCTCGAACAGGTTCCGCAGCAGCTGCTGGGCGATCCCGAAGGCGGCGTCTGGAAGGGCGAGATCGACTTCGAGAACGAACACCTCGCCCACGCCACCTGGAGCGCGACCGTGCTCGTCCGCCACGAGGCGACGGCACCCAACGGCGGGTTCATCGCCGTGCTGTGCCGCGACGTGTCCGACGAGCGCCACCGCTCGACCGAGCTGGCGCACCTGCTGCAGCACGACCCCACGACCGGCCTGCTGAACCGCTCCGCCGCGCTCGATCGCACGGCCGATGCGCTCGAGCGCATCGACGAGGACGGCGGCGAGGTCGCGATCCTGATGATCGACGTCGACCGGCTCCGCGACGTCAACGACGCCCTCGGCCACGAGATCGGCGACCGCCTCCTGGCCTCGACGGCCAAGCGCCTCGCCACGGCCGTGCGGCCGTCCGACCTCGTCGCCCGGCTGGGCGGCGACGAGTTCGTCGTGCTGTGCCGGAAGGTCAACGACGCATCGGTGGCGATGGATCTCGCCGACCGTATCCGCCGGGCTCTCACCGGACGGCTCACGATCCGCCAGCTCGAGCTCGACGTCTCGGTGAGCGTCGGCGTCAGCGTCAGCGACGACGAGATCCGGGCGTCGGCGCCGGCGGCCGCCGCCGTGCAGCTCGTCTCGCAGGCCGACACCGCGGTCCACGCCGCCAAGCAGGCTGGCCGCGCTCGCACGGCGATGTTCACGAGCCAGCTGCGCAGCAAGGCCAAGGTCCGCACCGAGCTCGCCGCGGCGCTCTCCAGGGCGCTCCGGGAGGGCGAGCTCGACGTCGAGTACCAGCCGATCTTCTCGGCCGTGTCCGAGCGAGCCGAGGCGGCCGAGGCACTCGTGCGATGGTCACACCCGACACGGGGACGGATCCCGGCGAGCGACTTCATCCCGGTGGCCGAGGAGACCGGCGTCATCGCGCCGATCGGCGACTGGGTGCTGCAGCAGGCATGCGCGGCGACGCGCCGATGGATCGACGACGGCGTTGCCGGTCAACGATTCGCCGTGCACGTCAACATCTCGAGGCTGCAGCTCGCCAACCCGTCGTTCGTCAACCGTGTGGTCGACCTGCTCCGCGAGTACCGGTTGCGTCCACGCCAGATCGTGCTCGAGGCGCGCGAGGCCACGTTGCTCGGCGAGGCCGACGAGGTCATCCGGTCGGTCCGTGCGCTCCGCCGAGTCGGCATCCGGGTCGCGCTCGACAACTTCGGCACCGGTTCCAACGCACTGTCGCTGATCACGGACATCGGCGCCGACGTGCTCAAGCTCGACGGCAGCCTGGCGCTGCCGAGCGGCGCCTCCGAGGCCGACACACGCGTCGTTCGCGCGCTCGTCCTGCTTGCGCACGCCCTCAACATGGAGGTCGTCGCCGAGCGGGTGACCGGGCTCGAGCAGCTCCGACGGCTCAGGGCGGCCGGATGCGACCTGGTCCAGGGCCACCTGGTGGGCAAGCCGTGTCCGCCCGATCAGCTGATCGTCCACATGGACCTCTGACGACGGGCTGCGGCTGCGACCGCCGCGCCGCCGGATCACTGAATAGCATTCACACGAATGGCTCTGCCTCCTCCCCCTTCCACCCCCTCGGCGTCGAGCAACGCGGCGAGCTCGACCTGCTACCGCCATCCGTCGCGCGAGGCGGGCCGACGGTGCACCCGATGCGGCAAGCCGGCGTGCTCCGAGTGCCTCGTGCAGGCGGCCGTGGGCAGCCACTGCCTCGATTGCGCCAAGGCAGCCCAGCCCGACGTCCGCACCCGGGCCCGCTACTGGAACGCACGGCAGCCCGCGATGGTGACGATGGCCATCATGGCGCTCAACGCCCTGGTCTTCATCTACGTCACGGTGCGCGACCCGCAGAGTCTCGGCGGGCGCAACATCACCATCGGTCACGCCCAGTTGGGCCTCAACTCGAACGCGCTCGGCGACGGCATGGGCGTCCGCCTCCCCGACGGGTCGGTCTACCTGTCCGACGGCGGCGATTGGTACCGCCTGCTGACGTCGGGCTTCCTGCACTTCGGCATCATCCACATCGCGTTCAACATGTACCTGCTGTACGTGCTGGGTCAGATGCTCGAGCCGGCGATCGGCCGCATCCGCTTCCTGCTCGTGTACCTCGCCGGGCTGCTCGGCGGTTCGGCGGGCAGCCTGCTGATCGACGGCGGCGGCATCGCCGGCGGCGCCTCCGGCGCGGTGTTCGGTCTGATGGCGCTGGCGTTCGTCGGCTACTACCTGCAGGGCGCCAACCCGCTCAACACCCAGATCGGCACGCTGCTGATGCTCAACCTGTTCATCACGTTCGTGATCCCGGGCATCTCGGTCGGCGGTCATCTCGGCGGCGCGGCGGCCGGCGCGCTCTGCGCACTCGTGGTGATGGCGCCGCGCCATCGCGGGTATCCGCGATGGGCGGGCTACGCAACACCGGCGGCGGTCGCGGTGCTCGCACTTGCCGTTTCAGTTGCGTCCGTGGCGTGACGATAGAAGTGAGAACGATCTCAACTACCCGGTCGACCGTGTCAAGACATCGTCAACCGGGCGCCATCGACACCACCACGAACCATGTTCCTCACCCGCTTCCTCCCCCATCGGATCAGCATCCCGAGCGTGGTGTCGACCGGCTTCAGCCGGCTCCAGCGGAGGACCCGGGACGCCGCTGACGAAGTCCGGCTCCGGGTCTTCATGATCGACGACCCCGACGGCAACATCCTGCTCGTGGCGGCATCGGGCAGCGTCGACGCCGGGACGGTCGACGGTCTGGTCGACCAGTTCGAGGCCCTCGACGCCGGCCAGCACGTGCACCTCGATCTGCACCGCGCGACGATCGACAGCGTCGCGACGTTGCGGCGACTCGAGAACCGGCTCGATCGACTCGAGACGCGCGGCGTCCGGCTGCGAATCGTGGGCGTCGACCCCGATCATCCCGTGCTGGCGGCCAGCGGCTTCTAACCCTGCAACACCCCCTCGTCACGATGGGGGCATGATCGAGAACACCGCCGACCAACAGCCCGAACAGCTCGCGCTGCTGCCGAGGGCCGACGTTCCCGTCCAGTTCCGACTCGATGCCGAGACCCGTCGTCGCGGGCTCCGCCACGTCGCCGAGATCCGGCGCTACCTCGCGGACCGCGAAGCACAGCGCTCGCAGCAGGTCGCCGCCTAGCTACACCTAGTGGCTTGACCGGCAACGTTGGTGGGGTCGCGTCCACCGCTGGTGAGTGCGAGTCTGTTTTCCTGTGGGGATGGCAGAGCGCGTCCAGGTTCGGGAGATCACCAACGAAGAAGGGCAGCGCCTGTTGCGGATGGTGCGCCGATCGTCGGGGTCGATCGTGACGTGGCGGCGAGCCCAGATCGTGTTGTGGTCAGCCCAGCAGATGGACGTCCCGCAGATCGCAGCGCTTGGGTTCACGTCCGAGGATCGTGCTCGTGAGGTGATCCACAACTTCAACGCCGACGGCTTCGACTCGCTGT
>JAAUYD010034343.1_pt1 | contig 23376 bp, 20 predicted proteins | sample 7278101 | NCBI WGS metagenome assembly JAAUYD01 (sample SAMN14350128, study PRJNA611818) | marine sediment metagenome | isolation source: surface marine sediment (0.6m) | place: French Polynesia: Moorea | collected 2018-08
ACGAGAGTTTTTCTTAAACCTGGGAAACCCTGTCTTGGTGGACGTTCCCAAGCCAGTCCGTTGGGCGGGTTTCCCGACTTGAAGGAACTGGCGTTTGCGTCTTTCGCCGACGCGGGCTTCCACCGCTTTTTTGCCTTTAATTTTCTTCTTGCAGTTGTCAAAAAAACGACTAATAGCACTCCAGGCTCGTTCGGCTGATGACTGTCTAGCAGTAGAGTTTAATTCGTTGGCGAAACTATATTCTTTGGCTATGATTCGACAATACTTATTTAGGTCATATTTATTGACTCCTTTGTTGTCCAGCCAATAACGCAAAGCTTTATTTCGGACAAATTGACCTGTGCGTATAGCTTCGTCAATTGCCTGATATTGATATTGTTTAGCCTTGATTTTATACTCTAATACAAACATAGTTTTATACTAACACTATGAGCATCTCTTTCAAGGACGCTGGGCGGTATTTTTGTTGGTCAAAATTCATCTCGCCACTTAAACATTGGGCGCGTCTAACTGTGTTAGACTTGAATCGCCCTCGTTTTTAGTGGGAGTCTTCTTTTGACATCTAAAGATAAATCAAAACAATATTATTGCCCAAAGTTCATAATTTCTAGCTCCACAGCTTTGCGATAGTAGTTACTAGCATCAGCCGTTTTGCCTTGATGGGCTAAAATATCCCCTAATCGGGAATAAAATAGATGGTTGTTGGGGTTAAGCTTGATTGCTTGATTATATATCTGTATAGCTTCTTCTAGTTGATTGCTGTGAAATAATGCTGCTCCTAGATTCAGAATAATTTGCTCATTTTGGGGTGTATCTTCTAAAGCATTGCGGTAAAGGGAAATGCACTCATTCCAGCGATTTTGCTTCATCATAACTTCTCCCAATATCAACAAAGCTTCTGTATGGTTAGGTTGAAGCTCGATCGCCCGATTTAGGGATATACTGGCTTCATGAATTCTACCTATTGCTACCAGAGCTTTGCCTAATCCCAAATGAATCATCGGATCGTTAGGAGTTAGTTCTAGCATTTTGCGATAGCTAGTAATATCTTGGGGATTGTCGGCGATTTTAGAGCGATAATATTGCCTAGTGTTGGCTAAGTTAGCTGTAGCTAGTTGTTGGACAGCATGACTTAGTTTATCTTGGACATCAGGAACATCTGGCTGAAGATTAAGAGTTTGACGGTAAGCTGAAACTGCTAGCTCCCAGTTTTCTTGTCTGCTATGAAGCTCTCCTAGATAGTAATGGGATAAAGAACATTGATTGTTAAGACTAACTGCGGTTTGGAAAGCTGTTGTCGCATTTTTCCACTGTTGTAGGTTGTAAAGAGCTTTACCGAGATTGTGATGACACCAAAAATCTTGGGGTTTTAGTTGAATTGCTCTTTCATAAGCGATCGCTGCTTGGGTCCATTCTTCTTGGCGAAATAACACATCTCCTAATTGACTCTGAATGGTAAAGTTATTTTGGTTTTCTTTCCAGAAGTTAGGATCGACTTGAATTACTTGCTGATAGTAATCTTCAGCTTCAGACCATTGTTCTAACTTACCATGAGCCACTGCCATATTGTGATAAGCCCAAACAAAATCGGGTTTTAATTCTAATACTTTTTCGTAACAATTAATTCCCTTGTCCCAAGCTTCCACATTGAGCCAAGCATCTCCTTGATGATGATAAGCTTGCCAAAAATTCGGGTCAATTGCGATCGCTTCTTGATAACTAGCAATAGCTTCTTGATATTTTCCTTGTTGGCTTTGAACTTCCCCTAAACGAAAATGAAACTCAACATTACTAGGATGGTTTGTGATAGCTTGTTGATAGAGTTGCACTGCTTTATCCCATTGCTGTTGTCTCATGAGCAGTTTTCCGAGAGACATATAAGGCTCTAGAATATAAGGATTAATAGAGAGTGCTTGACGATAACAGGTTTCTGCTTTGGCTAATTGTTGTTGAGCCACAAAGCGCTCCGCTAAATTGAGGTAATCTTGAATCGGAATTGTCTCTGATTGACTCATCAAGGCTTGATAGCGATATTCTGTCCCTTGTTGACTATCTCCAAGAGTTTCCAGAAGTTCTGCTAATTGAAAATAACCTGAGATAAATTGGGGATTAATCTGAATTGCTTGTTGCAAAACTGCAACTGCTTCTTCCTGACGTTGTTGAGCTATCAAATTTTGACTCCAACCAAGATAAAGCTCAGTATTATGGGGAGCAATTTTTAAAGCTTGACGATAATTATGGGTATTAGTAGGCTCGTGTTTAATTCCTTGTAGATATGATTGCAAGGCAAAATTAAAGTCAGACTTAATTCTTTGATGTAGAGTGTAATTTATTTTATTGGTTAACTCTGGTAATCCTGAGTTCAGCTTTTGAGCTTGAATATAAGCATGGTGAGCTTCGTCCCATTCTTGTAGAGCTACTAGAGCATCTCCTAAATTGTAATAAGACCAGTCAAAATCAGGATTAATCGTGATAGCTTCCCAGTAGGATTTAATCGCAGATTCCCACTGTTGCATTTCCTTGAGAGCATCCCCTAAGTTGTGATGAGTCCAACTAAAGTCAGGATTTAACTCTTTAGCTTGACTATAGCTAAAGATAGCTTCTGACCACTGTTGCTGTTTGAGATAAGCATCCCCTAGATAGTGATATATGTTACTTTGGTTCGGATTGATCGCCAAGGCTTTTTGATAACAAAAAATCGCTTCATCCCATTTTTGTTTAGCAGCTAAAATACGACCGAGAGAATAATAGGATTGACTATCTTGAGGATTCTGATTTACAGCTTGACGGTAACAGGCGATCGCATATTGACTACGTTTTTGTTTGATCAGAACTTTGCCTAACTGATGATAAGCTTCCGTATAGTCTGGTTTAAATTTGATTGCTTGACGATAGCAGGTTTCCGACTTTTCTAATTCTCCTTGCTCTAAAAGATTGTTCCCCAACTCCAAATAGTCTTGAGCAGTGGCTTTTTCTGGCTCTAAACAGAAGGATTCAAACCAATATTGACTTGCTTGTGGGCTTTTTCCTGCTTTTTCTAAAACTCTGGCAAGATTACGATATACTCCTGCCAAATTCGGCTCTAGGGCGATCGCCTTCTGATAATAGCGAATGGCTTGTTTCCAGTCTTGCTTTTGACCATAGAGACTACCCAAATTAGCATTTAGCTTGGCAGAATTAGACTCTGTAATCAAGGCTGCTTTATAGTAAGCAATTTGCTGTTCAATATTTTGATTATCCTCATTACTATTGGTTGTGATTGCAGTAGAATCTATGTCAGATACTTTGTTTTCTATAGAAGCAGTCTGCTTTTGCTTCGTCAATAGTTTAGAGCTTGAGGACTGATGGCGATCGCCTTTTTGTTCCAATTCCAAAGCGCGACGATACAATAAAGCTGCTTTTTTCCACTCTCCCTGCTGTTGGAGAGTGACAGCCAATTTTTGATAAGGTTCAATATATAAAGGATTTAATTTAATGGCATATTCGTAACACTCAATCGCTTCTGTAATTCTTTTTTGATTTAACAGTTCATTGCCTACTTTATAGTGAGTTTGAGGACTAGTCTTTTCTGGCTCTATCTTCAAAGCTTGATAAGTATATTCAATAGATTTTTGATTGCGTCCTAGTTTATACCAAACTTTAGCTAAATTACGATAAGCTCCTGCAAATTCAGGGTTAAGTTCAATAGCTTTTTGATAGTGAGTAATTGACTGTTTCCATTGCTTTTGTTGGGCATAAATACCCCCTAAATTAGCATAGACTTCTGTATAATTCTGATCATTTTCAATGGCTTGGTTATAGCATTCTATAGCTTGTGACCAGTCCCCCAACTTTTGAAAAATATTCCCCAAAGTCTTGTATGCTTCTGCAAACTTAGGTAGTTTATCAACCACTCTTTGACAAAGAGCCAGAGCTTCTTGATACTTATTTTCTGCCAGATAATCAAGAGCTTTTTTCAGGGTTTTTTGGGCTGTTATTTCTACAGTAAGTTTTTTGGGGGATGAAGAAGTTACTTTTCTATTCCATTGAGAAGGTTCGATAAAATCAGAAAAATTCTTAACAGTAGTGGTACTATGGTGAGACTTTGGCTCGGAAGTAGCCTCAATTTCTTGATGGGGTTGGGATTGAGTTGGTAAGATAATAGCGGAATTAGCAGCTTTAACAGCCTCTAACAAACTTTCATTAGATTTCTGCTGCTTCAAGTTTTTGATAATTTCTTCTTGCGCCAGTTGTGATATGGTATTTGTTGTTTCTTCTTGACATTGAATTGCTTGATTAAAATATTTTACAGCTTCTTCTAAATTACCTTGTTGTTTCAAAGCAGCAGCCAGTCTTTGACAAGCTTCTAAACAATTTGGTTGAATTTTAATCGCTTGACGATAATAGGCTATCGCGTCTTTAATATCGTTTTTTTGCCAATACCTATCCCCAGTTTCAATATAGTAATCTAGGGTTGCATTTGTCTCGGCTAGTCTAAAATTTGATGGAGATTCCCCTGATTGTTGCGGAAGATTCACTTGTCAATGCCCTCGGTTTAATATAAAAATCTATTTATAGTAGGCTTATGCTACAGATTGTGTTTATTGGGAGAGATAATTCAATAGGCTAAAATTCATCTTCCAGCGATCGCAGAAACCAGGCAATTAGACCACATAACACAGCTAATCCGAGCAAAATATAGGTAATTACTCTAGCTCCTGCTATCCAACTAGCAATGATAGCCATGAGATATGGTGTACCTAAGAGTAAACTTACAAAAATAACATTTTTCTTTGTCCAGTTAATATCTGCCCAGTTGGTTTGAATGTTACCACCTCGTCCAGGGTTTTTTAAACCGTGACTCTTATCGACAGGAGCATTAATACCCCCTCTTCTTTTCGCCCTAGATAATTGCTTTCTCTCGTTACTCATAAGTTGTTAATTGTAAGAGTTGGAACTACTCATACTTACATAGTATCCGCAAAATTTTAGGTCTGAAAGTATAGCAGATACTAAAGAAGCTTATTTTTATAGGTAAGCCTGGGAATACTCATTCCTTTTAAGGAATTGAGATGAGAAGGCTAGAAAAAAGAGTCCCTTGATGGGATATCTTTTTTGTCATCTACAGCCTTATACTATAATTTTATTCTCTAAAGATAGTCTCCAAAGTTTTTTTCTGGACTAAAAGTGAGGGACGAATTGCAGAAGAGAGTTAAAAAAAATCGGTTTAAAAATTAAATTTTTGGCAATAACTCCAATAAGTATTACTAAGTAACATCGCTACTGTCATAGGACCCACACCGCCAGGGACAGGGGTAATATAGCTAGCTACTGCTGATACTGAGTCAAAATCTACATCTCCTACCAAACGAGAATTACCCTCTTGATCTGTGATCCGATTAATTCCCACATCAATTACTACTGCTCCAGATTTAACCATAGAAGCGGTAATAGTTTCTGGCTTACCTACTGCTGCAACTAATATATCTGCTTCTTGACAGACTTGAGCTAAATTTTGAGTTTTAGAATGGGCTATGGTTACGGTGGCATTTTTCTCTAGTAGCATCAATGCCAAAGGCTTCCCTACTAAAATGCTGCGCCCTACTACTACAGCTTTTTTACCCTGTAGAGGAATATTATATTCTGCCAATAATTTCATGACTCCTGCTGGAGTACAACTGCGTAAACCAAATTCAGAGCGGACTAATTTCCCTAAATTTAGAGGATGTAACCCATCTGCATCTTTATCAGGGCGAATCTGATGGAGTAAACTAACAGCATCGAGATGCTTTGGTAGCGGTAACTGAATTAAGATGCCATCTACATTATCATCTTCATTGAGGGCAGATATTTCTGCTGCTAATGCTTCTTGGGTGATGTTTTCTGGTAAGTGTTTACCTAAAGAAGCCATACCGATGCGATTACAGGCTTTTGCTTTATTGCGAACATACACAGCACTAGCAGGATTATCTCCTACCATCAATACTGCAAGTCCTGGGGGACGACCGATTTTGGGTTGTAAGTCAGCTATTTTTGTTTGAAGCTCGGTTTGAATCTTCTTTGCTAGAGCTTTACCATCTAATATTATGCTGTCTTGATTTTGGTTCATCTTAAAATCCCCCAGATAAACTAGGATTATGTTGATTAGGTGTTGCGCCTCTATTAAATTAATCAAACAATATTAACGTTAAGCTAGAAAAGCTAGGTTTTCTTTATATTACTGGGTAAAATAGCTCAAAATGTCACCACCGAATGCCAAACTTAGACTCATCAGCAATAATTTACGACAGATTGGATTGTTGATACTTCTAACTAGTAGTCTAGTTGCTTGTAGTAATCGCAACCCTATTTTAATCAAGGACATTACTCAGAAAAAACCAGGGACAGTAATTTATGTTACGGGGCAAGTAAAAGACTTAGCTCCTTTAATTAAAGATGCTGCTTACCGACTCCAAGATGATACTGGTGGTATTTGGGTGATCACATCAGGGATTTTACCAGTGTCAGGAACACAAATTAAGGTTAAGGGTAAGATTCAACAGCAAAATATAACAATAGCAGCAGAACAATTAAATGAGTTTTACTTGCTCGAATTAGAGCAATTACCGTCAGAATCTGACCTAAGGGCAGCCAATAATTAACCCCATTACATTACTAATCTATGAGTCTTAAACCTACAGTCAGTATGGCTATTCTCTATCGAGAAGGTAAATTTCTTATGCAGCTTCGAGACGATGTTCCAGGTATTCTGTATCCTGGTCACTGGGGATTATTCGGCGGTCATCTAGAATCCGATGAAACTCCTGAAGATGGTTTAGTTCGAGAAGTACAAGAAGAAATTAATTATCTGGTATCTCAACCCCAAAAGTTTCGCTGTTATGCTGATAACAGAGCAGTGCGTTATATTTTTTATGCACCTTTAACAGTAGAAACTCAGTCTTTACAACAGATGGAAGGCTGGGATTTGGATTTAGTACCACCACAAGATATTATTAAAGGAACTTATTATTCTGATAAAGCAAAAGAGGAAAGACCTCTAGGAGATATTCATCAGAGAATTTTGCTAGATTTTATAGAATCTGGATTAGTGGATTCTAGATATTAGACTTAAAGTTTTACCGAAATTTTCATACAGAACATTTATCATTAGGGAAGATAAGGAATATAATTTTTGTTCCATCCTACTAAATGTATTTTTTATGAATCAGAATCCTAAAAGCTACAGTCTACGGGGATTAAAGTGGACTAAGTATGTTGCTACAATAATCGCAACTTCATTTTTGGTTGCTCATCCCGACTCCTCAACAAAAGCAGCCCTAGAAGATAGTCCCAAAGCCTTAGTAGATGAAGTCTGGCAAATTGTTAATAGTGAATTTGTAGATCAAGAGTTTAATCATGTAGATTGGTTAGATAAAAGACAAGAATTACTCAGTAGGGAATATACAAATCAAAAGCAAGCTTATAAAGCAATTCGTCAATCTCTCAGAGATTTGGGCGACCCCTATACTAGATTTCTAGAACCTAGAGAATTTGAAGAGCTTACTAGTCAAACTACGGGAGAATTATCAGGAATTGGGATTCGCCTCACTATCGACAATGATACCAGCCAATTAACCGTTGTCGAACCACTGGAAAATTCTCCAGCCGAAAAAGCTGGTATTCAAGCAGGAGATAAAATCTTACAGATTAACGATAAACCTACCTCTTTGATGAGTATAGAACAAGCTTCAACAGAGATTAAAGGGGAAGTGGGGACAGAAGTAAGTCTGCAAATTTCTCGTCCTAACAAAAAAGTTTTTGATGTAACTTTGGTCAGAGAACAAATTGAATTACCCTCTGTGGGATATACCTTAAAGCAGGAAGGAAACCTGAAAGTAGGTTATATCAAATTAGATGAATTTAGTTCTCACGCAGCAGAACAAATGCAAAAAGCCATCGAAGATTTGAGCGAAAGCGATATTTCGGGATTTGTCTTAGATTTACGGGGAAATCCAGGGGGATTACTATTCTCTAGTGTGGAAATAGCCCGTATGTGGTTAGAAAAAGGGGCGATTGTTTCTACTATTGACCGTAAAGGTGGTAATCAGAAATTCTCGGCTAATGGTAGAGCTTTAACGGATCTTCCTCTGGTAGTTCTGGTTAACCGTTACTCTGCTAGTGCTAGTGAAATTTTAGCAGGTGCTTTGAAAGAAAATAAGCGGGCTACTATCGTTGGGACTCGTACCTATGGGAAAGGTACTGTACAATCAGTTCACTCTCTTTCTGATGGTTCGGGTTTAGCTGTAACTATAGCTCGTTATTATCCCCCCAGTGGCATGGATATCAACCGTAAAGGAATTGCTCCCGATGTTCAGGTAAGTCTTTCTGCTGAACAAAGAATGAGTCTCAGAGTTAATCCTAGTCTTTTCGGTACTGGTGCAGACCCCCAATATATCCAAGCTATAAGGATTTTACAAGGAGCTTCTGTAAATCAGAATAATGCCCTGACTATTCGCTGAATACTGCTTCAAAGGTGGCTTTTGTTCTAAAATGTACTCCTTCCCAAGTTGATTGTAAATCCAGTTATCAGTTTGGGAAATCTGTAACATAGGGACAGAGCAATTAATTAACTTATGAATTTATCCAACTTAGAATCAAAAGCAATCAAATTTATTGAAGAAATTGGAATTACTATTGCAGCCCAAGACTTGACACCTACTATGGTAAGTCAAGATTTCTTGAAATTTAGCGGTATTATCCCTAAAGAATGGGAATTAGCCCAAAAACCTGTGCTAAATCCTGCAATGGCTCAATTGAATTTTAAAAATGGTGTCAGTATTAATGCTCAACCTCGGAGTGTTACTTTCAATGAAGCTGTCAACAATAGAAAATTCGATCTGATTAATATTCCTAAAATTGCTGCTCAATATGTAGCCAAGCTACCCCATGCAGAGTATGTAGGATTGAGTTTTAACCCTAAAATTTTACTTCCTTTTCCCAATAAACCTGAAGCTCCCCGCAAATATATTACAGGCTCACTACTGGGTTCTGGCTCTTGGAAAAAAATCGGAAAAGCACCTGTGCAAGCAGGCTTAAACCTAATGTATTTATTAGATCATTGCCAGCTTAACATAAGCGTAGCAGAAGCTAGAGTGCAGCAACCCCAAAAGCCCGTTATGTTTGCTATTTTATTTTCGGGTAGTTTTAACTACGGCTTGGGTAATGCTAAATCTTCTCAAGAAAAGCTAGATAAATTAACCCAAGCACTGAAGTTTTGGCAAACTGATTTTAAGACTTTTCGGGAAATAGTGACAGACAAGTTTTTAGAGTCAACTCAATTTACAGATGTAGCCCAAGAAGAAAGTGTCTTCCCTACTGGCACTATGTAATTCTCGGCTAAAGCAACTACAATAGAAAGGTTGTGTTCTTTTATTTTTAAATTAATATGGCTGTCCCCAAGAAGAAAACATCTAAATCTAAACGTAATAGTCGTAAAGCTCACTGGAAACGTAAAGCTGCTTTGGAAGCGCGAAAAGCTCTTTCTTTAGGTAAATCAGTACTAACTGGACGTTCTAGTAGTTTTGTTTATCCTCAAGATGATGAGGAAGATGATGAAGAGTAGGTTTTTGTTTTCTAGCAAAATCTAATTACTGTTGTTGGCTAGCTTAAATCTCAAGCTAGCTTAATTTTTTGAGATTCGATCGCAATTCTTCGTGGTTATTGGTTAGTGGTGAGTGGTTAGTGGGTATCCGCGCAAGGAAACCTGCGCCCTGTTAATAAAGATCTTATTAAGTTATCTTGGCAAGCTCTCATTCCACGGGTTAACCACGAGGGCTTTCTCGCTCACATTCTGTAATTTTATATCAACTTATATCAACTTTTATGTGTCGTATCTTTACGATCTTTTATTTTGAGAACATTATAGAAAGTGAAATAGCTGAATAAAATTATGACAGTATCTAATATTGCTTATATTCAGGAACAAGTCAGATTTACTTCTGTTGATGATTTTATCACTGTAGTGACTAATTTGTTACAGTCTCATAATTTAATTACTGTGGAGCAAAATATTAATCACCAAACAGAAGAGAATAATTTATTCAGATATCAAGACGTGACTTTAATGGTTAGAAAGCTACGGTCAAGATTAAGTTTAACAGAAGTTATATTATCTCTCTATTTTTATGCAGATAAAAAATCTCGTTCTCCAGAAATAATAGCCAATTCTGAAATTCAGCAAAAATGGGAAAAATTAGTAAATTTACTAGATTTTGCTTGTGAAGTTTTAGAACAAGATGATACAGATGATTATTACTTAATCTATTAATGTTGAGTGATGTTTAGCCCTTGTATTGCAAGAAAAGCCTATTCCCCATCCCTATTACCTATTACCCATTGCTAAACTAAAAATTAGAGGTATTCTAACAATTAAAATTACAACAGGAATCATGCTCAAAAACTTCCTGTAATCGAAAAATGTAACCCAGATTCTTGCAAGCTATCCCCTTGACTATCCACATCTATTAAAGGAATACCCCAGTCTAAACGAGCATTAAAACGCTCTGAAACACTGAAGTTTAAACCAATTCCTAAAGAAACTAAAAAGTCGTTATCAATCTCGCTGTCATCATTATTCCAGACAGTTCCTAAATCCACAAACGGAGTCAATTGCACCACAGCATCTATTCTCCGAAAACGTAAGATGGGGACTCTAACTTCAGCAGAAGCAAACATACCATTATCCCCTAATACTAAATCTTGACGATAGCCTCGAATACTATCAAATCCTCCGATACGGAATTGTTCTAAGGGGACTAAATCGCTAGTACTAAACTGAATATCTCCTCTTAACAAAAACAAGAAATCTTCGTCTAGCCTTCTTACCCATTGGGACTGTCCACGCCAAGCAAAAAAGCTACTATCTGGGGCATTATCATTAATAGTACTACCAAAAATATCTAATCCGATACTAAATTGCGATCGTAAAGCGAAAACTTCTTGATCACTGCGAGTAACATATTCTTGAAATAGTCTGATTGCACCTACCCTGGTATTTCCATCTTCATCTGCACCACGGGATAAGGGGAAAGGAGTATCTAATACCCTAGTTTTACTTTCTTGGAAGGAAAAAGCCATCCCCATGGTAAATTCTTGATTGGGTTTGAGAATCAAGGGTTGACGGAAACCTAGCTCATAGTAATTCGATTCTGACTCAATATCTAGAGGGGTAAAAGGGTCTTCCACAATATCATTGTTACTATAGCCATAAGCCAGACGTAATGTACCGTTTTTGGCATTAACAGGAATAATGTAAGAAGCGTCAATACTATCACTTCCCTCAGTATTAGTATAGTTGAGACTGATTTTATCTCCAAAACCCAAAAGGTTAGCATGAGATAATCCTACTCCACGACGATTTGTCCCCACACTGGGAGAGCGTTTATTATCAAAGTTGGTAGTAATTCTAAAAGCATCTGCTTCTTCAATTGCCACATCCAGTAAGCTAGTACCAGGAGTAATCCCTGCGGACAATTCAGCAGAAACATTTTTAATCAAAGGATCGAGGCGTAATAATTGTAGTGCTTCTAGCAGTGATTCAACATTAACAGGAGAAGAAGCTGCAACTTCTAGACGAGAACGGATATAGTCGGGATTGAGGCGTTTTGTTCCTGTAACGTTGATATCTTCTAATTTTCCTTCTAATACTGCAATGGTGACTGTACCACCTTCTAATTCTTGAGGGGGAATATATGCACCAGAGTTAACATACCCAGATTCAGTATAAAGCTTGGTAATTGCAGAGCGGACTTGGAAGAGTTCTGATAGAGATAGGGGACGACCTTGGTAGTCAGAAACGACGTTTTGTAGTTCTTCTAGAGAAAAAACCGTACTTCCTGTAATTTCAAAGTTGTTGACAGTGATGGAAGCCGGAATATTGGAATTGGAATTGGAGGTAGAAACTACGTCTTCAGTATTGGAATCTTCTGAGTCAGAGACGGTAAGTATTGGTTCTGATTCTGATGGCGACTCTTGAGCTTGAAGGGAGGTCGGGTTAATGAAACTGACTAGAAATAGTAAGGATATTAGTCCCCAAGAAAAGTTATTTAACTTTAAGGGTAGTGTGATATCAAAGCTAGTAATTACTTTATTAATATAACCAGGCATAAAAAATAGATAATAAACAGTTTCTATCTCCTTCACCTTATAGGATTCCCAAAACAAGGTAAAATTTAACAGAAATATTCGGCAGAATTCCCCATCGTATAGGGAGGGGAAAAAAAACCTTCTCACAGGGGTATGATTTTTAGATTTAACCTGTATTGTTGAGAGAAGCAAGACTCCGAAGAAAAGTTAATTTCAAAGTGAGAAAATTATCTCCGCCTCACCTTGTCTCTCCTCTTGGCTTCACTCATCATCATCCAATGTAAAAAACCTACCCTTGTAAGGGGACAAGGTTGGGGAGCATCAAGATCACTTGGAGTAATACCATTTCTATTTAGAGTTTCTACAAATGGGAAGCAGAGCGGGGTACGCGGGGAATAGCAGGGGGAGTAATATGTAGCTTGATTTTTGAGAATTGGTATAACAAAAAACAGGAAAATGGACCCTTGCATAAGTACGAAAAACCTCGGTTGAGTAAAGGGAAAAGGGAAAAATTATCTGCTTGGATTTTTAGTTGATTTTTACAACAAGTCTAATGATTGTTCATTTCAACACCACAGATTAACAAACATAAATGATACCTGTATCTGTAAGGCAGTGCCAAGGGATATAGGTATCCCCAATTCATGAATTTATTTTATGTTTAAAAAGTATGAAACTAGTTAAATAATACCATTTAGAAAAAAGAATGTGACTACCAATTTTGGTTCAGAGATTGCCGATTTTGGATTAAAACAAGGGGATTATTTCAGATATGGGAAAATTCAAAATTTTAAAATCGTACTTGAATCATTAATCCAAAATCTACAATCTACAATCAGCAAGCTGATTCTTTCAGATAGGGAAAAATCCCCGCACCCGTGCATCTTAAAATCATTAATCGGTTGACATATTATCAGTTTGGTTAGGGCAAAGGCTAGGGGATACAATAATTATCTGTAGCCAAAATTTTGGGATTTTATCTAATTACCGATCTTTCAAAGACAAGCTAATACGTCGTAATTTTTCGTTAACTTCTAAAACTCTCACTTTCACAATTTGTCCCACCTGAATAATTTGTTTTGGGTCGGCGACAAAATGATCTGCTAGTTGTGAAATATGTACTAAGCCATCTTGATGAACCCCAATATCAACAAATGCACCAAAGTTAACTACATTTGTGACTATTCCTTCTAATTCCATGCCAATTTTAAGGTCACTAATCTCCGTAATACTTTCTTGAAAAGTAGCATATTGAAATTTGTCCCTAGGGTCCCTTCCTGGCTTTTCTAATTCTGTAATTACGTCTTGTAAAGTAGGAATACCTACTGTTTCAGTGACAAATTGTTTTAAATCGAGAGACTGTAATTTTTTAATTATTTCTTTACGTTTGGCTTCTCCTCCCTGGTTAAGTTCACTAAGAGCTATTTGTAAATGGTTGGCAATCTGGGTGACTACTTCATAGCTTTCAGGATGTACTGCGGTATTATCTAAAGGATTATTGCCGTTACGAATCCGTAAAAAACCCGCACATTGTTCAAAAGTTTTTGCCCCTAATTTGGCTACTTTTAGTAATTCTTGGCGATTTTTAAACGCTCCTTGTCGATCGCGATAAGTCACAATATTATTGGCAATTGTGGGGGTAATTCCTGAGACAAATTGTAGTAAGGTTGCAGAAGCAGTATTAAGATCGACTCCTACATAGTTAACACAACTTTCTACAGTTTCCGCAAGTTTCTTTTGCAGTAATTTTTGCTCTACATCATGTTGATATTGACCGACTCCAATAGATTTGGGGTCGATTTTTACTAATTCCGCTAAGGGGTCTTGAAGTCTTCTCCCGATACTAATTGCGCCTCTTACTGTTACATCTAAGTGGGGAAATTCTTGACGAGCTAAATCACTAGCTGAATAAATCGAAGCTCCAGATTCATTCACAATTACTTTAATCGGTGGAGAATCTAACTGTTTCATTACTTCACTGATAAACCGATCGCTTTCCCGAGAAGCTGTCCCATTACCGATGGCAATTAGTTGTATGTGATACTTATTAAGGAGCTTCATTATGGTTTCGTGGGCTTGTTGTCTTTTTTCCGGACCAGAATGGGGAAAGATGGCTTGATATTCTAAAAACTTTCCTGTTTCAGAAAGAATTGCTACTTTACAACCAGTGCGAAACCCTGGATCGATCGCCATAGTGGGTTTCATTCCCCCAGGAGGAGCAAGTAAGAGATTTCGCAGATTGGTTTCAAAAGTTTTGATGGATTCGATATCAGCATATTGTTTGCGATCACTGCGTATTTCCCGAATCAAAGTCGGTTTAAGCAGACGATTAAAACTATCTTTGAGCATTGCGCGGTAGAAGTCTCTGATTTCAGGATTTGAGGTATGTATTTCCTGAGACTCTAAATAGGACAAAACTTGAGTTTCATCCACCACCACATTTACTGTCAGGATTTTCTCTGCTTCTCCTCGGTATAGAGCCAGAACATTATGAGGGGGAATTTTGCGAACACTATATTGATAGTCGCGATACATTTCATACTTAGTAGTCCCCTCTGGGTAATCTTTCTTAATCTTAGAAATAAAAGCTCCTGTTTTAAAGAAGAAATCCCGTAAATATGCTCTAAGTTCGGCTTTTTCTGCGATAGTTTCCGCCAATATATCTGATGCACCACTAAGTGCTTGTGTAATTGTACTGATTTCTTTTTCAGCATTGATATATTTACTAGCAATTTCTCTGATATATTTTGGATTTGCTGATGGTATATTTAGAGAGTCAATTAATAACGCTAATGGTTCTAATCCTTTTTCTTTAGCAATGGTAGCTTTGGTTCTTCTTTTGGGTTTGTATGGTGCATAAAGGTCTTCTAGTTGAGTTTTGTCATAACAAGTTTTAATTTGTTGTTCTAATTTATCTGTCAGTTGGTTTTGAATTGCTATTTCTTTTAAAATCGTAGCTTTTCGCTTGTCTAAGTCTGTCAAGTAAATATATCTATCAATAATCTGACGTAGTTTAATTTCATCTAAACCACCAGTTTTTTCTTTCCGATAACGAGCAATAAATGGAACACTTGAACCCTCTTGGCATAACTCTAAACAGTTGCTAACTTTATAGATGTCTAAGGACAATTCTTCCGCAATAATTTCCGAGATATTAGTAATAACCATTAAGTGAATACACTGAACTAATTAAGGATATTATGCCATAACAAACCAACCGCATTGTTTTAACAATGAGAAAAAAAACTAGGCTAATCTAATCAAAATCATCTTGCGGTATCTTAAGATTTTTTTAATGTTTTTTTTGAACAACTTAAGATAGTGCATAAAGGCTAAATAATTTGATTGATAAGTCTCAGTACTTTCTCTGAATTAGTGACCAAATCAAACGTTTTTTGGTCAGCAAAATCTACCACAACACAACCACACACGACTTGGAAGGTTAACCATAAAACACTTACTGTCTCTAGATATTGGCTTGGCTTTCAATTAGCGTAGCGAAACCGCCAAAATCGAAGAAAATAACCCAAAATACTTGATTTTGCGATCGCCCTAACCTTCCAAGTCCTCTACCACAACACAAACACAACACAACCACGACACTTATAACACTTATAACCATGATGAAGAAAGTCTCTTACTCTCTCACAATTTGTGCTGCGATCGCAATGACTATTTTACCTGCTACTGCAATGGAAGCACCTTCATCAAAAGAATTGACTTCAACTAATGACCCAACTGATGCGACTAGTCAAATTAAAAATGCGACAGACAATAATAACAGCAATTGTGTATATATTTCCTGGGCTGGAGTTTGGCAGTGTTATTAATGGATAGTAGAGCAATAAAGTAGAAGTTTATCTTAATCAGAATATGTAATTTTTTAGCGTATTATCTCAGTGATAATACGCATTTTTTTCTGGGTTTATAAAAGTTCAATTATTATTGACTGAAGATTTAAGCTAGTATTATTTAAGTGAATTTCCTGAATTTTCTAGATAATGTTAAGTATTAAATTATTAAGTCAGGTAAGTAAATGTAACTTAGCATTTTTGTTACTCGCTGCAAATTATATTTTTGCTTGTGAAAATGCTATGGCTCAAATTGTTCCTGATGGGACATTAGATACTCAGGTTCAGTCAATTGACCAACAAAACATTATTACTGGGGGTCAGGAAGTAGGACCAAATCTATTTCACAGCTTCGAGGAATTTTCTCCTCTTTCAGATGTAGAGACTTATTTTAATAATAATTCCAATATTGAAAATATTTTCACCCGTGTTACTGGCGGTAATGCTTCGATTATTGATGGGATAATTAGAACTAATGATGCTAGTCTTTTTCTGATTAATCCTTCAGGTATTATTTTCAGTGATAATGCCCAGTTAAATATTAATGGTTCTTTTTTTGCTACCACAGCAGAGCAGATTATTTTTGCTGATGGCACTACTTTTGATACTCAAGTTAGTAATGTTAAGCCTTTATTAACCATAAGCGTACCTATTGGACTGCAATATGGTACTAACCCAGGAGCTATTTCTATTTCTAATAGGATTGCTGATAATCTTGATGAGCAACCCCCAATTTTTAATTCTTCAAACCCTAGTAATACGTTTGCTTTATTAGGAGGAGAAGTTACTTTAAATAATGCATTAATTAAGTCTTTGTCTGGTGGCAGGTTAGAAATAGCAGCAGTAGGAAAAGGAGAAACAATACAATTCCAAAATAATAATGGTAGCTGGGAATTTGATTACAATGATGTCACAAATTTTGACAATATTTATATTGAGCAAAATTCTTTGATTACTAGTGATGGAAATCCGATGCTCATAAATTTACGAGGAGATAATATATTTATAAATAATTCTTTGATTAACAACTTTAATATTGCTGACAATAACGGCGGTCAAATATCCCTTAACGCTACCAATTTAATTAAATTAAATGACAGTTTTTTAGGAACTCAATCAGGAGGCTTTAACATAGCTGAAAATACTCTCAAGCCTGCTACACAAAAAGGGGGAGATATATCGATAAATGCTAGAGAAATTATTTTAACAAATGGTTCTGGAGTTACAGCCGACGCATTAAGTGAAGGAGCAGGGGGAAATATTAATATAGAAGCTGAGGAATATTTAGAAATATCTGGTGTCGATGATGAGCTTTCAAAGTCTACTGGAACTCTTATTTTACCCTCTTTTATAGCTGTGACTGCTAGCGATTCAAGTAGTGGTTCAGGGGGGAATATTAGAATCACAACTGATAGATTAAATATAACTGATGGAGGTAGGATTGATTCTAGTACTCTAGGTACTGGCGATGCAGGAACAATTTACATTAATGCCCGCAATTCTATTACTATATCAGGTCAAAATGGGATTTTTAGAAGTGGATTATATGCTTCTTCTGAGAACCCAAACCCAAATGATACAACTACAACAGGAGAAGCTGGTAATTTATCTGTAACAGGAGAAGCTGGTAGTTTATCTATTGAAACTTCTCTACTTATATTACGAGAAGGAGGTGAAATATCCGTAACGAATCTAAGAGACAAAGATGGAGGAAATATTACTATAAACACAGATAACTTAGTTTTATTTGATGACAGCCAAATTATTGCTAATGCACTAAACGCACGGGGAGGAAATATTACTATAAATACTCAAGGTTTGTTTCCTTTTGACGCTGTAGAACAAGGTCAAATTCAAGCTAGTGGTGACACTGATGGGGAAATAAACATTAGTAGTCCTGAGATTCACTCCAAAATTAATACAACTCTCCAAGAGCAATCTCCCATATCTCCCGAAAAGTTAATTTACAGTGCTTGTGGTTTAAATTCTAATTTTACAGCCAATCAATTTCGCTATATTGGGCGTGGTGGAATATCTCCTAGTCCTTTAACTCCTATCACAGAAGATATAGTAGGAGAATTAAGAACTGTGGAAAACATATCAGGAACAATCCAAACCGAACCCCATAATACTGTAATGTCCCCTTCTATCTCAAACACTACACACAATTCACTCCAAGAAGCAACAACCTGGATAATAAACGATCGCGGTAATGTAGAGTTAGTTGCTCAATCTCCTAATACACCGATGCTTGTTCCTGATTGTCCACACTCTAAATCTGGTATTGCTGAGTAGGGAATGGGGAATGGGTAATACTGATATCTTGCAACTGGATACAAAACAGCCATTAACTTAAGTTTTAGGCTCATAGAATAAGTCTATTAAAATAGACTATAGCTCCCTTGTTATGAAAACTAGATAATAGTCCTCTTGAGAGGACTTGATACTATTAGCCAAGAAATTTATTTCTTGGTGATTTATCGCGGTAGGGAATAAGTAATAAGTAAGCAAATCCAAGCCATACCGCCATTAACTTAAGTTTCAGGCTCATACAATAAGTCTATTAAAATAGACTATAACTATTATGAAAACTAGATCACAGTCCTCTTGAGAGGACTTGATACTATTAGCCAAGAAATTTATTTCTTGGTAATTTATCGTGTATTGTTCAAGATATAAGTAATAAGTAATAACTAACCACCTCGAACCTATACCGCCATTAACTCAAGTTTCAGGCTCATACCATAAGTCTATTAAAATAGAATATAGCTCCCTTGTTATGAAAACTGGGTAACAGTCCTCTTGAGAGGACACAGGTAGTCTTAGCCAAGAAATTTATTTTAAGGTATTAAGTAATCAGATACAAAACCGCCTGAAACTCAAGTTTCAGGCTAATAGAATAAGTCTATTAAAATAGAATATAGCTCCCTTGTTATGAAAACTGGGTAACAGTCCTCTTGAGAGGACTTGATACTATTAGCCAAGAAATTTATTTCTTGGTAATTTATCGCGGTAGGGAATAAGTAATAAGTAAGCAAATCCAAGCCATACCGCCTGAAACTCAAGTTTCAGGCTCATAGAATAAGTCTATTAAAATAGACTATAACTATAAGAACTAATAAGTAATTACTAACCACTAACCACTAACCACTAACCCCTAACCAATCTCAAATATATCTAGCTAAAACTTCTACTGTAGCTTTTCCTGACTTGCTCCAACTAAATAACTTAGCTCGCTCTAGACTACAACTACTTAATTGCGATCGCATTTGTGAATCCATAGCAACAGATTCCATAGCGGAGGTAATAGCTTTTGTATCGTAAGGATCGATTAAAATAGCAGCATCTCCTGTAACTTCTGGTAGAGAGGCTAAGTTAGAAGTGATTACAGGAGTCCCACAAGCCATAGCTTCTAGTACAGGAAGACCAAAACCTTCCCAGAGAGTCGGAAAGACTAGGGCGATCGCATTACTAATTATTATCGGTAATTTTTCGTAAGAAACATAATCTAGAAACTTAACCCGATGCTCAATATTTAATTCTTGTGCTTGTTGCTTTAATAAAGGAGTAAATCTGCTGTCTGTAGCACCAGCAATGTAGAGATAATAATCTTTTTTATCAGCAAGAGTTGCAAAAGCACTAATCAATCGCTGTAAATTTTTATAAGGGTCATGACGACCTAAATAGAGAAAATAAGAATCTGGGGAAACTGTTGGTTGTGGATAAAAGTTTTGTGCATCATAAGCGAGCAGAATTGGAGTAATTTTTTGAGGCGAAATACCATAAAAATCTGTTATGTCTCTAGCGGTAGCTTCGGAGTTACAGATAATGTGTTCTGCTTGTTTAAGAACTAAAGGAACAACCCAACGAAAATAATTAGTTAGGGGAGAAGTCAATTTAGGAAATCGCAGAGGTATTAAATCGTGACACATCACCACATAGGAACATTTGCTATATAAGGGAGCTTCAGGAATAGGAGAATATATTAGATTAGCATTGAGTTGGTGATAAATTTTTGGTAACTCCCATTGTGTCCAGAAAAGACGGCGCAAATGTCCTTTACTTCCCTCTGCTGGAGTCATATTATGAGGTACTGGGTAACAGGAAAAATTATTTTTGCTATTAGCAATTAGTAAAGTAGGAGCAAGAGGAGATAAGTAATTAGCAATATTGATAGCGTAGTTAGCAATCCCTGTAGGTTTATCGAAAACCATAGAGAGATTAAATAGCAATGATTTAGATTGATTCAAAATCTGGTAAGGCTCTAAGCTAATATCTGCAATTTTTATAGTATATATAGTAAAAAACACCAGCCAAAGATTGAGGCTGATGTGAAGTTTTGCTTTTGTTAAATTCTAAATAAAATAGAAGTTTAAGTTTAATCTAGCTTTGCGTATTTTAGCTAAAAGATTATCAACTGTTGCTAGCTTTTTACTAATATGTTCTCCTATAGGAGAGTCTCTTTTATATTTTTGCTGATGAGATTTTAACTTAGCTAAGGTAGTTCTAACTGCATCCAGTTCTTTTTCTATTTTAATCAATAGAATAATCAGTCTAGCTACTTTGATAGTTTTGTCCTCACCAACAATATCTTGCTGAATAGATGTTAAGTATTTATTGATATCTTCCATAAATTTAGTGTTTGTTTTACTCTGTATCTGAAACAGTAATAAGATTATTTTTCGCTTATGTTTAGTATATAAGTGAAATCCCGCCTATAGTATAAAGTTTTAGTGATTATTACGGTATTTTATATAAACTTTATGTCAATCCTACAAGTAAATATTCGTAATTAATCCCCATCAACTTTGAAAACTAACAATTAACAGCCCATGAAATCTTGAACTTTTGGTTCAATTTGCTGTTGTATTGCCTTGATTACCTCTCCTCTGGACTACATTGTTGGTGATGGGTAATTTTTGGCTTTTTGGAAGACAGTAAAATAAATAAGTCATTTTTTCGTTGGATTACTTGATTATGCTTCGGCAATCACTTAAGTATATTTATCATCATACTAGTTATAGAGCTTTAGTCTAGCAGTTAAGATGAAATTTGATTTTTATATCTCCAATTCCATACACAAATCACTGTCATGAAGGCTATGCTGTGGTATGTCTTGTGTGAATTGGTCTAAAATCTGTGGCTCAACCATCTTCTTCTCCCCAAAAATCCCATCTTGTATCGAAACCATGGGAAAAAGGAACAGTTAATCTGTTTAATCCCCCCAAAAGAGATCCTAATGGTCGTTTAGCTTCGTCAAGGCTATATAGTAAAGATATTTCCCTGCAATCAAAAGTCTCTAGTCAAAAATACCAGGAGAATAACAGAGAATTTTTTAACTGTTGGCGGATTAGTGCGATCGCCATTATTCTGTTAACTAATACCATATCTACTTTTGTCATCCTCACAAATAAACTTCACACACCCTCAGTGACTCAAAAGCCAGAAACCACTCCAAAGATAATAGCAGGAAAGACAAATCTTGCAGCCCAAGAATTTATTACACCCAATCTCAACTCTTTGAGTCATATTTCTGTAACTTCACAGGGTAATAATATAGTAGAACAAGATATCAACTCAGAAGTTCCCGTACCTCTAGCAATTCCCCCTACCAACTTACCCAGTCAAGCAATTACTAGCTCTCATAATACTAATACTTCTTATTACTATGTATTAACAGAATATACAGGAGAGGAGTCCTTACACTTAGCACAACAACAAGTAAAAAATGTCTCTTTACTAAACTTTCCCCAAGGAGTATTTATTTATATGGGTGCATTTTCTGAAAAGAATCTAGCCGAGCAATTTATCGATAACATTCAAGAAAAAGGATTACAAGGTTACATTTATCCTTCTGACTCCAATTGACATAATCTCTCACAGGACGTGAGAGATTCTCCTCAACTCAACAAATCCCTGAGAGAAGGGAGCTTTTTATCCTGACTGCTGCCCACAGCCAGCCTTTTTATTAGCATCGCGCTATTATAGTCTCGATCACAACTCAAGTTACAGCTATCATTATCACAATTGTGCCAACGGTCTGAAAGAGTTTTGCTGACTCTATTGAGGCAATTACTGCAATATTGAGAAGTTCCATTTGGGTTAACTTTGATTATTCTAGTGCCGTATTTTTGAGCTACTTGAGATAGTATTTCAAGAAAACTAGCTACTCCGTTATCACTCCAAGACTTATTGATTCCTGTAGATGCTGCTTGCCCATTAGGGACAAATATCCCATCAATCTTTTTGGGTTTATTTCTTCGCTTCATATTGGGAATTTTTAAATCCTCAACGGCTAAAACCTTGCAGTTTCTAGCAAGCTTATGGGATTCAGTATAATGCCAATGTTTACGCTGTCTAGCTATTTTTTGGTGAAGTCTAGAAATAGCTTTTCGTAGGAGTCTTTTCGCTTTCTTGCTACGATTTTTATCTTCTAGTTTTCTTTGTAATTTAGCTAGTTTAGATTCAGCCTTGAAGTACTTGAGAATAAATATCTTTGTACCAAGGACGTTCTTTTTTTAACTTGGGCAAACTAGCTGATTGAGAGTGCCAATCAGGATTATCCTTTAGCTCACCAGAACCAATTTCGCACCATCTCAGACAATACTCCCCTCTCAGAACAACTAAATCAGAACGATTATATTTCCACCAATTAAAACGTTCTGCCAGCAGATAATTATACTGCGATCGCAGCATATCTAGCCAACGGTCGATTTCTCGCCGTTGGTTAGCTGTTGGCATGAGTTTGTACTGGTAGGTTTTTCTCATGCTAGGATAATAGCATCAACCGTACTTTAATATCAAATCTTGAAAACAAAATACAATAAGACTCGTAGAGCAGTATTTAGTTTAACCGTTCATATCGTTCTGGTGACGAAATATCGGCGTAAGGTAATTAATTCTGAAATGAAACAAGAACTAGAGCGAGTTTTTCAATCGGTGCTGTCTTCTTGGGATAGCGAACTCATGGAGTTTAATTGCGAAAGCGACCACGTCCATTTAATCGTGTCCTATCCACCTCACAAGTTATTAAGCAGTTTGATAGCTAATCTGAAAGCCACATCGTCTAAGAAAATGTGGCGTAAATTTGAATCGATAGTTTCAAAAGTTTATTTCAAAAAGAGAGTTTTTTGGACGGGTAGTTATTTTGTTTCAAGTTGTGGCGGAGTCACTATTGATATTTTAAAAAAGTACATTCAAGATCAAAACTCTCCAACTTAAACCTTGACTCGCAGAGCAATCCTTCACTCTCTTGTGAGGGTTTTACGCTCGAAAAGATAAATTTTTAGTAATTTAGGTGCAATCGATACCTTTGACATCCTCCCGTCGGCAGAGCCGAGGGATTCCCAGCCTCACGACTTAGACTTTCTGCTTCTACGGCTTTTAACTAGACTACTGTTACCAGAAGCCCCTGTCAGATCGC
>JAAUYD010037858.1_pt1 | contig 23376 bp, 21 predicted proteins | sample 7278101 | NCBI WGS metagenome assembly JAAUYD01 (sample SAMN14350128, study PRJNA611818) | marine sediment metagenome | isolation source: surface marine sediment (0.6m) | place: French Polynesia: Moorea | collected 2018-08
CCTGCGCATTTGAAAGCTGAAGCGTTGGACAGCTCGCTACAGATGAAGAATGCGCAGGTGCCGAAGTGACATCATCCGGAACGACTTGAATTCGGTCTGCGATGCCGCTGGTGGAGTTCGTTTGCTGTTTGACCGTGGGGTAGCCTGCGGCAATCCCCTTGTGTGTAGGGCCTTCGACGCCCGTAGGCGGCGGTGGCGCCTGAGCCACCGCCAGTTGTGTGAGAACGGCGAATGACATGACCACGGGAAAAAATCGAATTTTCATATTCTGCTCCTCATTCACCAGTCAAAAATTTTGCAGTTCGTAGCAGTCGTTGGGCCAAGATACACTTCCTGATTCGCCCTGATTGCAAAATTGTAGTGATCCCCATTGACCCTATCGACGGTTCCAGGGAAGTGTGGGCGATCCCCGTTACCGATGATTCCAGGCGATGCCCCCCAGATGTCGCCGGCGTAGGCCCGCCAGTCGAATGCCCATTCATGACCATGAGGCCACGTCGGTTCCGAGTCATGGTAAGTGCCATCGTGGATCATGAAATGATTGGGATGCTGGTCCGCTCCTCTGCTGACGTTCTCGAAGTGATAGCTGTAAACCCAGAGCTTCCAGTTCCGCCATACCTGAGGGGACCAGGTTATGCTTTCATTAAACACATAGTCTGGCAGGAATCCCGGGATGAGGTCTGGCATCATGATGCCGCAATTGGCACGGCTCACGATACTCAGGCCGAAAAAGGCCTCGGCTCTGAACGGGGCCGAAAGCAGCAACAGCGTGATTCCCGCCATAAGGGTGAAGTATCGCTTCATACACTGACTCCTTCATTACATTCTGGAACAAGAAGAAAGTACCGAGCTGCGAGACTGCTCCAAGACGCTCCACCCGCAATCCCCGTTCCTTCGCCTGCAGACGCGCAATTCGGGCCTGAAACCGATCATCGGTCCAGTCTGTGGATGGCCATGAATCGACTGCTGATACAACAGGTCGTTGAAAAATATAGGTTTCCGGGTGGTCCTGGACAGGCAGGAAGCTGCCGGGTTCTGAATGAACTCGGGCGATTTTTACAGAGAAGACGAGGGCCGGGAACAAACCGGGATTTGATCAGATTGGGAACGGAAACGGGCTGCCTGGTCTGCTTCGGACACCCCCATTGCGGACACTCGTCACCAGTCGTGCTCGGTACATCCCAGCATTGACTGGCACTCCGGTCCAGAAACAGTATGGAGGCACAGGCAAATCTAGCCGCGCGTGAGGATCATGCTGTGCAGGAGCCGTGCTTAAGCGACAAGACTGAATATCCGGACGACAAGGTACTGAAACGCCACCTCGGCGACGCGAAGGATGCATGGGACAGTTTTGCCCTGTTTCTGGAAGACAACTATCCCAGTTACTCCGGCGAATGGCGGTACTACAACGACGGAAAAAGCTGGCTGTACAAGATTGCCAGGAAAACCAAAACGATCTGCTGGATCAGTGTGTATCGCGGGAAATTCACAACAACTTTCTATTTTCCGGATCGGGCAGAGAACCTGATAATCAATAGCTCATTGAGAAAGAAGTACATCGAACAATTCGTCAATGCCAGGCGCTACGGCAAGACTCGGGGATTGACGGTCGATATCCGGAAGGCCGCAGATCTGAGCACCACGAAGAAGCTGCTCGCAATCAAGGAGGATTTCAAATAGCACCTGTTGTCAGCTACTGGCCGGAAGGGGTAGTCGGTTAACGACGCGGAGCAGACTTTTCTTTGGAGACACCCTCGGTGCAAAATTGGGGCGATTGTTCGACAACGACGAAAACCACTGAAACTGCAGGGTCCCAGCCTCGGTTCTGGTCGCCACCAACTCGCAGCTGTCGACAGGAAAGCAGGTAAGTTCAGCCACGCCATATTCGGAGCTAAACGCGAAGTGATCAACTTGGATTGGAGGAAAAGCGTAGAAATCATCGGGGTCCTGGCTTTGGTCATTTCGTTGCTATTTGTTGGGCTACAAATGAAGCAGACCAACGAAGTTGCCTTCCTGGAACTTGACACTGCGATGGTAGGAACAGCGGTTGATATAGCAGAACTCATTTCCTCGAATCCCGATGTGTGGGTAAAGGGAAATGCGGGTGAGGAGTTAACCGCCTCCGAGCAAGCCGTCTACATTGAATTACTGTCTGCCATGAATAATCGCCTCGTCGTTATGGAGTCGCATGCCTATCAATTGGGACGAGATGAAATTTCCCACCTGATAAGGCGCGACTGGGCTGCTTTCTTACACCAGAATCCGGGTGCTCGTCGCGCCTGGCTTTCTCGAGAAGACAAGCTGATCCAGTATCGCCGGTTGGCAGCTCCTGATGCCGAGGATTTTTCGGGGTGGCGAGATTCAGTGCTGTCCGAGCTGGAGGCTCTTGACTCGGCAGTCGAGTGATTTACCGGTCCACTTCTGGCCCGTAAGCGTAGATTTACTGGTCTCGTTAATGGGCTATGAATTTCGCCCGCAACAAGCCCGAGTCCAAAGTTCCGTCAGAGTTCCGAAATTTCGTCACATCCAGTGATTGTTTCCAGTCACAGCCGAAAAGACTAAGTCACTGAGAAACCGAGTGGTTTTCGGGTGTTGAGATGGTGCCCAGGAGAGGACTTGAACCCGATCGCGGCCACACCCTAAACAGACACGCCCACGACCAATCCGCGATCGAACACGCAGGCGACAACAAATATGAGGAAGTGCAATTGGAGGGGGTCTTTTCGTGATCTCCATCTAATGGTCCCGTCAGGGATCATTAGATGGTGCCCAGGAGAGGACTTGAATCCGATCGCGGCCAAACCCCGAAAAACACCACCACGACCAACCCGCGATCGAACACGCAAGCAGCAAAAGGCATGAGGAAATTCAACTGGAGGGGGTCTTCTCGTGAGTTCCACTAACTGGTCCCGGAGGGATCAATTAGTGGTGCCCAGGAGAGGACTTGAACCCGATCGCGGCCACACCCTAAAACAGACACACCCACGACCAATCCGCGATCGAACACGCAGGCGACAACAAATATGAGGAAGTGCAATTGGAGGTGGGTCTTCTCGTGTGTGCCATTTAGTGGTCCCGGAGGGATCACTAAATGGTGCCCAGGAGAGGACTTGAACCTCCACGGGGTTTCCCCCACTGCGACCTGAACGCAGCGCGTCTACCAATTCCGCCACCTGGGCACAGGTCGGGAAAGACGCGGAACTCTATCGATATGGGCCGTGTTTGTCAACGCTCTTGCCACGGCAAAACCACCCGGAAATCCCCCTACTCCGCCCGCGTGGGAATGGCGGTACCATCATCCTTTTCTCTATATTAGATTATGCTCATGAAAAGGATCTTCACGCTGCTTGGTTTACTCGCCGTGGGCGCTTCCGCCTGGGCCACCGGGCCTGCCGATTTATCGGAACAAGAAGATGGCGAAGGAACCATCAAACTGCCGAACACTGTGATTCTTGGCATCGGCCAGGACACCGACACCGACTATCTCGACCTGACGCGTCGCAACTCAGGTCCCGCGGCAGATGGCGCGGATCTGCTGCGTGACATTCCGGGACTGGCCATCGGGCGCTTCGGTGGACGCGGACTCGAGCCCGTCATTCGCGGGCAGAGCCAGAACCGCATCAACGTGTTGATCGACGGCAGTTACGTGCACGGCGGCTGCCCCAATCGGATGGACCCGCCAGCCTCCTTTGCGTCGGTCAACGGCTTCGATCGCGTGGTCATTCTCAAAGGCGTGCAGACGCTGCGTTACGGCGGCGGGGGCAGCGGCGGCACGGTGCTGTTCGAGCGGGAGGCAGAACCCGGCAAAGACGGCTTCTCCGGCTCGGTCAACCTGTCGGGCAGCGACAACGATCTCAATCATGACGCCGCCGTTTCCGCCCGCTACAGCAACGGGGCCTACTACCTGGTGGCCGAGGCCGAAGACCGCGCCTCGGACAACTACGTGGACGGTGACGGCAACGAAGTCCGGTCGGCGTACGCGGAGGACTCCCGCCACCTGTTGCTGGGCCTGCGCCTGCCTGCCGAAGCAAGGCTGGAACTGGGCTACGAACTGACCTCGGCCCAGGATGCGCTGTACGCGGGTGCCGGCATGGATTCCCCGTTTGACGAGGTAAAGAACTACCGCCTCAAGTACCAGCGCCCCAACTGGGGCCCGCTGGCCGACCTGTCAGCGGAGCTTTATGCCGCCGACGTTGAGCATGTGATGGACAATTTCAGCAATCGGCCGCTGACTGCACCCATGGCCATGCGCGTCCCTTCGGAATCGGACACCCACGGCGGGCGCCTGCTGCTGGAATTTCATGCCGTGGACACGGCCGCAGGGCCGCTGGCCTGGACCCTGGGGCTGGACAGCCAGCAGAACCAGCGCAATGCGGTGCGGCTGATGGGACCGGACCCTTCGTCGGTGCAGCGGGTCAATTCCTACATGTGGCCGGATGCGCGGCTGGACCAGCACGGAATATTTGCCGAATCCACCCTGTCCCTGTCGGAGACCACGGACCTGCGCATGGGATTGCGCTACGACCGGGTCAAAGCCCTGGCCCGGGCGGCTGACGCCGACCCGCCGGGCGCGCCGCTGCGCAGCCCGAACCAGATGTACCTGGCCTACTACGGTACCGATCACCAGGCACCTGTGCGCGAAGACAACTGGGGCGGACTGCTGCGGCTGGAACGACGCATGGGGGCAGGCTGGACCCTGTTCGCCGGCGCCAGCCAGACCCTGCGGACGGCTGACGCCAGCGAGCGTTTTCTGGCCGCAAACAACCCAAACCCGGCTGCCCGCTGGATCGGCAACCCCGGGCTGCAACCGGAACAGCATCGCCAGATCGACCTGGGCGGACAGTTCATCGGCGACGCCCACAGACTCGACCTGGTGGTGTTCGCCGACTGGGTGGACGACTACATCCTGCGGGACCGGGCCCACGGCCAGGACGGCATCGCGCTGGACGACGGTGCCTCGATCTACCGCAACGTCGAGGCCCGCCTGGTTGGCGCTGAAGTAGACTGGGCACATGCCGTGACTCCGGATCTCGAGTTGACCGCCTCGATGGCCTATGTTCGATCCCGAAACGTCAGCGACGGCAGAGACATTGCCCAGACGCCACCGCTGTCAGGCCACCTGGGTCTCAGCTACGAACTGGCGAATTGGTCAATGGGAGCCACCCTGCGCTGGGCCGACCGCCAGAACCGGGTGGACGAAGACCCGGCCGTGGGCAGCGGCCTGGATGCGCGCAAGACACCGGGCTACGGCGTGGTCAATCTGTACGCCCATCGCAACGTCGGTAGCCTGGGCGTGGTGCGCCTGGGCGTGGACAATCTGTTTGACCGTACCTACGCCAACCACCTCAACCGGGCCAACCTGGATCCCTTTAATCCGGACCCGGTCCAGGTCAACGAGCCCGGACGCACGCTCTGGATGCGCTACCAGATGACCTTCTGAGGTTCAGCCGCCGCCCAGCAATTGGTCGATGGCGTCGATGGCCTCGTCGGAATCCGACTGGGCCAGCCAGAACAGGGCCTGCTCCCTGACCTTGATATCCTGGCGGCGGTCCCTGAGCAGGTCGATCAGCACGTCCACGCCGGCATCGTCGGGCAGTTGGGACAGCGCAAACACCGCCTCCCGCCGAACCTTGGCGCTTCGGTCCTCGCGGATGGCGCGGCGGATCTCTGATTCGGCCTCCGGGGCGCCGGTCTGGGCCAGCCAGAACCAGGACTGGGAACGCACCTGCTCTGACGCATCGGTGCGGCCCAGGCGGATCAGGGCCTGGTGGCGATCGACCACTTTGGATTGGGACAGGGAAAACGCAGCGTGTTCGCGAATGTCCTCGCTGGGATCGTGAAACATCAGCTGCCGAACGGTCTCCGAGGCAATCACGGGCCGGCTCTGGGCAATCCAGAAAATGGCTTCCTTGCGGTGGTCGAAGACCCGCCCGGATTCGGCGGTATCCATCAGCAGACCCGCAGCCTCATCGCCGTCATGGGCCGCTACGGCGGAAATGGCCTCCGAAGACAGCCCGGACCGCTGCTCTAAAAACTGCCGCAGCCACGCCACACTGGTTCCGGCGTCGACCCTGCCCAGGTCAGTGATTCCGCTGTCGCTGCTGACCGGGCAGCTCAGACTCAGGGCGCGGACTTTGGTGACTTTGCCCCGCTCCAGCCGGGCGAAGAGCTGCACCTCGTTGCCCATGTCCAAGCCGTCCTGGGCGGCACTGAATCCGCCCCGGCCGCCGTCCAGGGCGCAGCCCTTTTCCCGCACGGTGCCGCCATGCCAGGAATAGCAGCAGCGCTCGCCGCCATCATCCACCGCTGGCACGATCCAGCTGTTCCAGCCCTCGGACAGGCGGTTGGCCAGTGTCTCGGCACCGGCGGAGGTTGCCGTCAGCGCCAAAAGCGTGGGCACAACGAAGAAGCGTCGCATCACTCGTCACCGTCCAGGGTCTGGTCAATAATGTCCCACACGGCATCACTCCCCATGGCCATCAGGGTCTGCAGCAACTGGCGCTTTTCTTCCGGATCCCGGCTGGCCTGGAACAGGGCCAGCACACCCTCGTCATGGCCGGAAACCAGCAGCCCGTCCAGGGCCGCCCGCTTGATTTCCGGTGAGTCAGAACTGCTGTAGGCCTGCACCAGCACGTCGTTGACCTCGTTGCCGCCCGCAATCCCAAGTGCCCGCAGCGCCTTGAGCTGGCGCTCCTGGTCACTGCCGTCGGCGGCCATTTCGCTGAGGATTTCCACGTCTCCGGAAACCGCGAATGCCTCGATCAACCGCTGGGAGGAGCCGGCCTTATCCCGCAACTTGCGCAGCTCTTCCCGGGCACCCATGGCACCAAGGATGTCCACGGCCTGGTCGAACTCTTCCGGCGTCTTGGCCGCCAGGGCCAGCTGGTAGACCGCTTCCGTGTCGTTGGCGATCAGGTAAGCATCCAGGATGGCCCGCTGCATTTCCGGCCCGGCAGACGTGTACAGGCTGCCCAATTGGGCGATTGCCTCACGGTCGCCGTTGATGCCGATCATGCGAATCGCCTCCATGCTCAGACCGCCCTGGTCAGCCTGGGCGGTCTCCAGCAGCAACTGCAGACTCTGGGGATGATCCATCTGGCTCAGTACAAACAGGGCGCGGGATTTCAGCTCGGTGCTGCCGCTGCCCTTGAGCACCCGGGAGACGATGGGGAAAGCCCGATCGGCCGGAGCCGAGATCAGGGCTTCCAGGGCGGCGATCTTGAGGCTCTCGTCGTCATCCGCCTGGGCGAAGGCGGCGGAAGTGGACAACATGAAAACGGTCATCAGGATCAGTGTTTTCTTCATGATAGTTATCTCCTGTCAGATCTGGTCGGATGTTTCAGACTCTTGCTCTGACGTTTGCGAAGCGAGTTTGGTGAGCACAACGTTCATTTCGAAGGCGAGCTGACTGCGGAGACTGGCCTGGGCGTCGTCACCCAGGTCCTCTGCCGCCAGTTCCACCAGCACCGGCTCAAACGCGCGCAGCACGCGAGCCAGGCGGTCGGAACCGTTCTGTTCCGCGGCACGCCGGTACAGCCGGTTCTGTTCAATGATCTGCAGCACCAGTCCAACACGGTCACCGTCGTCGGCCAGGCTGGCCAGTTGCACCCGGCTGTCGCGCAGATGGGCGGTCAGGCCGCGGGCGAAGGCCGTGGGTGGCGCAGCGCTGGACGCCAGAACCGGTCCGACCGGCGGGTCGCCCGGGCTGTTCAGCCCCGGCACCAACACCAGCGCCGCCAACAGCACCAGCGCCGCGCTGGCAGCCGCGCCCACGGCAAACGAATTCCAGTGGAAACCGCGGTCCCCGGGCTCCGGCTGCTCGATACGGGCTGCCCGGCTCACCGCATCGTGCCATCGCTGCACCGCGGGTCGCGCCGGCGGCTCGGTCTCGATCTGCCGCATGGACTCCAGCTCCCGACTCAGCTGCCGGTAGCGCGCCGCCAGCACGTCGTTGGCCTCGAGGGCTTTCTCGACTTCCCTGCGCTCGCGGGAAGACAGGCCGTCTCCGTAGTAGTAAAGCGTCAATTGCTCGTCATTCATCATCATGCACTCTTGAGTTCGGGCATGGCGGCGCGGAGTTTCCTGACAGCCCGGAAAACCGACTGTTTGACCCCGTCCACGTTGGTATCCAGTTCCTCGGCAATTTCTTTCAGCCGCCACTGTTCCAGGTGCTTCAGCACGAAACACACCCGCTCCATCTCGCTCAGGCCCGACAGCGACGCCGCCAGTCCCTGGCCCAGCTCTTCCTCGAACCGCTGCTGTTCGGGGTTTGCGTCGGGACTTTCGGGCTCCTGCTCCAGCGGGTGAAACACCCCGGGTTTCTGCTTGCGCAGCAGGCCGATGGCCGCGTTGATGGCAATGCGGTGAATCCAGGTGTCCAGCCGTGCCGTGTACTTGAACTGATGACGCTTGTTCCAGGCATTGAGCAGCGCGTCCTGGACCGCGTCTTCAGCCAGTTCCGGGCTGTGGGTGATTTTCAGGCACGCCGCATACCACCGCTCCGACCGGGCAGCAATGGCCTCGTGAAAATCTGCTTCGCTTGGACGCGAACCCTTGAACAGTTTCATCATTACCCCTTGGACGCCGGGGGGAGTTATTTGGTTAGCCGTGTCAAACTGGCAACGGCTGAATCGTCGTTAGGGTGAGGGGAGGCATTGTGCCTCGCCCAAAACACAATGGAGAACACCATGGCCAAATTTGCACTGATGCTGCCCCACGCACCCGACCGGTACACCGGATTGAGCGAGGACGACTACATGGGGATTATCAAGGACTATATCGCCTGGGTCGAAGCCGCTGCAGAAAAAGGCGTGTACCTGGGTGGGGAGAAGCTGCTGGAGTCACCGGGACGGGTGGTGTCCCGCAACGGATCGGGGCTGGAGGTCCACGAAAGCCCGTTCACGGAGCTCACCGAGATCCTGGGTGGATTCATGATCGTGGAGGCCGAGGACTACGATGCCGCCGTGGCGCTGTGTGCCGATCACCCCCACCTGGTGCATAACCAGCACATCGAGATCCGCCAGCTCCAGGACGTGGACTGAGTGGAGGGCATTCGCCATCAGATCGATCAGCTGGCCCGCCGCGAGCGTGGCCGGCTGATCGCCAGCCTGGTTGCCCGACTGGGCAGCCAGCATCTGGAACTGGCGGAAGACGTAGCCCAGGAAGCCCTGCTGTCGGCCCTGTCCGTCTGGCCTTTCCGGGGCATGCCGGACAACCCCGGGGCCTGGCTCACACGGGTTGCCGGCAACAAGGCCATCGACCGCCTCCGGCGCTCGGGCCGGGAACTGCAGCTGGACCATGATTGGAGCCCTGATTCGGCCGACGGGCCCGGCGACGACCGCCAGGGCGAACTGGACCGCCTGTTTGCCATCCGGGTGCCGGACCCGGAACTGCGGCTGATGATCCTGGCCTGCCATCCGGATCTGGCTGGCGTGGACCGGCTGGCCCTCACCCTGCGCGTGGTCAGCGGATTCACCGCCAGAGACCTGTCTCAGGTGTTCCTGACCACCGAAGCGGCCATTGCCCAGCGGCTGTCCCGGGCCCGCCGCAGCCTGCGGGGGGATCGGCAGTCCCTCACCGGCACACCCAACGTGTTTGAGATCCAGTCCCGACTGGAGTCAGTTCTGAAAACGGTCTACCTGATGTTCAGCCTGGGGTACGCACCGCGCAGCGGCGCGGCCCTGATTCGCCGGGACACCGCCCTGGAGGCCGTGCGCCTGGCCGAGGAACTGGCCGCTGGCGAGGCCACCGCCGGCAGTGATTCCCGCGCCCTGGCGGCACTGCTGTGCCTGCAGGCATCACGGCTGGACGCCCGGGAAGATGAACAGGGGCGGCCGGTGCTACTCAAGGACCAGAACCGGGGGCGCTGGAACCGGGCACTGATCGACCGCGGCATGGTTTATCTGAAGCAGGCCATGCACCGGGGTGTGCCGGGCCGGTATCACCTGGAAGCGGGCATTGCCTCGGTGTACGCCACCCAGCCCTGGGAATCCATCGACTGGCCTGCGGTGCTGGCCTACTACAGCCAACTGGAAAACATGACCGGCTCGCCGGTGGTCACCATCAATGCCTGCGTCGCCCTGGCCTTTGCCGGCGAACTGGAGTACTCACTTGGCCGACTGGACCAGCTGCTGGCACAGCAGCCGGCCATCAGCAGCTACGCCCCATTTCATATCGCGCGGGGAGAAATCCTGCGGCTGATGAATCGTGCCGAGGAGGCAGCAGACTGCGTGCAGTCGGCCATCCACGCCGGCCTGTCGGAACCGGTGGCGGAACACCTGGAGATGCGCCTGAGCCTCTAGCGGGTTCTGGTCCAGAAACGGCCGACCCTGACTGTTCTGGACCCGGATTTCGAAAATGCGATTTCCGAATTCCTCTCATTTTCAACGGCTTGCAGCCGTCGAAAATGCCAACAGATCCCTGTGCCGGGGTAGTTACTCCGCCAGCAGCTCCTTCAGGCGCTGTTTGGCCCGTTCCCACTCCCGCTGCACGGTGCGGCGGGAACAGTCCAGGGCCTCGGCGGTTTCCTTTTCGGTGAGCCCGGCATAGAAGCGGCATTCCACAATCTGCACCAGCCGCTCGTCTTCCTCCCTCAGCTTTTCCAGCACGTCTTCCAGCTCCAGCAGCATGGAGGCACGGGCATCATCGGGAATGTGCTCTTCGTCCAGGCTGCCGGGGTGCTGACCGGCACCACGTTTCTGGGCCAGGCGCTGCCGGGCCCGGTCTATGGAGATGCGCCGCATGGCGCGGGCGATCAGCCGGAAAAAATGCTGGCGGTCGTTGAACTCCCCCTCGGTGGCAGACATCAGCCGCAGATAGGCCTCGTGCACCAGTGCGGTGGCTGACAGCGTGTGCTCGCCGGGCTCTCCCCGCAGCTGGCGGGAAGCGAGACTGCGCAGGTCCGCGTACACCAGGTCCAGCAGTTCCTCCATGGCAACGGCGTCACCACCGCGACTGGCAAACAGCAGCTGGGTGATTTCTTCCGCGGGCCGGGTCACCTGCACAAGGCCCGCTGGCGCCGCGTCTCCCGGATTTCCGGATGGTCAGCCGGGTAGACCCGGGAGGCGATGGCCAATGACTCGTCGAAGTAGCGGATGGCCGAGGCACAGTCACCGCTGAGCCGCAGCGCGCTGCCGAGGTTGTGGCCGATCAGCGCCACCCGGGGATGCTCGGGGCCCAGGGACTGGATCATGGCCTCCCGGGCCAGGCTGTACTGCTCCACCGCCTCGCCGTAGCGATCCGAGGCCATCAGGGTATTGCCCAGGGTGATCCGGGCCGTCGCCAGCAGCTGCGGATTCCGGTCCGACGCCCGGCCCAGCAGATCCACCACGCTTCGTGCGTTTCTCTCCGCGGCTTCCAGGTCTCCGGCCATGCGCTGGGCGTCGGCCAGGTTGCCCAGGGTCATGGCCCGGCGCAGCTGGTTGTCCCCGGGTGACCGGGCGTAGATTTCCGCCGAACGCTGGTAGGCCTGGATGGCCTGATCCAGCTCACCGCTGTCGGCCAGCACCAGGCCCAGGTGGCTGAAAGACTGGGCAACCCGCGCGTCGGTATCCGGCAATGCGGTCACCAGCAGTCGGTTGGCCTGCTCAATGTGGGCCCGTGCATCGGCCGGTCTGGCGGCCCGTCGCTGGGCCAGTCCCAGCCGCTGCAGGGTGGACGCCAGAATCTCCGGAGCAATGTCGTCCTGTTGCCGCTGACGCCTCATGGCTTCAGCCAGCTGATCCAGGCCGAGCTGCAGATCGCCGTTGCGGTAGTTGGCGTATCCCAGCAGGCTCAGGTATTCAGCGTAACGTGGCGGCAGTGGCTCCTCCAGCTCGCCGATCTCGTCGACCAGGGGTGTCAGGTTGCGCACGACTTCGTCGAATTTACCCAGGTCCATCAAGGTGCGGCCCGCCATCAGCACCATTTCCCGCTGAATCCTGGGCGGGTAGCGGCGCGCGGTGCTGAACTCGAACCCCGAGGTGCTGATCACCTCGGTAAAGCTATCTACTCCGCCGCCCGCCAGTGGATCGACCGACTCCAGGATATCGCCCAGCAGCTCGGACACTGCGTCTGCGCGGTCATCGCTGATATCGGCGCGCTTCATCTGCTGCCAGTAAAGGCCGGCGCCACCGGCAGTCAGCATCATGACCACCAGGGCTGCGCCCAGCATGCCGCGGTTGCGGGCCAGGAACTTGCCGGCCACATACAGCCCGTTGTCCTTGAGCTGGCTGACCGGCTGTCCGGCCAGCATGGCACGCAGATCAGTCACCAGTTCCGCCACCGACGCGTAGCGCCTGGACGGGTCCTTTTCCAGGCAGCGGGCAACGATGGCGTCGGCTTCGCGCCGCCACGAGCCGGGCAACCGGGCCTGGCTGCTCACTGGCGGTACCGGTTGATTCAGCACCCGCTCGCGGATGTCCGACAGGTCACCGCCGGCAAACGGACTGGTGCCGCACAACAGGCGGTACAACAGCAGCCCCAGCTGGTAACAGTCTGTCGCCGTTGACGTTTTTTCCCCCAGCAACTGCTCTGGCGCTGCATACAGCGGCGTAAACAGGCGCAGATCGGAATCCACGTCTTCCCCCGCCGAGGCAATGCCAAAGTCCACCAGCCGGGGCTCACCGCGCTCGTTGACCAGGATATTGGCCGGTTTCAGGTCCTGGTGGATGACCAGATTGGAGTGGGCATACTGCACCGCCTCGCACACCTTCAGCACCAGTTCCAGGCAGTCCACGGCACCGAGTTCCCGGGTGTCGCAATACTCGTCAAGGGGCGTGCCGCTGACGTATTCCATGACCAGGTAGGGCAGATCATTTTCGGTGACGCCGCCGTCGATAATGCGGGCGATGAAGGGGTGGTCCAGGTCTGCCAGGATCTGCCGCTCCCGGCGGAAGCGGTCCTGGTGGGATTCCCCGTGCAGGCGCTCGGACAGGATCTTCACCGCCACCTGCTGCTCGAACTGGTCGTCCACGCGCTGTCCAAGGTAGACAGTGGCCATGCCGCCCCGGCCGATGGCCTGCTCCAGCTGGAACGCGCCCAGCCGTTTGCCGCTCCAGTCTTCTTCGGCTTCATCACCGGCCAGCAGCCCACCGCCCGTGGTGAGCAGCTGATCCCACTGGTCAGCGCTGGGGCTCATTGGGCCAGGGCCTGCTCCAGCCGGTCGCATACATCCCGGATCACTTTGATCCGGGCATAGGGTTTGGAGTTGCCTTCCACCATGATCCAGGGCGCCTGGGGTGTGTTGGTGCGCTGGATCATGTCGTGAGCGGCCATTTCATAATCACCCCACTTTTCCCGGTTGCGCCAGTCTTCTTCTGTCAGCTTCCAGCGCTTGTGGGGGGTCTTTTCCCGGGCCTTGAAGCGGTTGAGCTGCTCCTCGGCGGTGATGTGGATCCAGAATTTGGCGAGCACCAGCTGGCCTTCGACCAATTGGGCTTCGAAGTCGTTGATCTCCGCGTAAGCCCGCTGCCACTCGTCCCTTGTCGCCAGGCCCTCGACCCGCTCCACCAGGACCCGGCCGTACCAGCTGCGATCGAAAATCGCGAATCGGCCAGCCCGGGGCATACAGCGCCAGAATCGCCACAGGTAATGCTGGGCTTTTTCCTCGTCAGTAGGCGCCGCGAACGGCCAGATGCGGTATTTGGAGGCATCCAGCGCCCCGGTCAACCGGCGGATGGCCCCACCTTTGCCTGCCGCGTCGGGACCTTCAAACACCAGCACCGTGGAAATGCCCCGGGCCACGGCTTCGCGCTGCAGCTTGGCCAGGCGACCCTGGCCAGCCTTGAGCTCTTCCCGGTAATCCGCCTTGGACAGGCTCGGCGTCATGTCCAGATTGCCCAGCACTGTGGTGGAAGTCAGCGGTTTGGCGGCTTTGCGGCCGTTGCTGTTGCCATTGGCCTGCTGCAGCTTGCTCTTTACCTTGTCGCGGATACGGGTGTCTTCCAGGTGCTGGGAGATGGAGTCCAGGATGATTTCACCCACCCGCAGGCTGCGGAAATAGGTGTCTTCACCCTCAACGATATGCCAGGCCGCTTCACCGGTGCTGGTGCGGGCGATAATGCGCTGAGCCGCCTCGATAAAACGGTCGTAGTTGTTCCAGTTCTTCCAGTCCCGCTCGGTCACCTGCCAGGCGGTATCGGGGTCTGCGGACTGGGCTTCGTAAATGCGCTTCTGGGCGTCTTTACTCAGATGCATCCAGAACTTGATCAACAGCGCACCGTCATCAGCCAGGGCCTTTTCGAAAGCGTTGATGTGCCCCAGCCGACGATCGAACTCCGCCGATGTCTCTTTCTCATAAACCTGGTCCAGCAGGGGCTGGGAGTAACGCCCGCTCAGGTACATGCCGATCTGGCCCTTGGGTGGAAGAGCCAGCCAGTAGCGCCAGAACGGCGGCCGCTCGCTTTCCTCCTGGGTGACCTCGCCCTGGAAGGCCCGGGTAATCAGCCAGCGGGCATCCATCCAGCGGTTCAGCTGGTTCAGCATGGCCACCTTGCCGCCGCCGTGGACGCCGGCAAAATCGATGATGACCTGGAATCTTCCGAGCTGCCTCAGTTCCTGCTGGACCTGGAGCAGCTGTGTCCAAAGCTCGCGTTCGCGGGATTTGAATTCCTTTTTTGGGATCTTTTGTCCCAATTCGGCCGTTTCAAACATGGAAACTGCTCAAACTTCCATTCCCCAGAGCCCCCAAAGATAACATGTGACGGCCCACAACCGGACCGGCGGGCACAAAGGTGACGGGTTGTCGCAGCAGGCTACGGGCCGGGGAAAAGTCCGCTTTACCGCGGGCGCCGGTACGCGGCTCAACCGAAGGGATGCTTGATGATGACGTTGGCCTCCCGCTCCGGACCCGTGGAGACCATGTCAACCGGGCAGCCGGCCAGTTCAGCCACGCGCTCCAGGTAGCGTCGGGCGTTTTCCGGCAGATCATCCCAGCTGCGGATACCCTGGGTGGATTCCTGCCAGCCGGGCATCTGTTCGTACTGGGGTGCACAGTTGTCCAGGTCCGACATATCCAGTGGCGGCGCGTCCAGGGTGGACTCACCATACTGGTAGGAAACAGCCAGTGAAATGCTGTCCATGCCGTCAAGCACGTCCAGCTTGGTGACACACAGGCCACTGACGCCGTTGACCTGGACTGCCCGGCGCAGGGCTACCATGTCCAGCCAGCCGCAGCGGCGCGGGCGGCCGGTGGTGGCACCAAACTCCACGCCGCGCTCGGCAATGCCCTTGCCGATGTCGTCATGCAGCTCCGTGGGAAACGGCCCGCTGCCCACCCGGGTCGCGTAAGCCTTGGTGATGCCCAGCACGTAGTCAATTTCGCCGGGTCCCACGCCGGCGCCGGTGCACACGCCGCCGGCGGTGGTATTCGACGAGGTCACGTAGGGATAGGTGCCGTGATCGATGTCCAGCATGGCGCCCTGGGCACCTTCGAACAGAATGCTCTCTCCAGCCTGACGCAGGGCAAACAGCTCACCGCTGACGTCAGCGCACATGGGCTCCAATTCCTGGCCCAGGGCCAAAGCCTGGTCGATGGTCTGATCGACCTCCAGGGCACTGGATTCCAGATAATGGGTCAGAACAAAGTTGTGGTAGTCCAGCAGCTGGCCCAGCATGTCGCGGGCTCGGTCGTGGTTCAGCAGATCGGACAGGCGCAGGCCCCGGCGCGCGGCCTTGTCTTCGTAGGCAGGCCCGATACCCCGGCCGGTGGTCCCGATGGCCCGGGTGCCCCGGGCTTTTTCCCGGGCCAGATCCAGGGCGACGTGACAGGGCAGGATGATAGGGCAGGCCGGGCTGATGCCCAGGCGGTCGCGTACCGACACCCCGCTGGACTCCAGGCCCTGGATTTCCTGCAACAGAGCTTCCGGGGACAGCACCACCCCATTGCCGATGAGACAGCGAACTCCGTCACGCAGAATGCCCGACGGGGTCAGGTGCAGTACGGTTTTTTTGCCGTCGATCACCAGGGTATGGCCAGCATTGTGACCACCCTGAAACCGCACCACCGCCGCGACCTTTTCGGTGAGCAGATCGACGATTTTCCCTTTGCCCTCGTCACCCCATTGGGTGCCGAGCACTACCACACTTGTACCCACGTCGCCCCCTGGCCACGGCCGGAATTCACTGGTTCCGATTATCAGGCCGTCTGAAAATGCCGTCCACGGTTTTTTTGCCAGCTCCCTAGCGCACCACGTTCAGCAGGATCAGGCCAAGCACGATGCTGATGGCGCCGATCCCACGCATGGTCTTATCGTCCAGATCGGAGACCTGCCGCACCGTTTCCCGGTAGGCGCGTGGACTGGCAAAAGGCAGCAACCCCTCGATGACCAGTACCAGGCACAGCGCCGCCAGCAGGTCCTGCATGGTGTGTCCTCAGGTACGCTCAGTTGTCTTCGTCACGCTGGGTGCCAAAGTAGTCGAAGAACTCCGAGGTGGAATCCATCAGCATCAGGTCGCTGCCGCCCTGGAAGGTTTTCCGATAGGCCAGCAGGCTGCGATAAAAGGAGTAAAACTCCCGGTTGCGGTCGTATGCCGTTGCGTAGAGATCGGCCGCAACGGCTTCACCCTCACCCCGAATCCGCTCACCGTCGCGTTGGGCTTCAGCGACCAGCACCGTAGCCTGGCGATCAGCGTCGGCACGGATCTTCTCCGATTGCTCACGTCCTTGGGAGCGCAGTTCGTTGGCAACCTCGGTCCGCTCCGCCCGCATCCGGTTAAACACCGAGCTGCTGACTTCGTCGGGCAGGTCGATCCGCTTGACCCGTACGTCCACCACCTCGATGCCCAGGCTCGCGGCCACGGCGTTAGCGGATATCACCAGGTTGGCCATGATCTCTTCGCGCTCGGTGGAAATGACTTCCGCCAGGTTGCGCTTGGCAAACTCGGTGCGCAGACCGTCAGCGATAATCTGGCTGAGCCGGGCCCGGGCACGTACCTGGTCCCCACCGCTGGTGGCGGTGTAGAAGTTTTGCACGTCGGTGATGCGCCATTTGACGAAGGAGTCCACGATCACATCCTTCTTCTCCAGCGTGATGAAACGCTGGGGCGGTGCGTCCAGGGACAGGATTCGGCGATCAAACTTGCGCACGTTATTGACGATGGGCAGTTGCCAGTGCAATCCCGGTTCAAAGTCCGTGCGGATGATCTCACCCAGCCGGAACTTGGCGGCGTACTCGATTTCCGAAACGGTAAACGCCGACAGGTAAATCAGCACGAGGACAGCGGCTGCGCCTATTATTCCTAAGCCTTTCATTTATCGACCATCCCTTCCGCGGCGCGGGCTGCGCACGACATCAAGTTCCTGGGGGGTGACCGTCATTTCCGACGGGTTACCCTGTTGGGAGCGCTGCAGCGCCGGCGCCGTGGAACGCATCAACTCGTCCAGCGGCAGGTACATCACGTTGTTGCCTTCTTCGATATCCACCAGCACCTTGGAGGATTGGCCCAGCACGGACTCCATGGTCTCCAGGTACAGGCGCTGCCGGGTCACTTCGGGCGCCTTCAGGTACTCGTCCAGAAGCAGAGAGAAGCGCTGGGCTTCACCTTCTGCCCGGGCGGTGACCGATGCTTTGTAGGCTTCGGCTTCCTGCACGACCCGAGCCGCCAGGCCGCGGGCTTCCGGAACCCGGCTGTTGGAGTAGGCTTCGGCTTCGTTCTCAAACCGCTCCTTGTCCTCCCGGGCCTTGATGGCATCGTCAAAGGCCTCTTTCACTTCCCGGGGCGGACGCACTTCCTGCAGGTTGACCGCGGTCAGCTCCAGCCCTGTTTCATAGCGATCGAGAATGTCCTGCAGGATATCGCGGATTTCAAGGCCAATTTCGGCCCGGCCTTCCAACAGCACGAAATCCATCTCGTTGTCGCCGATGACCTGCCGCATGGCGCTTTCCGCTGCCTGGTTCATGGTTTCGCCCGGGTCAAACACCTTGAACAGGAAGTTCTCCGCGTTCTTGACCCGGTATTGTGCCGCCATGTTGACCTCGACGATGTTTTCGTCCTTGGTCAGCATGTAGCCCTGGGCCACCTCCGAGCGGATCTGGTCCACGTCCACCCGGTACACAAAATCAAACGGGCGCGGCAGGGTGAAATTGGGGCCCGGCTGCATGGTCTTGACGTGCTGGCCGAAGCGGAGGACAACGCCACGCTCCGGCTGATCGATGATGTAAATCGAGTCCACCAGCAGCCAGACTGCCAGGACACCGATGATGAGAAAGGTCAGGCCGCTGCCGCCGCCACCGCGGCCGGCGCTGTTGCCTCCGGATTTCCCACCGAATATGCCGCTCAGGCGGTTCTGCATTTTGCGGAACACCTCGTCCAGATCCGGCGGCTGATCCCCACCGGACTTCCAGGGGTCTTTGCCGCCTCCAGGTTCATTCCATGCCATGTTTCATACCTTCTGTGATGACTGCGCCGGAGGGCTCGAGCATTCTATTGGCGCCAACCACGGGCGGCAACCGTATGTCCGGCCTTCCGGCTTTGTTATTCAACGTCCCGAAGCAGCAGGAGCAGCCCTGGGGCTGTCGCCATCCGCTGATGACGCCATCTCCGCCAGGAGGGGGGCCATGCAGCTTCGGAGTTCTGGGTCCCGGGCCAGCATCCGAGCTTCCCGGGGAGACAATTCACACTGGAGATTCCAACCGCCGCTGTCGTTGCTTTCTTCGGCCAGCACGGCGCCCATCTCAAACAGTCTGGAACGGGCCCGTCCGGCGGACGGTGGTAACTCCAGCCATTGCACCACGTGATCGGTGAAGACCACGTCGTGGATAACCCGCAGCAGAGGTTCGAATCCCAGCCGCTCGATGGCCGATATCCAGGCCCGGCCCGGTGCCCCGGCTTCGCCGTTGGTCCGGGCGCCCGGCTCGTGTCCGGTCAGGTCAATCTTGTTGTACACCAGGACCTGGGGTACGTCCGCGGCACCAATGGTTTGCAGCACTTCGTTGACCTGGTGTATCCGCTCGTCCCGCTCCGGGTCCGATGCATCGACCACGTGCAGCAGCAGGTCGGCCTCGCGGGTTTCCTCCAGGGTCGCGCGAAACGCCGCGATCAGCTCATGGGGCAAATGGCGCACGAATCCGACGGTGTCCGCCAGCAGCAGGTCACGACCATTGAGACCACGGATCTTGCGTAAAGTTGGATCCAGCGTGGCAAACAGCTGGTCGGCCGCAAACACCTCGGAATCGGTCAGGGCGTTAAACAGGGTCGATTTGCCGGCGTTGGTGTAACCCACCAGAGATACGACCGGTACTCGGTTGCGCTGCCGTTGGCGCCGCCCCTGGTCCCGCTGCCGGGACAGTTTGTCCAGCCGCCGCCGCAGGTTTCTGACCCGGTCCCCCAGCAGCCGCCGGTCGGTCTCCAGCTGGGTTTCACCCGGTCCGCGCAACCCGATGCCGCCCTTCTGGCGTTCCAGGTGGGTCCATCCGCGCACCAGCCGGGTGGACATGTGGCGCAGTTGGGCCAGTTCCACCTGGAGCTTGCCCTCGTGGGATCGCGCCCGCTGAGCGAAGATGTCCAGGATCAACGTGCTGCGATCGTGCACGCGGCATTTCACCTGGCGCTCCAGGTTTCTTTCCTGGATGGGGGTCAGCGGATGGTTGACCAGCACCAGGTCCGCCTGCTCGACCTTGACCCGGGCCGCCACTTCCTCCACTTTGCCGGACCCGATCAACGTGGCCGGATGGGGCTGTTCCCTGGGCGCGCGCAGCACGCCCACCACCTCGGCACCCGCCGCCCGGGCAAGTTCCTTGAACTCATCCAGGTCCTGGGGATTGTCCGTGGAGAGGATTTCCGGCTGTACCAGCAGGGCGCGGTCACCCTTTTCGTGGCGATCGATCAAGTCGTTATCCGGGGGTAATTGACCCAATGGTGCGAGCAGGCACCTTTATACATCCCTAAGAGATAAGGCGCATCAGCTCGAAAAGCAAGCCGGGCGGGGCGGCTCGGACAGGCTGTCAGGGTCAGTCTGAGTCGTTATTGTCGCCGATCTTGACGTTGCGCGAGGGCACCACGGTAGAGATGGCATGCTTGTAGATCATCTGGCTGACAGCATTGCGCAGCACCACCACAAACTGGTCAAAGGACTCGATCTGTCCCTGAAGCTTGATCCCGTTTACCAGGTAGATGGAAACCGGCACTCGTTCCCGACGCAGCGCGGTGAGAAATGGCTCCTGTAAAGAGTGTCCCTTGGACATCGGAATTGCTCCGTTTTTGTTCTACTTCAACTCCCTTTGCGCTGAAATGTCCACCTGGACCTTCCCTGGGCACTTACCGGCCAGAAAACCGGATGATCCCACCGCAGACGCCTTTCTTATTCCGTTTGGCGCCTGCAAACGCACCTATCACTGCGCTGCTGGGCGCAGTTCCCGATTGGTTAGTCTAGCAGCTTATCCTATGAATAGTGACATTTTCCTTACAAGGGCGTCGACAGTCTGTGATTGCAGCGGATCCACCCATTCAGCGTCCGGTTCCCGGCGCAGCCAGGTGAGCTGGCGTTTGGCCAGCTGACGGGTGGCCGCCACACCCCGCAGCAGCAGTTCATCACGGCCGAAATCACCGTCCAGATACTGCCAGACCTGGCGATAACCCACGCTGCGCATGGATGGCGTCTCCCGATTCAGCCGCGGGTCCTGACGCAGCCGGCTGACCTCTTCGATGAAGCCCTGCTCCAGCATCTGCACGAAGCGCTGCTCGATGCGCTGATGCAGCACGGCGCGATGGGGCGGCGCCACCGCCAGGCTGAGCAGACGGCCCGGCAGGGGCTCCCCCGGTTGCTTCTGCAGCTCCGAGATGGGCTGGCCGGTGATCTCGAAAACCTCCAGCGCGCGTTCGATCCGCTGAGGGTCAGTGGGTTGGATGCGCGCCGCCGCAGCGGGATCCACCTGGGCAAGCTGCTGGTGCAGGGCCGGCCAGCCGACTTCGCCTGCCCGGGCTTCCAGCCGCCTCCGGATCTCAGGATCGGCATCCGGCAGCGGCGCCAGACCCCGGACCAGCGCATTGATATTCATCATGGTGCCACCGGTCAGCTGGGGCACCCGGCCCGCCGCTTGAATCGCCCGGATGGCCTGACGCGCGTCAGTCAGGAAATCGGCCACTGAGTAGCTTTCCCAGGGGTCACGGATGTCAATCAGACGGTGGGGGGCAACAGCCAGGGTTTCAGCATCCGGCTTTGCCGTGCCGATATCCATTCCGCGGTAGACCATGGCCGAATCCACGCTGATGATTTCCAGCGGCAAGCGGGATACCAGCTCCACCGCGATGCCGGTCTTGCCGGCTGCGGTGGGCCCCATGAGCAGTACAACCGGCAAGGGTTCCAACAGCGCTTATCGTCCCCGCAGGAACAGCCGGTCCAGCTGACCCATGTCCAGGCTGACCCAGGTAGGCCGGCCGTGGTTGCACTGGCCGCTGTTTTCGGTACGCTCCATGTCCCGCAGCAGGGCGTTCATCTCGTCCACGGTCAGGCGCCGGTTGGCCCGGACCGAACCGTGGCAGGCCATGGTGCTGAGCACCCGGTTACGCTCCTCGGCAATGCGCTGGCTCGACCCGACGGCCAGGAGGTCGGCGATGACGTCGCGCAACAGTTCAGCGGCATCCGCCTGCTGCAGCAGGGTCGGGATCTTGCGCACCCGCAGGCAGTCCGGACCGATACGGTCGATCTCCAGGCCCAGGCCCGCGAGGTCCACCGCGTGATTTTCAGCACAGTCGGCCTCGCGCTCGGATACCGGCACATCCACCGGCACCAGCAGCATCTGGGACTTCAGCCCCTGATCGGCACTGGAGCGCTTCAGACGCTCGTAGGTGATCCGCTCGTGGGCGGCGTGGGCGTCCACCAGGACCAGGCCGGATGCGTTCTGGGCCAGGATGTAGACACCGTGCAGGTGGGCCAGGGCAAACCCCAGTGGCGGGATTTCCTCGGGTTCGGCCACTCCCAGGGGCACCGCTGCCGCGGCGCTGCCGTAAGCCGGCGGTATCGACAATCGCTCGGAGCCGCCCCCGGGCGTACCCAGGGCCAGGGGAACGGAAGATACGGGCATTGACGACCCCGGCGACAACCCCGGCATTCCGCCCAGGGCAGCACCCTGGACCTGGCCCAGGTGAGTCACCTCAGCCGGTTCCAGCCGATCAGCCGGACGCACTTCCTTCAGCGCTTCGTTCAGCGTCCGGAAGATGAAATCGTGCACCAGCCGGCCGTCCCGGAAGCGAACCTCGTGCTTGGCCGGATGCACGTTGACGTCCACCCGCCTCGGGTCCAGCTCCAGGTGCAGCACGTAGACCGGCTGGCGGCCGTGGTACAGCACGTCGGCATAAGCCTGGCGAACGGCATGGGTGACCAGGCGGTCGCGCACCATTCGTCCGTTAACGAAGAAAAACTGCTGGTCGGCCTGGCTGCGCGAATAGGTGGGCAGGCCGACCCAGCCTCGCAGGCGCAGTCCTGCCCCGCTGTGGTCCAGCCCGATGCTTCGGTCACTGAACTCAGGGCCCAGCAGGTCGGTCAGGCGCCGCGCCATGTCCTGGTCCGATTCAGCGGCAGCCACGCGACGCACCATGCGACCGTTGTGTTTCAGGTCAAACCGCACCTCCGGCCTGGCCAGTGCGACCCGGCGCACCAGTTCGTCGATGTGCTTGAACTCGGTTTTTTCGGTGCGCAGGAACTTGCGGCGGGCCGGGGTGTTGTAGAACAGGTCCCGCACCTCCACCGTGGTTCCACGCGGATGGGCCGCCGGTTCCGGCGGGCTCACCGCAGCGCCGTCGCTCTCCACCCGCCAGCCCCGGTCAGAGTCGGCGGTGCGGCTGGTCAGGCTGAAGCGGGATACCGAGGCGATGCTGGGCAGAGCCTCACCGCGAAAGCCCAGGGTACCCACCCCCTCCAGGTCTTCCAGGTCCTGAATCTTGCTGGTGGCGTGGCGGTGCAGGGCCAGGGCCAGTTCTTCCCGGCTGATGCCCCGGCCGTTGTCCCGAATCCGGATGCGCCGGGCACCGCCGGCCTCAACCTCGATCTCCACCTGGCTGGCGCCGGCATCCAGGCTGTTTTCCACCAACTCCTTGACCACCGAAGCCGGACGCTCCACCACCTCGCCGGCGGCGATCTGGTTGACCAGTTGGGAAGGAAGCTGACGGATAGGCATCGCGCCATTTTAGCAGCGGCCCTGCCCCGATGTTAAAAAACCCACCATGGGCCCACTCACCGCCGCCCGGATTCGACGTTCGGTCAATAAGCACCGCTCCGGCACAGGGATGTGCCGGCATTTTCAGCGGCCGCAGGCCGAGGAAAATGTGAGGGATTTGGAAATGACATTTTCAAATCCCGGCTCCAGACCGGTCAGGAAGACCGGTTCTGGACATAGACTATGCCCCAGGAATCCGCAACACCGCCCCGATGCGCAGCATGTCGCCCTGGATGTTGTTGAC
>JAAUYD010159750.1_pt1 | contig 23366 bp, 18 predicted proteins | sample 7278101 | NCBI WGS metagenome assembly JAAUYD01 (sample SAMN14350128, study PRJNA611818) | marine sediment metagenome | isolation source: surface marine sediment (0.6m) | place: French Polynesia: Moorea | collected 2018-08
GCGGAAAAACTTTTTATATCGGAAGGGGAACAGAAAAATAGGGGTTTCAAAGTCTGTTTCCTCCTAGGAGAGAGATAAGAAGTGAGGTTTTTTCGTAAAGCTTTAGACTTTCCAAACAACCTCTAACGCACCCTACACCTTATATCAATTCCGTTTTAGCCCCTCTCCCAATGGGAGAGGGGTTGGGGTGAGGGTGAACAAGATTAAAACTCTCGTCGAGAGAAAATCAGAATAGCGATCGCCAATAACATGGCGCTGTAAAATAATCCATAAGCAGCATTTCCAATCAGGGTTCCTGAATCAGGTAAAGCTTGCATACCATAAACAGCGTTATTTTTCAAGTCTAATCTCGATAAATCTGGCAACACAAGGTACAAGCCTTGAGTTAAGCGTTCCAAACCGGGACTTTGACTGAGACTGCCTAGTTTTAATATGTCTTTAGTGATATTTCCCATAAAATAGACTGCCAGGGTTAAAGCTGTGGCTAATAGGGAACTGGTAAATACACCAAAGGAAATTGCTGCTGCTGTGAGTAAACACAACTGCAAAAATAGAAAGAAAACGGCAATTAAGATGCTGGCTATTTGATAAGAAACACTACTAAATTGCAAAAATCCCAGGTAGAGAATTGTCATAGCGACCAGTAGTACCGCTAATATCATCCCCAAACCCAAATATTTACCAGTGATAAACTCACTACGGCTGATGGGTTTGGCTATTAAAACAAACAGGGTACGTTTGTCAATTTCTTTGTTAACCAGTCCCGTACCAATCAATACAGCTACGATTAAACCCAAGATATTCATTGCCCCTAAACCCAAGTCCAAAAACATTTTGTCTGTGGCAGAAGCGGCAATTTCTGGAAGTATGGGCACAGCAGCGGCGAGTATCAGGGCATAAATGCCGATAATAAAGAGGATGCGATCGCGCACTACTTCCCAAAATACATTAGTTGCAATTACGGAGATTCTGGTGAAATTCATACCTTGAGTCAATAGTCAATAGGTTACCTCCACCATGTTATTTTCAATACTGGGGTAGTGGCGACCCATCTATAAAGTCACTGACACGTTCACATTCAATTTTTGCCAGGTTAACTTTATTCTTCGCAATTGGTTTTATTTCACAAGACTTCTTCAGATAATATCCCTGGGGATTGGAACTAGGACCAAGCCAGATACTGAGTATATCTAACCTATATTCATCTTTCTGATTATTAATATTAGTTATACGAGGTTCGACACGCCATAGTGTTTTCTCTTTAAATTGGCTGAGATTTTCATCTATTACTTCCCTAGCCAGTTGATCTAGACGTGTCTTTAGATTTGGATCTATTAACCACTGTTCTACTTCCGACCAGGGTCTATTTCTGATTTCTTCTTCAACTCGCGTTTCTAATTTTTGCAGAATTACAATTCCATTTCTAGGAATTCTGGTTTTTGGTTTTTCCAGTCTAAAAACTAATGCCTGTCTGTTAAAATCATCTGCCAACAAACTGGGATATGACTTGATCCAATTATCCGTTACTAATAACAAGTTTAACCAGCAGCTAACTAAAATAGAGCTAGCCAGTAAAACTATAATCTTTTGACGAGTTTCCAGCTTGGGAATCTGAGATTTTACATTAGTACCAGTACCTTGAAAAAATTCTGGAATTGCCGTAATTAATGCAGAAATAGTGGGCCATAAAACAAAAGATGCCGCTGTAATCGGATTATTTTCATTACCAAAGGCGAGAATGCTGACCAAAGCACCAGTAATTAAAGAACCAACAGGCATAGAAGTTCCTGGAATCATTACAGGCTTATCGGTAGTATACCAAGCAGTACCAGCAATTAAGAACAACCAGCCCATAAATGTAATTATACTAGTGACAAATCCTCTGGCAAAAAATGACATTAACCAGGAAAAAATACTCAAATAAATTAATGTCTGCCAAGAATATGCCTGAGGGGGACTTAATAGGTTTTGCAGACCTTTGAAAATATCTTCTAAGAATTTAAAGACCCCACCTAACAAATCTTTAACTAATTCCATATATTTAACCCTCTATTTAATTTGTGTTTATTGAGATAATGAAGAACGAAATAGCAAAACAAAAGTGATAGCACTATAGCTAAGGGAATTGCCAATAAGTATGCTGGTGACTAAACTAGTACTTTGTAACCCAGCTTTGGGAGTATTTCGTATAGAACGCCGTTGTGCCAACGGAACTTCTTCGGTTTTTTTACTGGGCTGTCTGAGTAATAATACCAAGATTTGCAATATCAAGTATTTCATAATAAAAGTGCCAAAGAAAATTATGAAAGCCGTGATAATTAATAAAGTTTGCATATCCTGCCATTGAAAACGATTAAAAAAAACATAACTGATTAATTTTGACTTCAGTGCCCAAGGTAACAATGGTTCCGATGCAAAAAATATTATCCAACCCAAAGCAGCAGAAAAAATATTTGTGGTGATGGCATAGAAACTACTAGTTTTTTTGTCGAATTTGAGACGGAGATTCAAAATATATGCCTCTATAGGTATTGCAACCAATAAAAATAGAAAATGTAACAAAATTGCACCTATAGGGAAAATTGTCGGTAGCGTAATATCAGGAAAAATGTTGGGTAGCGTAATGTCGAACATAAATAGATAATACGTAAGGTCTGACGTGAGAAAGTATAACTGTAATACCGGGAGTTGGAGCAAATTATTTACACTACAACTCATTATTCGAGTCTTCTACCATATTTTGGTCACGCGATCACATTGTTTAACAAAAATGTGTAATCAGAAATATTAGGAGAGGGGGAAGAGGGGGAAGAGGGGGGAGAGGGGGAAGAGGGGGGAGAGGGGGAAGCAACCACTCTACCCTCTCCCCCTTCTAGCTGAATGGACAAGAGGTTGGGTAATATTAAAGACTGCCACGTTAGAGCTTTTGGTAAAATGACAAGGAACGGTATCGGTATTCGCACCGCACAAGTGCGTCAACAACGTGCTACTGGACAAATCCACGTCTATGATGGTGCAGGAAAAGGAAAGTCTCAAGCGGCTTTGGGAGTAGTTTTACGTTCCATTGGCTTGGGAATTAATGCACCATTTAATTCCAACCGCGTCTTGTTGCTACGATTTTTAAAGGGACCGGAACGAAATTATGATGAAGATGGCGCAATTGCAGCATTGCAAAGTGGTTTCCCTCATTTAATTGACCAAGTTCGCACTGGTAGGGCAGAATATTTTGGAGCGGAAGAAATTACAGCTTTTGATCGCTTGGAAGCTTTGCGGGGTTGGGATATAGCAAAAGGTGCGATCGCTTCCGGATTGTATTCCGTTGTTGTTTTGGATGAAATTAACCCCGTCCTCGATTTAGGTTTACTGGATGTGGATCAGGTCGTGGAGACACTCAAATCTAAACCCCAGGATTTGGAGGTCATTGCTACTGGACGTGCTGCACCCCAAAAGTTACTAGATATTGCTGATTTACACTCAGAAATGAAGCCCAAAAATCAGCCCAATGCAGCAAATCAAGCTATTGAAGGCATCGAAATTTATACTGGTGCGGGTAAGGGTAAATCCACCAGCGCTTTGGGAAAGGCTTTAAAAGCCATCGGTAGGGGAATAAATCATCCCGGATCTACGCGGGTATTAATTATGCAGTGGCTTAAAGGTGGTACGGGCTACACGGAAGATGCAGCAATTGCAGCCCTACAGCAATCTTATCCCGAAGTAGTGGATCATCAACGCTGCGGACGTGATGCCATTGTTTGGCGTAACTCCCGCCAAGAATTAGACTATCTGGAAGCCCAAAGGGGTTGGGAAATTGCCAAGAATGCCATCGCTTCTGGGCTGTACAAAACTATTATCCTCGATGAACTCAATCCCACGGTGGATTTGGAACTACTTCCAGTAGAACCAATTGTCGAGGCTTTAGTGCACAAACCTCCCCACACTGAAATCATTATTACTGGTCGCTGTCAAAATCAACCTGCATACTTTGATTTGGCAAGCATCCATTCTGAGGTATACTGTCACAAACACTATGCCAATCACGGTGTAGAACTAAAGCAGGGAGTTGATTTTTAGATTTAGTTAGGAGTAGGGGCGCAATGCTTGCGCCCAAGACATGACTGGTTTCCAGCCTCCAGGCTGGAAACCCATCGTGGGAGGTTCCACCTCCAGGACTTAACAACAGACGTGTTACTAGACCCTCTAAGGGAATTTGGAGTTAGGAGTTTTTAATGATGGAAAATACTCAGATATTGGACTTGGTGGCTGGAGGATTAGCGATCGCAATTTTGTTAGGTGGTTTGCTGATGATGTTCACTGGTATTTTTACCACCAAGGATAGAATGTAACTCAGCATTTTTACCAAGCTGATGTTCTGGTAAATTATTGATAGCGTACAGCAATTGTATATGAGTGTCTTTGATTCGCTTCTCGACGAGTTTTCACAATACGGAGATTCTGACTCATATATAAATGTTCAAAAAATGGTTGAGCCTTATAAGTCGTTTGGAGTTTTTTGTGCCATTTTCTGTTAAATTCATCTAGTGATGTTTTCTCGAAAGATAATACTTCGTCACTATTCATGGCTTTTAATTCTGAAGATATCACCGTTTCAAACCATGACTGTGCCTTTTGTGGTGTTAAAGAGAAAAGGTCATGTTTACGTATTACTTGTTTTATCCCAATATTTTCTATTATCCACTGGCTATTTTCTACATGAAATTTTTGTATGATCATCAAATCATAAGTTGGTGAAAATATTTGACGAATAAATTTAGATTTACTCATAGGATAATACCTTGCCACATTTGCATAGTAATTACTATGATTAAAAATCTGATACGACTGCTCTCTACTTCGTCCTGGAATCATATCTTGAAATGGCATTGTTGTCCACAAAGGTTGCCAAATGCCTTTTAAAAAAGGAAGTTGTTCTTCTGGTGTTGACAACGGTGAGTTTGGGGTTAAATCTTCTACAATCGGCAAAAGTACTTCATTATAATAGTTCCTTTTATGACGCGCAGATATATTATCTTTCTTGTTTGCTAGACCAATTAATTTCTTCTCTAAGTTTGAAAACCGTAAATCTATTTTTTTTGCAAAGGATGTTTTGTTAGTCATAAAATCAGAACTTGCTTGAATGATTTATTAAGGAATCAGCGTAATGCTATCTTATGCTGTCACCAAGTATCAAAGCAGGTGAAAGCATTGCTGTAAATAGTTCACAGGCATTTATTTTTTATCAATTTCAAAACTTAACACAGTGATTGATTATTAGCTATGGAGTTAGCCAGTAAATCAGTTTAGCAGGAATTTTAGTTGTGTTTTTTCTATTATTTGCTTCTTTGTTATTTATCATAAAAGTGATTTTCAAACCATATTAAAATTAAAGGTAGCAAAGCTAATTCCCAAATAGCTTCAGAAAAATTACGGCAATATTCCTTTCCACTGACAGCAATACTTGAGCATTGCATAGTAGTGTTACGGAAACTGCATCAGATGTAAACTAAACGGTAATTTTAGAATGCTAAATTGGCATCATAAACTTAATAAGAAATTATTATTATAATAAGATAAAATTTTCTTAAAGTATCGCCAAATTGGCATAATAATTAGTAAAAAAATCATCCGGGGTCAGGTTTTATATTTATAGGACTTACGCAACTGGCATATTTTTTCTGTAGGGAAGGCAAAATGCGAGGACACTGCGTTATCGGTTGCGGTTGTTGGGTTTCATGCTTCAACCCAACCTACATCTGACAAAAGTCTTGGAAGTGTTGAAATTTCCTAGGTTGGGTGGAGGGACGACACCCAACGCAATCGGTTGCGGTTGTTGGGTTTCATGCTTCAACCCAACCTACATCTGACAAAAGTCTTGGAAGTGTTGAAATTTCGTAGGTTGGGTGGAGGGACGACACCCAACGCAATCGGTTGCGGTTGTTGGGTTTTATGCTACAATCCAACCTACATCAAAAAGATTTGTCACTCAATCAGCACTTGACCCACTTACTTATTACCAATTACGGTCTATATTGAATTCTGTATATCCGGTCATTACTTTCCTCAGTAAAAATGAGACTGCCATCAGGTAAGACGAGTAAACCTACAGGACGTCCCCAAGTTGACGGTCCAGATGGATTTACTAGAAATCCCGTGAGAAAGTCTTCGTAGTAACCTAAGGGTCTGCCTTTAGTATCAAAGGGAACGAAGACAATTTTATATCCAGTGCCGCGATTGCGATTCCAAGAACCACGAAAGGCTACAAAAGCACCATTGCGGTATTTTTCAGGAAATGTTTGACCGTCGTAAAATTGCAAACCCAATGCTGCTGAATGTGACTGAAATAATACATCTGGAGTGCGAGTATTTTTAACTAAATCGGGACGTTTACTTTTACCATTTACCGTCTGTCGGGGGTCGAGGTTATTTGGTGTAAAATAAGAATAGGGCCATCCGTAGAATTCCCCTTGACGGATACGTGTGAGGTAATCTGGGACTAAATCATCACCCAAACCATCCCTTTCGTTAACGGTGGTATAAAGTTCTTTGGTAACTGGATGGAAGTCTAAACCCACTGGGTTACGCAAACCATCAGCAAAAGTCTGTTGCTGAGAACCATCAAAGTTCATGACTTGTACAGAAGCCCTTGGTAGGGGTTCTTCATCAACGTTACTGCGGGAACCGATGGAAACGTATAATTTGTTGCCATCCGGTGAGACAACTACGTTGCGTGTCCAATGTTGATTGTAGCCACCACCGGGAAGTTGGGCAATTTTTTTACCTCTACCAGTCAGTTGTTGTTCACCTCTGCTGTAGGGAAAACGCAAGACGGCATTGGTATTACCCAGAAAGAAGTAATTACCCCCAAAAGCCATACCAAAGGGGATATTTAGCCCATTGGCTGCGGTTGCGAAGGTTTTTTGCACATCAGCCACACCATCGCTGTTGGTATCTGTTAGTAAACGAATGCGATTTTGTCTTGTTTCTGTAACCAGTACATCACCACTGGGAGTTAAAGCCAGCCACCGGGGTGCATCTAAACCTTCAGCAAAGACATTGACGGTAAAACCCTGTGGTACACGGAGTGTGGGGTTATTGGGGATGGGTAATACCCGTGGTGGTTTGGAAGCGCTTGCAGTGGAAAAAGGTTTGGGTAAATTTTTGAGATTAATACGAATTGGTGTAGGTGAAAATACTTCTGTGGGAATTATCTTTTTGGTGTTTGTATTTTGTGTTATTTGCAAAGAAGACGGGGATGCTGTTGGTGTGGAGGTATCTAAAGAAGCGGGAGTCTGATTACACCCGATGGTTATGGTTGTTAACCAGACTAACAGTAACAAATGTGGGGTTCTCATAGGGAATAGGGAATAGGGAATGGGGAATAGGGAATACCAATTTCAAAAAATACTACTGCACAGCAATTATCTGAATCTGTTGCCTGTTGCCTTTCCTAAGGGAATAGGGAACAGGGAATAGGGAATAGGGAATAGGGAATATAGCGGTTTAGGGAATTGCTAAAATTAGGACGGGCAGGGATGCCCGTCCCACAAGAATGTATTTGATAAACGTGAAAACTGCTATAATCATATTTTGCACCATTAGTGGGACAACCATGAATAAACCAGGTTTATGAATGGTAACATAGGGTTTTAACAGGTCATCATTGCCAATAAACCTGATTTCTGATGCAGATGCAAAATGTGAAAATAAGAAATATTTTTAATTATTACTTATTACTTATTACTTATTACTTATTACTTATTACTTATTACTTATTACTTATTACTTATTACTTATTACTTATTAATTTTCCCTACACACAAGGTAATAGTACTTCGACCATAGTCTTTTCTTTTGGCTGACTTTTAATTTTTAATTCGCCACCGTGCAATTCTGTTAACAGTTTAGCAATAATCAAACCTAAACCTAAACCTTGTTGTTCGTAGATTTGGCGTTCAAATTGGCGATATGCTCCCAACTCGGCAATTTGTTCTTTAGTCATACCTCTGCCGTAGTTAGTAAAAGATAAACTAAAAGTATTTTTGATATCTTGAGTTATTATCAGAATAGGTGTTCCTGGTTCAGAAAATTTTAAGGCATTATCAATTAATTCTTCAATGATTTTATAAAGGTTACTTTCAGATATTCTCACATCATGTTTTTGTAAAAACATCTGTAAATCAGCTTCTCTTCCTAGTTTCTTTGCTTTTTCATTAATTAATTCGATGAATGCTAAAGTTGGAAATACAGTTTGTTGGCTTTGTAGATTTTGAATTCGTTCTGTATCTGTAGCAATTACCTGTAATTCTGCATGTAGCAAACATTTCTGGATTAAGCTAAATAAACGTTCACCTGAATTATAAATACTAGCAGCCATTTCCCGGATTTCTGTTGAGTCAAATTCTTCCAAATCATCCATTAACAATTTAGAAAAACCAAGAATACCATTTAAGGGTGTCCGTAATTCGTGAGGAAGGGATAGGGTAATAGTATTACGCAACTCATTTACATTGTTTTGATATCGCTTATTAATAGTGATTTGTTTTTCTAATCGGCAAGAAATAGCTGCTAGTAATTCTTCCCTTGTAAATGGTTTTGTGAGATAATCATCTGCTCCCAAAACCATACCTTTACGTAATTCTTCCTTGGTTGATTTAGCTGTAAGAAAAATAAATGGTATGCTTGCTGTGATATCATTTTGCCGTAATTGCATTAGCACATCATAACCGTCCAATTTGGGCATCATCACATCACAAATAATCAAATCCGGAATTGTTTCTTGGGCTAACTCTAATCCCATGCTACCGTTAACAGCAGCAATTACTATAAATTCTTCATTTTCTAGTAACTCTACAATATTTTCTCTGATATTAATATCATCTTCAATTACAAGTATTTTATTCATAATATACTAAAAAATATATTAGTTGGTTATTTAGTTATATATATAATTATACCCATTACAATAGTTCCTAATTCAATTTAAAAAATTATTCTGGCAAGCCCTTACCAGCAAATAACAAATTTTCAAATTCTGACGCTGTTAAAGGATGGCTAAAGAAAAAACCTTGCATGGCGTCACAGTTATTTTCACGCAAAAAAGACAGTTCTGCTGCGGTTTCTACACCTTCAGCAACTACATTAAGATTGAGATTGTGTGCCATTTGAATCAATGCTTTTGTAATTGCTGCTTTTTGGCTATCATTATCAATATTGCGGATAAAATAAGAATCTATTTTTAATGTATCAATGGGATATTTTTTGAGATTCATTAAGGAATTATATCCAGTTCCAAAATCATCAAGAGCAATTTTAATGCCGATAGATTGCAGCTCTTGCATAATAGCAATAGTATGATTCATGTTTTGCACAATCATGTTCTCATTTATTTCTATTTCAATGCTATTTGGTGGTAAATTACTATCATCCAAAAGTCTTACTATCTTAGAAACAAAATCTTTTTGAATCAGTTGTCTAGCAGATAAATTCACAGAAATTTCCAAAGCATTAAAAGCAGCATCTTTCCAGGCTTTAATTTGTTGACAGGCACTTTGCAATATCCATTCACCGATAGGCACAATTAAACCAGTAGATTCTGCTAAGGGAATTAATTCTGTGGGAGAAATTTTTCCTAAAAGGGGACTATGCCAACTTAATAAACTTTCAGCGGCGATTATTTTACCAGTTTTGATATCTAACTGTGGCTGATAGTAAACCTGGAATTCATGAAAATTTTCTGATTCTAAAGTCTGGCGTAAAATAACTTCTATTACCCGCATTTCTGGATAATTATTTTGATTATGTGATGATGCGGATAAGTTTTTTGCTAAATGGGCTTGTTTTGCCAAACGGCTGGAAATTGCACTTAATAATTCCGAACGAGTAAACGGTTTAGTCAAATAATCATCTGCACCCAAATCCATACCTTTACGAAAGTCAGATTTGGTAGTTCTAGCAGTGAGAAAAATAAACGGAATTACTGACGTTTCGGGTTGTTCCCGCAATGCTGTTAGTACCCCATAACCATCAATTTCTGGCATCATTAAATCACATAAAATTAAATCAGGAACCTCTGCTATTGCCAACTCTAGTCCAATTTTTCCATTGGTAGCTGCAATAGGTTGAAAATTTTCAGCTTCTAGTAGTTCCAAAATATTTTCTCTTACCGCTTCTTCATCTTCAATTACTAAAATTTTAGTCATGGTATCAATCTTCAAATTTAATAACCGCTTTTAAGAACCTTGTGTTCAGTACACAATTACTCACTAATCAACAAAATCAAATACTTAGTTGTGACAGTTTGGTAAATTGTAATTACTGTTTATACTAGTACAGGTTGGTGGAAATAAATTAATCATTGTTCAAGACACAAAAGCCTCCTATGTAAGCATTTTTAATTTTGAATTTTTAATTTTCAATTCTTTGCAGTCCAAATTTATGTTCCATTACCCAATGGGAGAGTGACTATAAATGTTGTACCCAATCCCAGTTCAGTTTTAACAGCAATCTCACCCTTGTGGATATCTACACATTTTTTTACAATGGCTAGTCCCAACCCCGTACCTTGGATATTCGTCACATTTGTAGCACGATGAAAAGACTCAAACAAATGGGGTAAGTCTTCTGGAGGAATCCCAATTCCTTGGTCTTGAATTTCAAATAAGGCTTGCTTTTCCTGACAAGTAAGAGTAAAATTAATCGTGCTATGATGTGGGGAATATTTGATCGCATTTGCAAGTAAGTTGTTCAGAATATGTCCTAGCAACTTTTCATCCATACAGCATGATATGAATTGATAGTCACAGCTAAAAGCGATCACCTGTTGATTTTTAACATTCAGTTGTAACTCTTCTACTAAAGACCGACAATATGCAACCAAATCCAGGGGAACTGGTTTATACTCTAGTTTTCCCGCTTCTGCCCTGCCAATTAATAAAATATCATCTAATAACTCAGTCATCTGCTGAACTGCGTTTTGGATGCGATGCAGGTGAGTGAGTTGCTTTTCGACTGTCCATTTGCGACCATAATATTCTAGCAACTCAGCGGAAGAAAAGATAGTACTCAACGGTGTGCGAAATTCATGGGAAGTCATAGCGACAAAGCGAGATTTGAGTTCGTTGAGTTCTTTCTCTTTCGAGAGTGCTAATCTGAGATCCTCTTCTAATTGTTTGCGTTCAGTAATATCAGTTTGAATACTAATGTAATGAGTATATTTGCCATCAGGATCATAAACGGGAGAAACACTTAACTCATTCCAAAATAGGGTGCCATCTTTACGGTAATTACGCAAAACAACTGTACAACTTTTTGCTTGAGCAATAGCAGAATGTAGTTTGATTAACGACTGTTGATTACTATCATCACCCTGGAGAAAACGGATATTTTTACCGATGATTTCCGCTGCACAGTAACCCGTCATGGCTTCAAAAGCAGGATTGACATAAGTAACTGGCTGGCTTGGCATTCTGATGTCAGAAATGAGAATTCCATTACTGCTAGCGGCGATCGCCCGATCGCGCAAGCGTAAACTTTCTTCTGCCCGCTTGCGTTCAGTAATATCTGTATAAATGCCCACTAGCCCGACAATTTTGTCAGTAGCATCTCTAATAGGATCAACTCGGAGGTAAATTTCTAAACTCATCTGAGTAATAGTTTCCATGATAACTTCACCACGCCAAGACTTACCAGTCTGAACGGTAGCTAGTATTTTTTGAAACTCTTTCCCATGCTGAAAAAGTACTCCCCCCCCACCAGCCTTTTGCAATTCTTCCCAGGAATACTCAAATAGTTCGGTGAAGGCTGGATTGATATATACTACATTACCTGTTAGTTCACAGATGGCAATGGCATCGCTGCTGCTTTCTATGGCTGTGCGAAAGTGCAACAGAGAGTCCTCAGCTTTTTTGCGTTCGCTGATATCCGTGGAGATGCCACAAATCGCAAAAGGGACACCATTAGCATCTTTTAGGGGAAACTTGAAAGAAATGTAGGTATGTAGACCATCCTCATGAGGAGCAACATTTTCAAATTCTAAGGGTACACCCTCTGCCAGAACCTTGTGGAGACTCACAGCAAAACCCTCAGCAATCTCACCAGACCAAATATCATATATACTTTTGCCTAAAATTTGCTCTTGAGTGATGTGAAATAGCTTTTCAAACTGTCGGTTGATCAGCTGGTATCTCAGTTGAGTATCTAATACATAAATAACAGCTGGAGAGTTATCTAAAATTGCCTGTAACCTTTCCTGAGTCTGCTTTAATTTTGCTTCTGCTTCCTTGCGGGAGGTAATGTCTTCATAAGTGCCAAGAATACCCACAACATTACCCTTTGCGTCATGGAGGGGAATCTTGTTAGTGTCTAACCAAATTTGCTTACCATCTGCGTGTTGCTGAGTCTCTATGATGTGTAATTCTACCTGATTGGACTCCATAACCTGCCGATCACATTGACGATACCAGTCTGCTTCCTCCCGAGTCCAAGGGAAATCGTAGTCAGTCTTGCCAATAATATTTTCCGGTAGACCAACATTAGCATCTAGGGCAAATTTACGGTTACAACCCAAATAAACTGAATTGCGATCTTTCCAGAAAGCACTTTGGGGAATATGGTCTAAAATCAACTGCAACATTTGCTGAGATTGTCGTAGTTGTTCCTCGATCAAGGTGCGATCAGCAATGTCATCGACTAACTGGAAATTTATTTCTCCTAAAGCCTTTGCACCCTTGTCAAACCCTATCTGGCACTTTTCCTCAGTTGAACCCCCTACCCAGGTAAATAAGTCAAACTCTAGGGCTTGACAAATACTTTCTGGTGTAATAACCCCTACTAGTTGACCTTGCTCATCTACAATCGGGAGTAAACGCAAACAATGTTCCCTAAACAGAGCAATTACCCCTGCCCTATCTTCAAGTTCAGACCGTTGACATGTTACCACCGGGGTGTTCATAACCGCAGAAATTTTGGTTGTTCTCAAATCAACACCCCTAGCCACTAACCGCACTACATCTTGTTCTGTTAAACATCCCACTACCTGTAAATCTTCAACTACTAAAACAGCATTGACTTCACCTTTGCTCTGTTTTGCCATTAAAGCGATCGCATCGAATAATAGTGTTTCTGGTGCAACAGTTAGGGGTGAGACATCAATTGTTGACTCTAAGGACGGTAGTGCAATAAATTGAGGTAAAACTGGCATATTTATAAATTGCAATCGTAGAAATAATAAAATTATCTAACAATAAGTATTAAATCATACCTATTATTCTGGATTTATGGCACCGTAATGTCCACTATCTACCTCATGAAATTGCTGCTATTTGAAGAGACGTGTTACTAGACATGTACAACAAAAAATGAAAAATCTCATGTTGCGGCTGATTTTGATAGGAATTGTACTTGTATCTCTGACAGCTTGTAATAGTTTGTTTACACCAAATACTCAGTTAGTACAAAAAGCGATCGCAATCCAGCTAAAGCAAACTCAACAGCAATTAAGTCAAAAACTGGATCTCGATTTTCAGGGATTTGAAATTAATCGATTATCAATTACGGAACGACAACCCCTGATGGTTCAAAATTTACAAACTTATCATCTGCAGGGAAGTTACGATCTCATATTTCAACTCCCCAAAAAACACCTGCAGCAATCTCAAAAACCCTTTGATATTTACCTACAACGACAAAAACAAGGCAAAACTTGGCGACTATTACTAAAAGATGCCAATTCTCAAGATACTAACCCAGTTTGGCGTAGTTATCTAATTGAGTAGGATTTTTACCTACTCAACAATCATCAACAACTTACCAATCTTCACCCAAAAGGGATTCAAATTCACTACGCAAAGACTTGATATCTGCCAATCTCGCTACTATTAAATTATTGCTACCTGCATCTACTAAACGGGATTTCCAATAGTGAATACTATCTGGATTATTCATCCAGAATTCGATAACTGTGTCCACTACTTTATCCTTTTCCCAACTCCACTTTGTTGACGGTATTTCTTCCACAGTTTCAATCAAAGCATCTAAGGTACACTTATGACTCCCTAGATATTCCACCCCTTGAGTTTGAGGTTTTGTGGCTGTCTGTTGTTGATGATGAAAAAAATCTACAATTGGAGACACTCCAACAATCTCGAATGTGTACTTCATTCCAAACCTCCAAATCTTTAATTACAATTAAGTTGGCAATTTTGAAATTTTTGATGTCAAAAAATTTATTTCCTATCACTATTATAGATAAAAAAAATAGCCAAAAATCTAGCAGTCTCCACCATTGACTGCTAATATTTATGTTTTTAACTATTAGCACTCACCACCATAGATTGCTAATTTGTGCTAAATATATTTGATTAATTAAGTAGGTAGGTACAAGCGAACGCTTTTAGAGTCATCATTTGTCATACCCTGCGGGTAGACACGTAGTGGCTTCTGAAAGTAGCCGCTAACGCGTCTATGTCATTGGTAAAGGCTTCACTCTTTATTTACGTTTCGTCAAAAAATTTCTCCCCCTCTTCCCTCTCTTCTCACTCTTCCCCCTATGAATTGGTCTCACTCAATTCGATAATCTTCTAGCGTTAAGAAGTAATAGTTCCCTATTTCCAGTCCCCAGAAATAATATGGCTGCACTACGCTTTTGCGTTCACCTAGTGTGTCCGAAGGGCATACAAAAATTAAATCGGATTGCTTATTCACTTTGAATAGAGAGTATTTTTTAAAATTTCAACACTAAAAAAAATATTTTTACAATTAAAAATTGAAGTTTTGATAAAGGGAGTTGAAAAGTAATGGAAAACAGTATAAGAATAAAGAATAAGACTAATATTTGATTTGTCAAATACAGGTTATCATGGTATTGCTTAACATATGAAGTTCGTTGATTTTTTTATTTACCATTAGAGACAAAACTATTTGAGGTAATACTTTTCTGATGGAGGCAAAAAAATCTTGATGTTTTTTAGAGCTAAAAAAACAAGAGTTGAATTAAAAAGCTGAACAGCAAATCAAGTTCATATTACACTTAATTATCTCACTGCTAATAAACCTGAATTACTCATGGTTTTTTAGAAGTGGGATTTTTCTTTGTTGTGAATAAACAAACCATTTTAAGGGGCACAAAAGCCTCCTATGTAAGCATTCTTAATTCTTAATTCTTAATTCTTAATTCTTAATTCTTAATTCTTAATTCTTAATTCTTAATTCTTAATTCTTAATTCTTAATTCTTAATTCCCCGCAGCGAGGGATTATAGATGCAGTACACATACCACATTAAATGTATTTTGTCAAATGCAGGTATTTATGAAGTGAGTGGGGGAAATGAAAATTGGTCTTTTGCGATGTGATGAAATTTTGACTTTTAGGTTATCTACTACGAAAACAATAGGCTTCTAGCTGTTTTGAGTAACCAATGGTCAGGAGTGTCCCAAAACTACTTTTTTTTAGTTTAGCATCAAACAACGTAATTACGTGAATAATTTTTCGAGAAAAATTCGACAAAAAAGCATAAACCATGTGAATTGCAAAACTAAATTTCTTAAAGGATAAGTTCTGATTATAATTAACATCCTTGCGGGAAGTCCCCCAGTGGAGGAATGGTTGCGACTGAAAATTTACTCACTTCGCTATAGTCAAAAACTGATGTTCTACCAGGAATAACGGAATAGTAATTTTTTATAGTTACCTGAAAAAGTTACCTACAGAGGCATAAAACAACCTAGTTCTGGAGTTGAGGCTACACCTCCTGGTTATCCTTTTTGGAAGTGCAAGTTATCACATGGTTCATACTCTTCCTAGCAACCTTTGAAAATTTGTTCTGGTTACCAGCGTCACGCTGGTAACTAGGGGAGTTGAGGCTACACCTCCTGGTTATCCTTTTTGGAAGTGCAAGTTATCACATGGTTCGTACTCTTCCTAGCAACCTTTGAAAATTTACTCGCTTCGCTATAGTCAAAAACTGATGGTCTACCAGGAATAACGGAATAGTAAGTTCTCTGCATTACCTAAAAAAGTTACCTACAGAGGCATAAAACAACGTATTTTCGTCATAATGAGAAAAATAGATGTTTATTGCCTACGAAATCTCACTCATTTCTCACTACAAGGAGATTTATTATAGTGCGATGGTTCGTACTCTTCCTAGCAACCTTTGAAAATTTACTCGCTTCGCTATAGTCAAAAACTGATGTTCTACCAGTAATAACGGAATAGTAAGTTCTCTGTATTACCTAAAAAGTTTATATACAGAGGCATAAAACAACGTATTTTGGTCATAATGCGAAAAATAAATGTTTATTGCCTACGAAGTCTCACTAATTTCTCACTACAAGGAAATTTATTATGTGCGATGGTTCTAACAACTTGCACCAACTCCGATAACAGGAGGCAGAACCTCCAAACCCTCGTTACCAGCGTCACGCTGGTAATTAGAGAACTAGAAATTCTAGGATAGATTTAGGTTCTCTAGCTGGAAGTAGTTATATGAGCGCTAATTTAGATAATCTGACTCTAAAACTAGGAGGTATGAGTTGTGCTTCCTGTGCGAAAAGAATAGAAACCGCAATTGGGGAAGTTCCTGGGGTGAGTGAATGTAGCGTTAATTTTGGTGCGGAACAAGCTACAGTTCAATATAATCCTCAAATCACCAATGTAGAAGAAATTCAAGGGGCTGTGGAAGCTGCGGGATATTCAGTCCATACCCTTTCAGAAGATGTGTTTGCACAAGATAATGATCAGGAAAAAAAGGCTCATTTGGCACAGTCACGGGATTTAATTACTAAGGTGAGTGTGGGAGCAGTAATTAGTATTATCCTGATTATCGGTTCTCTACCGATGATGACTGGGTTAGATTTACCTTTGATTCCCATATGGTTACATAACCCTTGGTTGCAGTTGATTTTAACTATACCTGTGCAATTTTGGTGTGGTTATGGTTTCTATATCAATGGTTGGAAGGCATTAAAAAACCACGCTGCAACCATGGATACTCTCATTGCTTTGGGTACGAGTGCAGCATTTTTCTATTCTTTGTTTGTGACTATTTTCCCTAATATTTTAACTGCTCAAGGTTTACAGGCTGAAGTCTATTACGAAACCGCAGCGGTGGTGATTACCTTGATTCTGTTAGGACGGTTGTTTGAAAATCGCGCTAGGGGACAAACCTCACAAGCAATTCGTCAACTGATGGGTTTACAAGCGAAAACTGCGAGGGTAATTCGTAATGGCAAAGAAATTGATATTCCCATACAAGAGGTAAAAGTAAATGATATTGTTTTAGTCCGTCCTGGGGAAAAAATTCCTGTGGATGGAGAAGTCCTAGAAGGTACTTCTACCTTAGATGAATCTATGGTGACGGGTGAAAGTGTACCTGTGAAAAAACAACCCGGTGATGAGGTCATTGGAGCAACAATTAATAAAACAGGTAGCTTTAAATTCCGAGCTATAAGAGTAGGGAAAGATACATTTTTGGCACAAATTGTCAAATTAGTGCAACAAGCACAAGGTTCAAAGGCACCTATTCAAAGGCTAGCAGACCAAGTAACGGGATGGTTTGTACCTGCGGTAATTGCGATCGCCATCATTACTTTTGTGCTGTGGTTTAATTTTATGGGTAATTTTACTTTAGCCTTGATTACCACCGTGGGTGTACTGATTATTGCTTGTCCCTGTGCTTTGGGTTTAGCTACACCTACCTCTGTCATGGTGGGTACGGGTAAAGGTGCGGAGAATGGGATTTTAATTCGGGATGCGGAAAGTTTAGAGTTAGCACACCAAATTCAAACCATTATTTTAGATAAAACAGGCACGTTAACAATGGGTAAACCGACGGTGACAGATTTTGTGTCTGTGGATGGAACCGCTAATCAGAATGAGTTAAAACTATTGCGGTTAGCAGCAGCATTGGAAAGACAATCAGAACATCCTCTAGCGGAGGCTATTGTTAATTATGGACAATCCCAAGAAGTTAAAGTAGAAGTTGATGTCAAGGATTTTGAGGCATTTGCAGGTTCTGGTGTCCAAGGTATTGTTTCTGACCGTCTGGTACAAATTGGTACCCAAAGATGGATGGAAGAATTAAATATTAATACTGAAAACTTGCGTAACTATCAACATAATTGGGAAGCAGATGCAAAAACTGTGGTATGGATGGCAGTAGATGGGGAAATTGTCGGCATATTTGGGATTGCTGATGCCCTAAAGCCATCTAGTAGAGAAGCAGTGCAAACTTTGCAAGGATTGGGTTTAGAGGTGGTGATGCTGACGGGAGATAACCAGCAAACCGCAGAAGCGATCGCTCAAGAAGTGGGTATAAAAAGAGTTTTTGCCCAAGTAAGACCAGACCAAAAAGCGACGATTGTCAAGTCTATACAAGGGGAGAAATACAGAAGACATCAGTCAAAAATTGTCGCCATGGTGGGAGATGGTATTAATGATGCACCAGCACTTGCACAAGCAGATGTGGGAATTGCCATTGGTACGGGAACAGATGTGGCGATCGCAGCGAGTGACATCACGTTGATTTCTGGGGATTTACAGGGGATTGTGACGGCAATTGGGCTTAGTCGCGCTACTATTCGTAATATTCGCCAAAATCTATTTTTTGCCTTTATTTATAATGTGGCTGGGATTCCCATTGCTGCGGGAATTTTGTTTCCGATTTTTGGCTGGTTATTGAATCCGATAATTGCTGGTGGTGCGATGGCTTTTAGTTCAGTTTCTGTGGTGAGTAATGCTTTGCGTTTGCGTCAGTTTCAACCTCGAAGTATGAATCATTAGTAATTGGTTTTGTAGTTGAGATGGATAATCTTTAACCCTCTTTTGTCACTCTGGAAAATTAAAAATTATGTTCAATTTTTAAACCTCTTATACCAAATCAAAAAATGTTTGCAAAACATCCAATTGTAGGGACGCGGAAACCGCGTCCCTACCAACCAACAATGTGTCGCATTCTTTTTTCAAATTGGTATTACGGGAAGCTGATTTAAGCGTTTATTTCCGTTCCACATCTACAAATCCTGGTTGACTGACAAAAGTCTTGGAAGTGTTGAAATTTTGTAGCCCCTCCACCCAACGCAATCGGTTGCAGTTGTTGGTTTACTCTGCTCAAAGCCGCTGTTGCGTCTACATGCTACCCCTCCGGGGAAGCAAGCTACAACCCAACCTACATCAAAAAGATTTGTCAGTCAATCAGCTACAAATCATAGTTTTTGAACGAAAAGCTTATATAACAATGCTTTTAGATAATTATCTCCAGAGATTTATCAAAGAGGGTTAATGATGATTATTGTAATCAACTACCACCTTAGAAATAGGTGATTCCATAGCTTTTACAACAGTAAAAATAGATAGGTTTTATTGTGCCTACTTACTTATTAAGTCAGGACTTACGATAGTGTCACAATTGGTAGCTAGTGCGTGAGGTCGGAAGTCTTATTTCTACCTTCACATCCTTTCGTAGCGTCACACACTCTACAAGAAAAAATGTGCCAGTTGCGTAAGTCCTATAAGTATAGCGATAGACATGAGGTTGCTATATATTTATTGCTGTTTTATTCTGCTTTATATTTAACATTTATTCTCGCCAGGGTAAACGAACAGGTATTTCTTCCACGGGCATCATTTCAGGCATTCGATGGTGAATATCTTGCTTATCTGCAACTCGATTAGCATACCAATTTGCCCCAGGGAAAGCGGTTAAACCATGGGCAAATACGCTGATTAAAACTGTAACTACCATCGTTGAAAAGATTAGTTCGCTATTCTGTAATCCTTCTTTTTCTATAATTAATAAACCGTAAACAATTGAGGCAATACCCCTTGGTCCAAACCAGCCCAAAAATAAAATACTATCTAGCTGTAATTTTAAACTGCTGGTGGCAATTACAACTCCTAAGACGCGAATAATTGTTAGACTCAATATCCCATATAACCAAACTTGCCAACTAGCCTGTGATAAAGTTGGTAAAACTATTACCGCACCGTATAGCAGAAAAGTTATTAAAGTCAGTAATTGTCCTTCTGCTTCGCCAAATTCATATAAGCATTCCACAACTGATTCAGTAGCAATAGTAGCTAAACTTAAACCTGCGCAAAAAGTAGCAATAAAACCATTTCCACCAATTAACTCAGCCGAAGTATAAGCTAAAATAGATAGTCCTAACATTGCTAAATCTTCAAAGGAATGAGTCATCCATTTACCTTGGACACTTTTAGTAATTAACTTGCTACCAAAGTAACCCACTACTATACCAATCACCGCGCCAAAAACAATTTGTTTACTGGCAAAATTCAGCCAATAACTAGCCGTATTATTTTGTTGACTTTCTGCTGCTAAAGAAACAAAAAATAAGAGAATTGGTAAACAAATACCATCATTCAAACCACTTTCAATATTAATAGCTTGGCGAATACAAGCCGGTACGCGAGAATTATTAACTACAGCTTGACCTAACGCTGCATCTGTAGGTGCAAGAACAGTCGCTAAAGCAGCTGCTTCCCAAATATTTAATTGTGTAGGAAACAATATCACAGCTAAAATCGTACCCAAAAGAATAGTCACAGGTAAACCAATAGTCAGTAAACGCAAAGGTAAATTATATTCTCGACGTAAGAGTTTAAACTGAATCCGCGAAGCATCAGTAAAAAGAACTATCGCTAAGGTGATTTCTGCGATAATTTTAATAACTTCCTTAGTTATTTCTACTTCTTTTACTAGTCCTAATGCTGGAGAATTAATTACTAAGCCAAAGGTGACATAAGCCATTGGTGGAGTGAAGATGCTTTTTTCTAACCTGCGAGAAATTAAACCAAAGCCAAGTACAAATATAGCGATTGCTGCTAAAACTTCTTTATTCATTGTTGTTAATCTTGATTGTTTACTTAAATTTAGTAGTTTTCTGTGCTAATCAATCACTAGATGTAGCTTAAAATTAAAGAACTTACACATACCTCCAGGATAGACAAGAAGATTTAATTGGAAGTAAGTTATTGGAAGTGAGTTATGGTTATCAAGGGTAAGGTTTTGGGAACTGTTATAGGTTTGGGATTGCTGTTGGGGGGTGCGTTGGGAGTCCAAGCAGCAGAGATATCCTCACCAAGCAAGCAATTTCAGCGTCTTGAACAACCTTTGTCGTTGAAGATTGCTGTGACTGTGGGTGGTTTGGCTTTGATGGGGGTGGAGTTGTGGTGGTTTCTGTTTAGTAAAACTTCGTTGCAGCAAGTAAAAGTCCAAGAGGGGATACAGGAAATAACAATTGCAGTAGATGGTGGTTATAAACCGAGTCGCATTGTGGTTAAGGTAGGGGAACCTGTAAGGTTAAATTTTTTAAGACGTGACCCCAGTACTTGTTTAGAAACGGTGTTGTTCCCTGATTTTCATATTGCCCAAAATTTAGCGAACAATAACGTCACCCCAGTGGAATTTACCCCACAAAAGCCAGGGGAATATATCTTTACCTGTGGGATGAATATGTTTCGAGGAGTGGTGGAAGTGCGAGAGAAATGAGGGAGATGAGGGAGAGAGAGGAGAGGGGGGAGATGAGGGAGAGAGGGAAGATGAGGGAGAGAGGGAAGATGAGGGAGATGAGGGAGAGAGGGAAGATGAGGGAGAGAGGGAAGATGAGGGAGAGAGGGGAGATGAGGGAGAGAGGGAAGATGAGGGAGAGGGGGAAGATGAGGGAGAGAGGGGAGAGAGGGAAGATGAGGGAGAGAGGGGAGATGAGGGAGTATTAAGAAGAATTAAGTTTGTAGTGACAGATGGAGAACTGTCTCAAAATAGACTCTAAATCTAAAATGGAAAAACTATCAACAGTCTTTGTCGTTATCCGACGGTATTTTTGATGGTGAAAACTGCGATCGCAAAATAGACAGAGATTTGAATGCCAATATTAATACAGAATGATTATAGAGATAGATTAGAGATAAGTTGCAAAACTTTTCGTAAATTAGGACTATTCACTATTTACATGGTGACGAATTGGTTTCTGACACATACATTCAATAAATACCTCAGAGTCATAGACTATAGTTGGATTAGATAATTAACTCCAGTTTACGAAACAGCCAACCTTTATATATCATTTGTGTTTTCTGCAAATCTAAGTGGGTGACAAAATTATAAATGGGTTCTTATATATGGGTTCTTATATATGGGTTCTTATATAAAGGTTGGTATTTTTTTATATGAGTTTAACTGAAACTAAATCTTGCACCATTGCTAACAAAAGCACATAAACCGAGTTTATAAACCAAAAATTAAGGTTTTTAGGTTCAGTGATTATCAATAAACCCGATTGATAGCAGTGGTAGAAGATATGACTTAACTTAAAATATCCGCATAATTGATTTTGATACTGCTATGAATAGTCAATTGATTCGCACTGTAGATTTATTAACAGCAGATGTGGAAGATATGTATTTGCTGCTGAGTACCCATTTTCAGGGTGTAAAACGGGATGTCTTTGATATAGACTTATCTAATAAGAATTGGGTAATCCTGTTCAGAGACGATGAAACAGAACAGTTAAAAGGTTTTTCTACTTTGTTAATGTATAATACCCAATTTCAAGGAGAAAATATTAGTGTCGTTTATTCTGGTGACACTATTATCGACCCTACTGCATGGTCTAGTTCAATATTATCACGTGCCTGGATTGGTGCTGTCAATAAATTGCGTAGTAATTATGTCCAAGGGAAATTATACTGGTTGCTAATTTCTGCTGGTTACCGCACCTATCGCTTTTTACCAGTTTTTTGGAAAGATTTCTATCCCCGTTACGATGTACCCACACCAAAACATATTGCAGAGTTAATGGACTTTTTAGGACGCGATCGCTTTGGGGATGAATATGACTCCCAAGCTGGGGTTGTTCGTTTTACCCATCCCCACGTACTTAAGGAAGGACTACGAGGTATTCCACAAGAGAGGCTAAAGGACTCCCACATCCAGTTTTTTGACAGCAAAAACCCCGGTCATATCAACGGTGATGAACTCTTGTGTTTGACCGAAATTTGTGAATCAAATCTGACCTCAGCTGGTCGGAGAATGTGGTTTTCTCGCAAGAACAACCAACAATTACAAGTTGTAAATAGAGCATTAGCTGAAAAATTAGCTACCATTTCTCAAGTGTAAATTTCTAATTTGAGATTAATTAACGACTTACGAGATTGTCATAATCTGTTGTCGATGAGTGAGAGTACAAACCTTAATTTACTGTAGATAATTTATCCAAGTCTCACAGCTAACTGATAAATGTGCTACTCCCTTCTCGTTCTAAGATTACCGATAAAAATTTCTCCCCCTCTTCCCCCTCTTCCCCCTCTTCCCCCTCTTCCCCCTCTCAGTCAATTCGGTAATTTTCTAGCGGGA
>JAAUYD010110871.1_pt1 | contig 23354 bp, 15 predicted proteins | sample 7278101 | NCBI WGS metagenome assembly JAAUYD01 (sample SAMN14350128, study PRJNA611818) | marine sediment metagenome | isolation source: surface marine sediment (0.6m) | place: French Polynesia: Moorea | collected 2018-08
CAGGATTGTCAAAAGTTGACCTGTCGATAATAGTTTTCGGATCAAATATGACGATGTCTGCATCCAAACCATCGCGTAAAATACCTTTTTTGTATAGACCAAACGTTTGGGCGGGCAGGGATGTCATCTTGCGAACGGCTTCTTCCAACCGGATCACACCCTGTTCTCTTACATACCGGCCTAAAATTCGAGGGAAGGTTCCGATCATCCGAGGATGCACTTTGCCGCTGCCAAAAGCAGGTATTCCGTCAGTGCCGATCATGGTTATGGGATCTTTTAAAATTCTGTTGATGTCGGCATCATCCATCATAAATATAACCATGACTACTTCCAATCCCTCTTCAATTAGCAAATCAAAAAAAACATCGTAGGGATTTTTGGCCTCTTCTTCTGCAATTTGGGCGATAGATTTACCGATGTATTTTTCATGGCGCGGCGAGACGCTGATTATAATATTTTCAAAACCGGCACCTTTAATAAAATTTTCCCACTGGACGTCATTGCCGTTCTCAATTTCGTTGATGATGACTTGTCGAATGTTGGGTGCCTTCAATTTTTCTGCAAATGACTGGGGACCCTGCGCCTGAATGTGCGGTGGCAGGGCGGCAGCCAGGATCGTGCTGCCGGCTTGATATGGATATTGATCGCAGGTGACATCGAGACCATCTGCTCGCGCCTCAGCCAATAATTTTAGGGTATCCCTGCTCTGGCCCCAGTTATTCCTCCCAACGATTTTGTGGTGGGATATATGGGCGGTGATGTCGGCTTCGTTAGCTATCTTAAGGGTCTCGTCAATCGCCGCCAACTGCTGATCGCCTTCACTTCTCATGTGGGTGGTGTAAATACCTTTGAATTGCCCAGCGACTTTGGCCAGTTCGATGATTTCGTCCGTGTCGGCATAGTTGGCCGGTACATAAATCAAGCCGCTGGAAAGGCCGAAAGCGCCTGCCTGCATGGCATCTGCTGTAAGCTGTTTCATTTCAGTCAACTCCGATTCTGTCGGCACCCTGTTTTCAAGGCCGACCACAGCGATGCGAATGGTGCCATGGCCGACCAAAGGAACGACATTTATGCCAAGCTCGGTTTTCTCCAGTATCGTCAAATAATCCTTAAATGAAGCTAAATTCCAAAATTCCTCCGGAAGAAAACTGCCGCCCATCATCGCTAAAGCATTGCGCAAGTCATTGCGGTGCTTATCGGAGATAGGGGCCAATGAGAAGCCGCAATTGCCCGTGACATCGGTGGTCACGCCCTGGCATACTTTCTGGTCACCCTGCGGGCTAAGCAGAAGATAGGCATCGTCATGACTGTGGGTGTCGATAAAACCGGGGCAAACCGTCCTGCCATCCGCGTCTATGGTTCGGACAGCACTTGAATTGCGGATATCGCGACTTATGCACGCAATTTTCCCATCAAAAATACCGATTTGAGCCTTGTAGCTTGGGTTGCCTGTTCCATCGATTATGCTGGCATTGGTTATCAACAAATCTAGTTTATCCATCATTTGTTTCTCCTGCCACCTTTACTGCCAAAGGTCGGTACTGATTCAAAATATAGATAGTAGAGGAGTTGCTTTTTGGAGTGAAGTTGATTGCAAAGTTGATATTGAAAAATGGAAAATGTGATTTTTGCTAATTGTATGACCCTATTTAAGCCTATTAGGCTCGACCATTTTTAAGCACTACCGATAGGAAAAGTCAACCTTAAAGCACTTTGATGACAACCAGGGTTTCATCATCTTTTCTTTCGACAGGGAAACGAAAATTTTCCAGAGTGTCAAACATCTCTTTTATGATGTCCTTGGCCGGTTTGTGGGCATGATCGCGTATCACCCTGTTAAACCGCTCGGCTCCAAACAATTCGTTGTTTTGATTGTGGGTCTCTTTTATACCGTCAGTACCGATGAGGATGATCTGTCCAGTATCAAGTGGTTTTTCGGATTCTTCGTACGCACCTTCTTCCAGCACACCCAGAGGCAATCCATCACCACCAAGCGCTTGAAAAGAATCCTCATTCGGGTCATATAGCATTGCCGGTTCGTGGCCGGCATGCACCCAGCGAAAATATTTTTCTTTGATGTCGATCTCACTGTAAAACATTGTTATAAATAGATTGAGATCCTCAATATCTTTTACCAAGCGTTGATTGACATCGGTAATCAATTCCGAGGATGATCCCGGACTGAGTATACGTTCCCTTAAAAACGCCCGGGCAGTGGTCATTAATAAAGCGGAAGAAATGCCATGTCCGATAACATCGGCAACCACGATTCCAATTTTTTTTTGCTCCCATTCTCTCGGTTGAAAGAAATCATAATAGTCACCACTGGTTTCATCGCACCAAATGCTTTTACCCGCGATGTCATACCCATCGATTTGTGGGTTGGATTTGGGCACCAGATTTTGCTGGATCATGCTGGCCTGGGCCAAGGATCTTTGGACTTTCTTATATTGAGTTTGATCGGTGGTGGTCTTGAGATAGGTGTCAATTCCACTTTGAATGGCCTTGCCCAAAATCTCTGCCGGACATGGTTTGGGATGAAACTGAAAGATGCTGCCTTCGTTCACAGCTTGTATGGCCGTGGACATGTCGGCGGTACCTGTCAGCATCATGCGTACCGTGTCCGGATCAGTCTCCTTTACATGACAAAGAAACTCGATGCCATTCATTCCGGGCATTGAGAAATCGGAAACAATTACCGCATAAGGTCCATTTTCTTTAATTCTTTTTAGTCCTTCCTCTCCGCTCAAGGCGGTCTCGATACGGAATTTATTTCTCAAATGCCGCTTAAGGCCCGCCAATACCATGGCATCGTCGTCGACGAGTAGAACCTTGTTTTTCATTAATTGTCCTTTTCGGTCAGTTCACTACAAACCTGACGCCATAAAGATAATCGACCGGTTATTTTAAGATTTTCCAGATATCCGGTATCACACTGCAATTCGCTGACTTCTCCAGAAGGGTGCCTTATTTCATGTTCCAGCGCGTTGGCGACATGAACGGCGGTCAACAGTCCCATTTTTTTAGACATGGACCTAGATGGAAGATGATGAAAGGCAATTGCCTCGATGATAGGGGTTTCCAGACGCCACAATCCCATAAGATAAGCCCCAATTTCAGCGTGACTGGTGCCGAAGGTCTCATATTCGATGTCCAACAAATCCTTATCATTGCCTCGCGCCTCCTCCAGAGCCTGCCGGTAAGGCTCTTCGAAGTTGGTTGCCAGAATGAGTTTACCCAAATCGTGCAATAAACCGGCCATCATGGAGTTATTTATCAGGTCCTGCTCCGGATTTTCATTCTTGATGATTGTTTTGGCATATACACTGACCGCGAGACTGTGATTAAAGAGGTCGTCAATATTGAACCAAGAAAAGCTTTTCCGGTTAAACTCGGAAAAAATCTTTACCGAAAGCACCAATGCCTTTATGGTTTCCAAACCAAGCATCATAACAGCCTGCTCAGGGCTGTTTATTTTTCGAAAAAGCCCGAAAAATGCAGAATTTACCATCTGCAGGATTTTGGCAGTCATGCTTATGTCTTTTGAAATAATTTCTCCCACTTTTTTGATTTGAGGATCTTCCGCCTGCATCTCTGCCATAATTTCCGTGTATATGGCAGGCATACTGGGAAGAGATTCGATTTGGGAGATGATACTTTTTATGGACTCATCCGAAAGAAAATCGCGCAGTGCGAATAGTCTGGCCATCGTGTGCTGCAAAACCTTGGCGTCACACGGTTTTGAAAGACTTTGATGGGCCAGCCGGACGGATTTTAGCGTCATTTCCTGGTTTAACTGTCCGGATAATATGATGCGTACGACATGGGGATGTTGTTTCTTCACTTCGGCCAGTAAGCGACCCCCGTCCATTTCCGGCATTCTAAGATCGGATACAATTACATCAATCGGTTTCTTATCGAGCACATTCAGCGCCGAACGACCACTGGTTACAAAGGTCATGTCCCATTCCCCGCGCATTTTTCGGAGGGTTCGTTGAAGACCTTTGAGTACCATCGGCTCATCGTCGACAAACAGAATTCGCCGTTTTATTATGTTATTCATTTTGCTCTGATTCGAAAGATAAAGGCAGGCTGATGATGAAGGTGGTTCCTTTCCCTTCTTGTGATTCCAATTCAATTGTACCTTTATGTTTTTCCACTATGACAGAATGGGAAATTGCCAGTCCCTGTCCAGTCCCTTTGCCCGGATCTTTGGTTGTAAAAAAAAGATCAAATATTTTGTGCCGAATTTCTTGCGGGATGCCAGCACCGGTATCGCTTATATAGATTTTAGCCCAATTGCCCTTGCGTCGTGTTTTGATACTTATCCTCCCCACCTCGTCAGGGTTGTCTTTGTTTGCTTCTGCGATGGCATGAGCAGCATTGACGATCAAATTCAGGATGACCTGATTCAATTCGGCCTGAAAGCAGGGAACCAACGACAGGGATTGATCAAAGTCCGTTTCTAACTCGGCGATATATTTCCATTCATTACGACTGATCGTAATGGTTTTTTCAATTTCGCTGTTGATGTCGACGGGCTCTTTCTCTTCACCGCCAGGATGAGCAAAAATTTTCATGGCCTGAACAATTTTGGCGATGCGCCCCACACCCTTGAGTGTGTGGCGAATGGCAATCGGAATTTCCTCTTCAAGATAATCAAGGTCCAGTTCTTCGATGCGTTCTTCAGTGGCCAGAAGCCGTTCCTTTGACAGATGTTCCGATTTGGCAACATCCAATAATTCTTTATATGCATTAATAATCTTGAATAGGTCATCAAATGCATCCTGGAAAAATCGGGTATTGTCTCCTACAAATTGAGTCGGGGTATTGATTTCATGTGCGATTCCGGCCGCCAGCTGTCCGATAGCCTCCATTTTCTGGGACTGTTGCAGATGAAATTCTAATTTTTTGCGATCCGTAATATCCGCTCCCATGATAGCGGTGCTCCAAATACTTTTATCATCCCCGATGAAAGGTTGAATCGTGATTCCTATGTAGCCTTTTTCAATACCCGGTCTGTGGAATCCGATATCGTCCAGCCGGATCGTCTGTCCCTTACTTCGGCTTTGAGATATTCCGCTAAATATTTTATCCCAATCACAAACCACGCCGCATTTATCCAAGGGCAGGCCCACGACCTCATTCGCTTTTGCCCCGAACACCTTTTCAGCCATCAGATTCCAAAAGACAATTATATTTTTTTCAGACAGACCAATTAAGAGGCTTGGGAGAGCCGAAATCAGACGTTCGATTTCTTCATAGGTTGGCTTAGGTACACGTAGTAAATTTTCCATTGGTTTCCGCTGAATAAACTTCGTTTTAACTCTAAGGGGTAGGACGAATAAGCCTATTGTTATTAAGCAATAATATTTGTTGGTTATGAATTTTAGGTCGTAGCGTTGATCCTTGACTAGGTCCGTTTGGGATACAATTGTGTTATCGGCAACTCCAATGGAATCTTTATTATTTCCCTATTATTCTTGTAGAGTTTAAAACTGCGAGCAAGGCCGTACCCATATCCGCAAATACCGCTTCCCACATCGTGGCCATTCCCATCGTACCAAATAAGATGAAAATGCCTTTGACGACAAATGCCAGAATAATATTCTGCCAGACAATTTGACGTGTCTGTTTGGCAATGGTGACTGCCTCTGTCATCTTCATCGGCGAATCATTCATCAAAACCACATCCGCCGTTTCTACGGCCGCATCGCTGCCAAGCGCTCCCATGGCTACTCCGACATCCGCCCGCGCGAGGACCGGAGCATCATTGATTCCGTCGCCAACAAACGCAATTTTACCATCTCCTCCATGTTTGCTGGTTAATTTTTCAAAGATGTCGACCTTATCCTCGGGAAGAAGATCGGCATAAAAGCTGTTGATTTGCAGGTCATCTGCTATTATTTTTGCGGCACGTTGGTTGTCACCGGTCAACATCGCAATATGCTTTATTCCTTGCTGTTTAAGACGTTTCAGGGCATTGCTCGTACCCGGTTTAATTTCATCACCGATTTTGATGTAGCCTGCGTAGTTGCCATCGACTACAATATGGGCCACCGTGCCGTCGAAACTGCACCTCGGGTGATCGATTGATAATTTGTGTAAAAGGTTGTCGTTGCCAATCATAACCATATGGTCTCCATAGCGGGCTTCGACTCCCTGTCCTGAGATGTCCGTATGGTTCGTCACCAATGAGGTATCCAGTACCACTCCAGCCTTTTTTATGGCTTTCATAATTGACGCAGCTATCGGATGATTTGAATGAAGTTCTGCTGCCCCGGCGAATTCCAGGAGCTGATTTTTTGAGAATCCATTTAAATTGACGACTTCCTTGACTTTAAATACGCCTCTCGTCAACGTTCCGGTTTTATCAAACACCACCGTTTTAACTGCTGCCAGCGCATCGATGAAATTAGAGCCTTTTACCAGAATTCCCCTGCGAGACGCTTTACCGATCCCACCGAAATAGCCTAACGGGATGCTGACAACCAGAGCACATGGACACGAGATCACCAACAATACCAATGCCCGGTAGATCCAGGTTTGGAAAGAAGCACCTGTTATAATTGGCGGGATAAAGGCGATACTTGCTGCGATCAACACGACGGCCGGAGTGTAATAACGAGCAAACCGAGTGATAAATTTTTCGGTTTTAGCTTTGCGTGCAGTGGCGTTTTCGACAAGATTCATAATTTTGGAGATGGAGGATTCACCAAACGGTCGCGACACCCGTACCGTTAATGCTCCTTTTTTATTGATCTGTCCGGCTAAAATCCCATCTCCAGGCTTTACGCGTATGGGTTTGGATTCGCCGGTTAAGGCAGATGAATCCATTTGAGAGGTCCCGGTAAGTATTTTTCCATCAAGTGGAACTTTTTCACCAGGCTTAACCAGTATTATACTATTCACACGGACGGATTCCGGTAAGACTTCTTTATATCCGTCTGCGGTTTGAATCATCGCTTTGTCGGGTTTGGCAGCCAGAAGTGCGCGTATTGACCGCCTAGAACGAGACACGGCCAGATTCTGGAACAATTCCCCAATTTTATAGAAAATCATGACGCCAATAGCTTCAGAATATGCATGGATTGCCAGAGCTCCGCCGGTCGCTATCACCATGAGCACGTTTTCGTCGAATAAAACCCCTTTCCGGATTGTATTGATCGCACTGAAAAGAACATTCCAACCAGCCAACAGATAGGCTATAACAACGATAATTATTTCCAGACTTAAAAATGATTTTTCGTGAAACCAGTCTTCAAAAAATAATACCAGGACGAACAGGGCAGCTGCTGTGATCAGAACTGAAATTTCTCTTTTAAGTTTAATACCATCGGATGTGTCATCGTGCTCTTGGGAAGCGGTTTTTTCGGTTTTGGGTATTAGCTCTACACCGGGTTCAATTTTGCGGACTTCATTTACAATCTGCGCCAGATCGGTTGCTTTGACATGAAGCGTCAGGCTGGCAAAATCCAGGACTGCATTTCTGACGCCATCCACGGTTCTCAATCCATTTTCTATTTTGGCCGCGCAAGAGGCACAGTCGATATTTTTGACATGAAATATTTCTACTTTTTCTTCTGTCATTTTGAAAATTCCTTCAACGTTTTCAGGGCTCTTGGGTGTGCTCCATCCCCAGGTTCAGAAGCCTGCGAATGTGTTCGTCTTCCAAGCTATAGTACACGATTTTTCCATCTCTCCTGGCTTTGACAACGCGGGATTGCTTCAAGTTTTTCAATTGGTGTGAGACTGCCGGTTGTTTCATCTTTAGCAATGCGCAAAGGTCACACACACACATTTCAGACTCACTTAATGCCCAAAGAATGCCCAAGCGCGTACCATCGCCAAAAAGCTTGAACAGATCGGCAAGGTCACTTAGTGCAACCGTATCGGGCATATTTTGTTTCACCGAATGTATGGTTTCTTTATGGATTCCCTTTGTTATGCAGGTCTCAACTGCATCCGTTGTGCTGCGATGTTCGATTGTCATATGGAAGATTCCTTTGTAGTTAAAATATTAACATATGTATATATAATAATATGTATGCTTTCTGTCAAGCGCCTTTGGAATTCAAATGCCAGTCACAATCGGGATCGTTACGGTTTTCAGTCTGCAGAAAATCTGATTTGTAGAAAATGTGTCCGCACTAAGATTTGACTGTTGTTATATGGGGTATTTTCGGGCAATCCGTAACTGCACCACATCATTTCAATCTTTATCCCCTTTGTTTAAGAGGATGCAGATCATGAAGATGTGCCAACTAGTGCGGAAGGAAGGGGTATTTGAGATTTAGCTATAGCTTAGAGTGATTTTAGGTGTTGGAGGATGAACGATTTCAACTTTTCCCAAAGCCACTAGATGGCGCCGATAAATATCTTCGACAACCTTTTCAACCGAATCCACCCGCGGATTTCCGTAGGTAGATTGATAATATTCAATTTGTTTTTTAACGAGGGAGACCACCTGTTTGTTGCTTTCTAATTGCTCCAGGGTAAATCCCTGATCAAGCCCTTCGGTGACCAACTCTACGATATCATAATCATATCCCAGATCTTTAAAATCGCTTTGTCCCGGTTCAAGCCCGGCAGTAGGCGTTCGATGTACGATGGTTTTGTTTACTCCCAGATACTGGGCCATTTCCCTGACCAGGCGCTTTGACAAACCGGCAATGGGACTAAAATGAACCGCACCGTCCCCAAACAGTGTATAATATCCGATGCCGTAATCTTCGTCTTTATTGCCCGTACCGGCCAACAATTTTTTCTCGGTTGCGGCTTTAGTGGATAGTACATTGGCCCGAACCCGAGAAATCAGATTTCCCTTGTGGTAGTCTTTTTCAAATGCTTCTGGATTGGTTGCCCTGAAGGCCTCCACCGGCTTTTCGATGCTGAGGACCTCATATCGTATATTCATCGATTTCGCCAGGTTTTGTGCATCTTCTACATCTTCCATTTTATTGATTTTTGATGGAAGAATATAGCCGACGAGTTCGAAGTTGTCCCCTGTGGACGAGTTGTGGCGGTCAAATGCCTTTTTTATTAATGTCCCTGTCGTGCTGGAATCGACCCCGCCGGAGAGGCCGACAATACAGCCGGTGGAGTTCATTTGTTTAACCTTTTCAATGATGAAATCGCCGATTTCCCTACACACCGCTTCACAGTTTATTCGGGGTAATTTTATTGTATCCATTTTGATCTCCCGGGACCTTTATGTTTAAATTCCTGATTGATACATGTTGTAACACATTCCGTTGTTTCCGGCTATATTGGCATTGATATTCCTTACTGGTCTTGATTTGTCAATATTTAACCACACAGATAGGATAAAATGCTTGAAATTACAGAAAATCGGGAGATACCGAGTTATTTAGATTAGAGACACTACCTTCTTTCAAAGCCTGGATTATTTTGCTGGTCGGCAGTTTTAGCGGGATTTAGAGCAAGTTTATCTTTTTTTTCGAGGTTTATCTTTTTCCATTCTGCAAAGCGGGTAAATCTGCGCTGTAAATGTTTGCGGTAAGCAGCGAAACTTATTTCCAAATATCCAGCCTTGCGCTGCAATATCTCTTCGGACAAATAAATTCCGCGCCATAGTTTGCCGTTGAATATTTTCTCAAAATATTTATCATACTTAAATCCAAATTCAACCATTGAAGGCAACGGCTCCTGGTACTTGTCACTTAGTCCAAACTTTGCGAATGGGAATCCCCGAGCCAGATCCAAATGATAACCGATCAACATTCTACGGGGATTAACGGATATCAAGGCATGTGGTACACAGTTATGCTGAGGAATGCCATATTTTACCCTGAGCCAATCGGTCAATTCCTTCCCCGAACGCAACTGGGCTTCATAGAACGATGAAATACCGGTTGGTTTAAGGACGGAATATTCTGAATTCTTATTCTGGCCTTTTTTTTGTTTTTTGATTTTTTCAAAATCTTTGCCTTCAAAACAAATACCAATGAAAGCATGATTCAAGTTCAGGTATATTTCTTTTTTATCGGCCCAGATCGAATGACCTGCATGAAAAGCGGCATGGTCTTCTCTAACCAGTCGGTAGACACGCCCAAATCGATCAATAAAATAATGATAGGATTTTTTACGCTTGAGAAATTTGATTAATTGTTTGCTGTATTTCAGGATTGAATGGTTCATCTCAGGCATGAACGGGTATACGTCGCTTTCAGATGCATGATACACTATCCCCGAAATTTTGTTCGATATGACACCATTTACATGCGAAACCTTGGAATATTTAGGAAACCGATAATATTGACGGGGTAGGTTGGAAATTGTATGGGATGTGATTATTTGCAGCCGATTGCTGTAAAATTCACGCTCAGAAGTTTTCTCCACCAACCAAATCGGGTTATTCAAATACTCGGGAACCTGAATTGGTTTGCGGGCCGGTTTCACCGGTTTGAGTTCAACCGACGCTGGGGCCTTTTCGATTTTAGACAACTGACCGGGATCCTGGATGCTTCGATTTGTTTTAAAACTTGTGGCCGCGTGAGAAGCGAGGGCAATCAAAACGGGATTCTGAAAAAACTTCTGTATCCTTCGGGACATGGCCAGTTGATTAACAGACTTAGTGTTAGCTTCTGCTGTTTGATTCTCTCCGTTATTGGTCTGAGAAGCTAATATCGGTTTTTGGACCCTATCCGCCGTCTCATATTTTTTGGGTAGTCGAGAATATAGGGAAATTAATATCGGGCTCTGAAATCTCGTAGAAACCGAATCAGGCGTTTCAGGTATATTTTCAGATTTGATGGAATTTTGGACGATGATCGATCTTCCGCTGATATGCGGTCTAGAGGGCCTTGACGTTCTTTGGAGTTCATGATCCGCTCTAAAATTCTTTTGTGCCTGGAAAGATAGAGACAGCAATACCGGGTTTTGAAATCTGGTGAGAGCCAAATCAGTCCCCCTATGGTGAACATCAGATCTGATTGAATCATAGGTAAGGTCTAAACCGATTTCGCTGTCTGTTGTATTGACGGGTGGCGACAATTCCTGAAAGATGTGATGCGGTCTGATTGTTTTGGTTGGTCTAGCCGCCAGGGTTATTAAAACTGGACTTTCAAAATGTTCGAGAACCAACGCCGGTTCCTTCTCCTGTTTATCAGAATTGAAGCCAGTCACGTTCAGCTTTCTTCTGCGGCTATGCTGCGGGAGAGAGCCGATTGATTTTTGGGAAATATTTTTCGGTTCGTGCGTCTCGATTTGCTGAGATGTCAGGGCAATTAATGTGGGATTCCAAAAATATTTGAGGTCCGGATCAGTCCAATTATGATCGTTTAAGGGCTCAATGACGGTTGAATCTGGACTGGTCCCGTTTCTGGGTTGGAGGGTGGATGTTATCGGTTTTCGGATAACAATTTTTGAAATTGTCTTTCGGGGCTCCTTTGGATCAAAATTGTTGAGTTTGCCATGATAAAGGCTTCTCACCAAAGGAGTTAGGGCCGGGCTGAGGCATAAAACAAAGAAAACCACAATTGCCGACCCAATGGCATAGCGAAATTGGTATAGCCAACTCTTTTTAGCACCGGCGGCGACTTGGACGTCGGTCTGGATGATATGTGCCGCTGCTTTTTTGCTGTCGGGCCAAATTTCCTCTGCTTTATGCAACAGATTGTTTTGAAATTCAATTTCAGCTATTGCTGGATCAAACGTATCTGGTTCCGATATTTTTTGATACTCATGTATGGCCTGTTTCAGAAATTCCAGTTTTAGCGCCGGGTCCGGGATGGCGACCGACAATTCTTCAATAGTTCGCCGATAGCTTTTCGGCGGCAATTTTAAGGAACAAGTCGTGTCCATCGCTGTTCAATGCATTCAAACTCCGATTTTTTAATGGGTGACAAATCGGATCATGATCTCTAATCTTCTTAACTAATACTTATATATCGGACAGGCCGGAATTGAGTTGAGAAGGGCGGCTAGTACGCTGATAAATTAATGTCACAAATTGTTGGGTTCAGGTGTCAGGTTTCGGGTGTTAGTAACGCGATTGGCAACATCCTAAAACCCCTGGCCCAGACCTGACTTTGCCTGAATCTGGGAGATAGGACATTGTTGGAAACTCTCGCATTAAACAGTAAGAATCTGTCATATCGCACCAGGGCGGGCTGATCACTGACACCTGAAACATCAATTTTTTTACAACATGTTATCAGACCAGCACTTTTAAGAGCCTAACACTGCAGAACTGGTTGGATAGGGAACAGGCTGTTTGTAAAATTCGATCTTTCTTCTAATTCTCATTCATAGCGGCGATCAAGGCACCTTTTGCAGTAGCATTGAGCGGATCTTCTGCAATTCGTATTTTACCGAAATCCAATGGAATTTCCTCCAGACTCAAAAAATGCTCGAAACGCTCTTTGAAACCGCGCACCTTGGCGGTGCCCCCGCTTAATACGACTGGGATCGGCTGGTCCAGCTTTAATGTGGTGGAGCTCTGGGCAATGCTTTCTTTTAAAGCACCAATGAGGCTCATAATCAGGTCATCGTAATAGATATGAAGGGCATCTTCGATTTCATTGTCAGGTTTTTTCTGGAGATCAAAACCATTTTCCTTGACCGCACGTACCCGGGTATTAATTGTGCCGGTGACTGAAGCGGTCGCATCATCAATATAATCACCACCTTTGCTAATGCTGAAGGAGACAAGCGGCACCGATAGGTAAGCCAAGCAGACATTACACATGCCGCCGCCGGCGCTGATACCCAGCCCGGTAAAACTTTCGTCCTCCAATTCGGAAAAAATAACCGCCAATCCCTCATTAATGCTGGTACTGTTATACCCTTTTTCATCTAAATGACGCTTGAGGACGGTTTCATGATAAATAATATCCGTCTCGGAACCTTTGGGGGGATCAGGTATTGAAAAACTTAGTTTTGAATCCGTATTTTCCGCGGATTCTATCAATTCGCTTAGAATTTTCTTAATAATTTCAACTGAATACGTTTCTTTGGGATTTAACAAACCCTGACGCATGGGACGACGGGTTTCCGTATTGAGCATATTGGCAAAGGTTTCAGCCCCATCTCCAAACACAATCAGGGAATTGTCGATTGTATGATATTTTATTTGGTTTTGATTCAGAATTCTCTCCGTAAATTTGGAATAGTCCACCGAAATGAAGGCATTTCGCTGAGAGCTGAAATTAATTTTTCCATTTTTTTTCTCGGAAAATACGATTTTAGATGTTCCGACGTCTACACCAACGACCCTTTCCACCTTTCCAGATGAATCTTTTTTGGTCTGATTTTCCATCGCTGAATTGGATCCGGTTTCAACTTCAGCCCCGTGATTTTTGTCACCCTTATTTTTGCTTTGCGTCATTTTAATGTCTCCTATCTCTCTTTTATCCACCTGCTGGGTTTATTCAAAGCTTCTTCCAGATTCCAAGCAAGGATTATGCCGAAATAAAATAGGAGACAAAATATAATATAAATATAGAAGGTTATGAGATTTTAGTCTCAAGTACTAACAATTCAGCGACAAAAATATGACGGAGCTAATGCCTGAACCGAAATGCATTTTAACAAATCTACAAAATTATGAGGGATTAAATTGAAGGTTAGAAATTCGTATTTTAGATAGGGAGCTATGGTTAACCCAAAGCAGAAGATTTAATCCTGATCACTGATCTCGTTTACACTGAGATCCTACCCGGCTACTCAGGCTTATGTTACTTTATTTTGCTTAGGCCCTGCCAGGTCTTCCTTGATCAAATTACCGATTTCCCGGATGGCGGCTTCCATGTCCTCCTCACCGACCTGGGAGTAGGACAAACGAAAGGTATTATGTCCACTGCCATCTACAAAAAAAGGCTGGCCGGTGACAAAGGCCACATTTCTATCCACGGCACGCTGGAAAAGCTCTGCAGCATTCATGTTTTCAGGAAGTTTAACAAAAATGAAAAAGCCACCCAGGGGTCGATTCCAGGTTGCCTCTTGAGGAAAATGCTGCTTCATCTGCGCAAGCATAAAATCCCGCTTGTGACGGTAAAATTCGATATTTTCCTTAATCTGCTTGTCTAAAAGTCCCTGTCGGATGAACTCCAGCAGAATATATTGCGCCGGTGTGTTGGTTGCGGCATCGGAAAATTGTTTGGCCACTACCATTTGGCGGATCGCTCCTTCATCACCCACGGCCCAACCCAAGCGAAATCCGGGAACGAAAGTTTTGGACAACGATCGTAAATGTACCACCCGTCCACTGAGATCTAAGGATTTTAGCGAAGGAATAGGTTTGCCCTCAAAAAGCAAGTCGGCATAGGGATCGTCTTCAAAGAGGATTAGATCGTGGGTTTCGGCAAGGCTGACAAGCTGTTGACGCCTTTCTAAGCTAAGGGTGACACCAGTAGGATTCTGAAAATTGGGAATCACATAGATGCCCTTGACGCACTTTCCGGCCGTTTTCTGGCGTTTGATTTCCTCGACCAGATAATCCGGATTCAACCCATCCTGGTCAACCAACACACCGACAGCCTCTCCGCCCCTTGCGTTTACTGCGCCAGGTCCTCCAAAATAAGTGGGAAGTCCAACGAGAACCACGTCTTCCTGGTCAATAAAGACTTGGGCAGCCAGATTCATGCCCTGGGCCGACCCATGGGTGACAATTAGATTATCAGGGGTGGTCTCGGTTAGCCCCTCCGTTTTCATCCGTTCTGCAAGCGCCTGTCGCAGATCTTCGAGACCCTCGGTGGAGCCATATTGCAGCATTTGATCTCCATGCGTGGCGATCTGCTTATCGAAAATTCGACGGATGGCTTCGGTAGGGAATTTTGCCGGATCCGGCCAACCACCGGCCAGCGAACGCACTTCCGGTCTGGCAACCAGGGCGCATATATCGCGGATGGCAGATGGTTGTGCACAAGCGGCTTCACGGCTATACAAATGGCTCAATGAATTTTTGGACATTTTCGCTCACTCTTACTGTTAAAATTCTAGATTGTTCGGCGTTCGAGGAAAAGGAATCACATCCCGAATATTGCCGATGCCTGTGACCATCATCAGCAGACGCTCAAAACCCATTCCGAAGCCGCTGTGCGGCACGCTGCCATACATGCGCGATTCGAGGTACCACCAGTACGGCGCCTTGTCCATTCCGCATTCATCGATCCGGGCTTCCAGCACTTTCAATCTTTCTTCACGCTGGCTGCCGCCAATAATCTCCCCAATGTTGGGCACCAGGACATCCATGGCGGCGACGGTTTCATGGTCCTCATTCAACCGCATATAGAATGGCTTGATGGTTTTGGGATAGTCATAGACGATAACTGGTTTTTTGAACGTTTTTTCAGTCAGATATCGTTCATGTTCCGTCTGCAGATCCTGGCCGAATCCGACTTCATATTCAAATTTCTGACCGCACTTTTGCAAGATATTCACGGCTTCCCGGTAAGGTAGCCGAATATAGTCAGAGCCTGCGGTATTTTCCAGGGTCGACATTAAATTTTTATCTACCCATTTCGCAAAAAGCTCAAGGTCCTCGGTGCATTCATCCATGACATAGGTTGTGAGGAATTTGATCAGCTCTTCGCCAAGATCCATGTTGCCCTTCAGATCACAGAAGGCCATTTCAGGTTCGATCATCCAAAATTCAGCCGCATGACGGCGAGTGTTAGAATTTTCAGCTCTGAAGGTCGGACCAAAGGTATAGACATCTCCCAGAGCCAGACAAAACATCTCTGCCGAAAGCTGCCCGGAGACGGTGAGATTGGCTTCTTTTCCGAAAAAATCCTTCATGAAGTTGGTCTTTCCATCTTTTAGCGGCAGATCTTCCAAGTCCAATGAGGTCACCTTGAAAAGCTCGCCGGCACCTTCACAATCCGACCCGGTTAGAATAGGTGTATGTATGTAACGAAAGTTTTTGTTTTTAAAAAATTTATGAATTGCATATGACATTTCAGAGCGTATGCGAAAGGCGGCCCCGTATTTATTTGTTCTAGGTCTTAAATGGGCAATGGTTCTTAGGAATTCATCACTATGGCGTTTTTTCTGCAAAGCGTAGCTTTCCGGGGCTATGCTTACGATCTCGGTATGGTCTGCTGAAATTTCCCATTTTTGACCTTTTCCCTGGGATCTAACCAAATTTCCACTGAGAATTATGGCCGAACCGGTCGTTAGTTTTTTTATGTCGGCATAGTTGGGCAATGATTCATCGGCAATAACCTGTACATTTTTTAAACAGGACCCGTCGTTGACTTCAATAAAGGAAAACGCCTTCGATGTGCGCAGGGTTCTGACCCAGCCTTTTATCAACACCCCGTCCATGGGTACATCAGATTCTAACAAATCAACAATTTTTTTTCGATCCATGGAATAACCTCCAAAATTGGCTTTTTTACCCAGATCAAGTTTTAAAAAATGAAGGATTGTACCCTTATATAAGTATCTTAATCTATTGCTGCCTTTCAAGAAAAAACGGTTTATAGACCAACTAAATATAGTTTTGTAGGATTCGGCAGATGTATTGAAGCAAAAAGAATGGATTTGAGACGAAAGAAAAGACAACGTCTGGTTTGGAGGATAAAGGAATCGGGTTGGTTTATTGCATCACCTGCATTAGCATGACACCCACAGTCAAAGCAATCATCACCCCCAGCATCATGATCTTAGATGCCTTTTGAGTGAGTCGAATCACAGCAGCTGTAATGGAAATTAGCGCCATTGCAGCAATCAAGGTTGCCGGTGCCATAATCCAGGGAATTTCCTGTGCCAATGTTAACAGAGACTGCATCTAATATACCCCCTTGGACCTGGTTATTATCGCTGATGCTTAGGCCCCATTTATATATATTGACCCTATCCGATGTCAATAGAAAACCATTTTGGGCTTTACAAATATGGATGTAACTGATATTTGTCCGAGCCTTCATTATTAGAATTAATCAATGTTTTGAAATAAGGATGTTGCCTTATGGACGATTCACTTAACAGACCGTTGGCAGAAACCATCTGGTATGAAAATTACGAACCTATTCAAGAATATTTGGAAAATTCTCAGAAATCTGCAACTATAAAAGAGGATTATCGGGGAGAAGAGCTATCCTGGACGCAAATTATCGAAAACTCTACTCAGAATTAATCCCCAATTACTGCGTTGGTTCGGACCATTTAGAAGCCTTTGTTTTCCCATCTGAAAGCTTGTGAGTATAACTTCAAGTCATGGCAAAAACACCTTTCCCTGAAAAAATGATCGATATCCTGAACTACGGTGCCATAAACCTTGCCGTGGCGATTGGATATCGTACCGGACTTTTCGATGTCATGGACTCACTGAACAGACCGCTGACAAGCAATGACCTATCCGATAGGGCAGGGCTAAACCAGCGCTATGTCATAGAGTGGCTGGGTATCATGTCAACTGCCGGAATTGTAGAATTATCCCTTTCAAAGAATGGTGAAAATCAATTCTATCTGCCCAAAGATCGTGGCGATTTGCTTGCCCGCCGTGCCGGAAATTCCAATTTGGGCGTCTATGCCCAAGAGATCCCTTTGCTAACTGCATGTGCGATGGAGGCGGTGATAGACGGGTTTTCCACCGGTGAAGGGATCACATACGATCATTATCCGAAATTCCAGACGTTCATGTCTCAGCTGGCCAATGCCAAGCATCATCAGGTGCTGGTGAACAAGTTTTTGCCATCCGTCGACGACGGTCGGCTTATTCCCCTGCTGGAATCCGGAATTCAGGTCTGTGATTTGGGCTGTGCTGAAGGGGTTGCTGTGATCCTGATGGCCAAAGCATTTCCGAATAGCCGCTTTGTCGGCCTAGACATTTCCTCCGAGGCAATTGATGAAGCCCATAAAGCGGCTCGACTTCAACATGTTGAAAATATTGATTTTATGGTGATGGATGCAGCGCATCTCAAAAACAATAGAGAGGTCGAGGGGATATTTGACTACGTCACGGCCTTTGATGCCATACACGATCAAACCCGACCCTTGGAAGCGCTTCGGGGAGTCAACCATATTCTCACACCGGATGGCCGGTTTTCGATGGTAGATATTGCTGCCAATTCTAATTTAGCCGACAACGTATCCCATCCCATGGGGCCGTTTCTATACACGGTGAGCTTAATGCATTGTATGCCGGTCGGTCTTGTCGGAGGAGGCGTCGGCCTGGGGATGATGTGGGGTCGTGAAAAGGCAGTCGAAATGCTTACAGATGCAGGCTTTCCTCAGGTTCACGTAATGGAAATTCCGGATGATCCTTTTAATCTTCACTTTTTTTGTTCTAAGCAAGGATGAATAACGTTAATCAATATCATGATTCTATAGGGTCACCGTAATATAATACCCCTGCTCTCCCCGTTGCAGAAGTAGTACAATCGAATTTTTCAAGCGGGACTTGATAATGGCTTTTTTAAAATCTTTACTCGTTTGGATCGTAAAATCGTCCAGTTGGCGAATCACATCCCCCGGCTCCGCGCCAATTTGGTCAAGATACGAGTCTTTTTTGATTTTTGAAATCACCACTCCTTCTTTGGCATATATGCGATATGCTTTTCTTTTCCTCCTGGTTAGATCTTCAACTTTGATACCCATAAGTCTGTAGGCAAGGTCTTCTGCCATTTCAATAGGATACACTATGGTATCAATTACCACTGTTTGTTTTTTTCCGTTGCGCCACAGCATCGCGCGCAAGGATTCCCCAGCGGTAATACTTTTGGTGACCGACTTGTAATCTTCGATGGAATCTATCTTTTTCTTATCAATGGACAGAATAATATCACTTTCTTGTACGCCCGCCCTTTTAGCCGGGCTCTTCGGTTCCACCATTTTTACAACAATTCCGCTACTACTGGGTACTTTCAGATACTTTGCCAAGGTTTCATCCATGTTTTGAACGGTGATGCCTATCCAGGCTTGAATCACTTCGCCATATTGAATCAAGTCCGATATGATTTTACGCGCTTTGCCGATGGGGATTGCAAATCCAATTCCCTGTGCTTTTGCATAAATAGCTGTATTTATCCCGATCAGATCCCCGTTAATGTTCAACAGCGGTCCTCCGCTGTTGCCGGGATTGATGGACGCATCGATCTGGATAAAATCATGGTAGACCCGGTCTTGAGCCCGTATGCTGCGGTTCATGGCGCTGATGACGCCAGTCGTCACTGTGTGAGAAAACCCAAAAGGATTGCCGATTGCGATGACGGTTTCGCCTATCATTAAATCCTCACTGCTACCCATGTGGATGGCCGGCAAAGGATCTTTGGAATCGATTTTCAGTACCGCAAGATCAGAGTCTGGGTCTGCTCCCACGATTTTGGCTTCAAACTCACGCTCATCTTGAAGCACAACCTTAATGGTACCGGTTTTTTGGATGACATGGGCATTGGTTAATATCAGTCCTTTTTCACCATTGATAATCACACCAGATCCCAGGCTGGTGTTCTGTTGGCGGCGTTCGAAGCGCGGGTCAAAAAAATCTCTGAAAAACTCATCAAAGAAAGGATTGAGTCCAAAACCGGAAAATGGACTGGTACGCTTGCGTACTTCATAGGCGGAACTTATATTTACCACTGCTGGACTGACTTCACGTACTGCCTTGACCACGGCGGTTTCGCGATTTAGTTCGTGGCTGTGAACAATTGATGTATAGATTAAAATCAAAGAGGAAAAAAGTAGGAAAACCTTACCGACGCAGATGCGCTGTTTGTCGACTTGCCTGTACGCTTGCATAATTCGCCTTCTTGGATTACAGGTAGCTGCCAAATTTTGATAGCTTCATAATAATCATCAAAATCTTAAATTCCAGCTGTGAAGATTAATCGATTGCGTAAAATTCCGATGATCTCTAGCAAGCTTTACCACTTGCAACGAAACAATTACCGGCTTTTTGCAGTATCCTCTGTTTCGCTCAGAGAACTGAAATAATAAACTACACTTTCCAAGGCTGCATCTACATGACCATGGATTCTATTGATGATATTTTGTCTCTTGTCGAAAAACCTAGCACTTATCTGGGTTCTGAGATCAACACCGTTCGGAAAGACCTTACGCTGGTCAAGCTGCGATTTCTTCTGGCATTCCCCGATTTGTATGAGATCGGGACTTCCCATTTCGGAATGCAGATACTTTACCATATCCTGAATGCGAATCCAGATATCGCCGCCGAAAGAGTCTTTGCCCCCGGTATTGATATGGAGGCCATTCTAAGGAAAACCGGTCAGCCGCTCTTTTCGCTGGAATCACGTGAACCGATTAACAAATTTGATGTCATTGGCTTCAGCTTGTTATATGAGTTGAATTACACCAATATTCTTACTATCCTTGATTTGGCCGAAATTCCTTTTTTGGCTGCCGACAGGGATCATCATCAGCCCTTGATAATCGCAGGTGGGCCTTGTACCTCAAATCCGGAACCTATTGCAGAGTTGTTCGATGCCATTGTTATCGGGGACGGCGAAAAAGCTGTCACTGAAATGGCCGAAGTCTGGTTGCGCTGGAAAAACGACCGGGCAGATAAAAAAAACCTACTCGAGCAATGGTCGCAAATTAAAGGCGTGTATATCCCTTCTTTTTTTAAATCTAGTATCGCGGACAGCGGGATTTATATCCTAACGCCCCGCTACACAAATTACACATCGGTTGAGCGCGCTATTGTCACCGATCTGGATGAATCACCTTTCCCCGAAAAACCTATCATCCCCTTCGGCAAACCGGTTCATGACCGATTGCGGTTGGAAGTTTCAAGGGGATGCACCCGGGGATGCCGATTTTGTCAGGCCGGGATGATATATCGGCCGGTGCGCGAACGATCTCCCGGACAACTGCTGTCCCTTTCAGACCGTTGCACCTCAGCCACCGGATATGATGATATATCTTTGCTATCCTTGAGCACCGGAGACTATGGCTGTATCATACCGCTTATGGAACGATTGATGGCCCGATTTACACCCGAAAATGTTGCTGTCTCCTTACCTTCTCTTCGCGCCGGTACCCTGACACCCGAGCTGATGAATCTGATCAAAAAAGTGCGTAAAACGGGCTTCACCATTGCTCCCGAAGCCGGCAGCCAAAGGTTGCGGGATGTGATAAATAAAAATATCAGCGAAAAGGAAATCATCGATACAGTCTCCGATGCCTTCACTTTGGGGTGGCAGGTTATCAAGCTCTATTTCATGATTGGTCTGCCCACGGAGACAGACAATGATCTCAAAAGTCTGGTAGATCTGGTCAAGAAACTGCGAAGAATTAAAGGCCCCAAAGGACGCCGGGGAAAAATCAATGTCAGTGTTGCCACATTTATTCCTAAATCCCACACTCCCTTTCAATGGGTCAAACAGATATCCTTGGGTGAATCCCGATCCAAAATTCATTGGCTACACAACCAATTGCAACTACCAGGAATTCAATTTAAGTGGCAAAATCCGGAAGTTAGTCAGCTAGAAGGCCTTTGGGCAAGGGGAGATCGGCGGCTAAATCGCCTGCTCATCACGGCCTACAAAAAAGGGTGTCGGTTTGACGGTTGGAGCGATAAATTTCGCTACGCCCTGTGGCAGGAGGCTTTAGAGGAAGAAGGTATCGATCCGCAGTTGTTTTCGGCTGGAAAGGAAGATCTTAACGAACGGTTGCCCTGGGATCATATTGACACCTTCATTAGCAAAGCCTTTCTAAAAAGTGAATGGGAAAAGGCCCTAAATGGCAGGTCCACAGACGATTGTCGTCAGGAAAAGTGTCTGCAATGTGGTACTTGTGATTTTAAAAAAGTCAAAATGAAAACATTTTCGGATAATATAGATGAACCCATGCCAATTAAAGAGAGGAATCGACATTCTGATTCAAACCATAAGAATTTGTTAGTTAATTATTCCAAGCTGGGTCAGGCTAAATATTTAGGCCATCTTGAGATGGTCAGCATTTTTTTACGGGCCCTCAGGCGGGCCGAAATACCGGTGGTTTTTTCCCAGGGATTTCATCCCAAGCCCAAGGTATCCTTCGATGATCCCTTGCCCATCGGTATCGAGAGCCAGCAAGAGTATTTTACACTAAGGGTGCCGGGCATTGTTCGCCCAGAGGTCGTCGCCCGGCGGCTCAATGATCATCTTCCTGAAGGCCTTTCCATCATTAATTGTCAAATTGCCGCAGCCAAGCCCCGAACCCAGGCTCCAAAGGAAAACACTTATGTGGTGACCCTGAAAAAGGGTTATTTCGATATGGAAAAATTGACATCTTTTAACCGCGCATCCAACGTAACTATTTCAGTTTCAAATCGAAAAGGAAAGTTGAAAAAGATAAATTTAAAGGATATGGTATTAAATATCATATATTTGGATTTAACTCGTCTACAGATGACGATCTTGTCGTTGCCTGGGAAAACGGTGCGCCCCGCATTGATTCTGCGTCACGTATTCGGTATTGCTGAAGATCACATCAAACAGGCAAAGGTTGTCAAGCAAATGGTATCGTGCAAGGAGTATAGAGCAAAGCGCATAGAGCAAGGGCAATGAGATGGTGGTTGAGAGTATTTCTCGTGCTTACAGGACTTAGTTCTAAGCACATTAGAATCTGGTATTGGCTATCATAGATTTGGCCCTTACGCTCTGCTCCATGCTTTCTGCGCTCATAACGGAGTTTGCCAGAATGTACAAACAACTTATCATCAACGTAACCGATCATGAAACCCGGGTCGCCCTGCTGGACGATGGTAACATTGCAGAGTTATATGTCGATCGTGGGGATGACTCCGATATCGCCGGTAACATTTACAAGGGACGGGTGTTGCGTGTTCTGCCCGGGATGCAGGCGGCATTTGTCAATATCGGGTTAAATCAGGCGGCCTTTATCTACGTAGATGATGTGTTTTTCGACGGCTATAAGGAATACGAGCAGTTGTTTGATATGAAATCCGAGACGGATGATGACACTTCGATTGATAACTCAAACGCCGACTATCTGAAGAAGCGCGACTACAGTATTGAAGAAATTGTCCGGGAAGGTCAGGAAATTCTGGTACAGGCGGCCAAATCTCCCATGGGAACCAAAGGCGCTCGCATCTCTTCATATATCTCGCTACCCGGCCGGTTTTTAGTTTTAATGCCCACTTCCGATCATATCGGCGTTTCTCGTCGTATTGAAGATGAAATTGAGCGCGAACGCTTGAAGGGGATGGTGCAGAAGCTGAGAACCGAAGATTTCGGGTATATTGTGAGGACCGCTGCCGAAGGCGAGCAGGAAGAAAAGTTGGCCTATGAAATGGGTTTCCTTAACAATCTTTGGAAAAACATTCAGAAAAAATTTGAAATTGCCAGAGCGCCCTCCCTTTTACACGCCGAGCTCTCTATCAGCCTGCGGGCAGTGCGGGATCTGCTGATTCAGGAAGTAGA
>JAAUYD010058624.1_pt1 | contig 23333 bp, 15 predicted proteins | sample 7278101 | NCBI WGS metagenome assembly JAAUYD01 (sample SAMN14350128, study PRJNA611818) | marine sediment metagenome | isolation source: surface marine sediment (0.6m) | place: French Polynesia: Moorea | collected 2018-08
ACCTGCCCAACCGGCTACTAGGGCAGTGTGCATTAAATGGACGGAAATTAAGCGTCCTGGGTCATTCAGAACAACTGTGTGAACTCGATACCAAGGTAGTCCCATTGACTACGCTCCTCCTGTTGAGAATATGTCTACTTCGACGTTTTTCTTATTTTGGTTTTAAGGTTACGTGACTTGAGTTAAGCGATCGCTGTTAAACAACTCTCACCGCCCAAAAGTCAGCTAACCTACATTATGCCAAGAAAATGAAATTTATTTAAAGAAGTGTAACTATTGTTAGTCTCGATTGCAAGTCTTTCCGTCTGCTGTCGTCAAGATTGCATAGTCTATATGTTCTATCTTTGGAGTCATCAGTATGAGTAAAATGACGAAAATTCTGATAAAGATAGGAATATTTTAGTTATGATTTAGGGAGTCAATATTTTTAGTTCGAGATGAAGTATCAAGATAGCAGTGGTCATCATATAATTCTCTTTGGAGACAGTATTGAACTTTTAGACCAGGAAATTCAAGACAACAGTATTCATCTTATTTTCGCTGATCCTCCCTATAATATTGGTAAAAAATATGCTAATTTTGTTGACAAATGGCCAACAGAAGAAGACTATTTATCTTGGTGTTATTCTTGGTTAGAATTATGTTTCAAAAAGCTTCATCCTGAAGGAAGTATTTATCTGATGGCTAGTACCCAAACTATTCCATACCTAGATATTTATTTACGTCAACATCTTCATATTTTATCAAGAATTATTTGGCATTATGACAGTTCAGGAGTACAAGCAAAGAATTATTTTGGTTCTTTATATGAACCGATAATTTATGGAGTCAAAAATCCTAAATCATATACCTTTAATAGAGATGATATTAAAATAGAAGCAAAGACGGGTTCAAAAAGAAAATTAATTGACTATCGTAAAGCAATTCCTACAGTTTACAATTCCCAAAAAGTTCCTGGAAATGTTTGGTATTTTCCAAGAGTTCGTTATCGCATGGAAGAATATGAAAAACATCCAACTCAAAAACCAGAAGCACTTTTGAAACGTATCATCTTAGCAAGTAGTAATGCTGGAGATACTATTCTTGATCCTTTTTCGGGAACTTTTACGAGTTCAGCAGTTGCGCAAAAATTGGGAAGGAAATCTATTGGAATTGAAATTGAAGAAGATTACCTAAAAATTGGTTTAAGACGTTTAGGAATTTCTACACATTATAATGGTACTTTTTTACAAAAACCTTTAAAAAGTTATCAAAGAAATAATCAACAATTAGAGTTGTTTAAAGATGAATAATAAACACCAATTCACTCAGACTATTTTTGAAATACTCAATCAGTATTTTGAAGAAAATTCTGAAGATATTTTCCAAAATAGTCCTCTATTACAATATTTGAATATTAAAACAAAATCAGCAAATAAAGGCTCAAAGTCTAGGCCATCTCTTGGTAATCATTATGCACTTTATGTCTTAGTTGAAGATTATATTAATAAAGGATTTTATAATCAAAAAAGTTACGAAGAATATGAAGGAGCAAGATTTTCAGATTTATTACGTCGTCAACGAGAATTACCTTTTGGAGAAAAGTTACAAAATCATGCACTAAATCATCGTCTTAACATGGAATTTACTAAATATTTCCCGACTCTTGGACAACAACCTATTTTAAGAGATGTAGAAACCAGTCGTTATTGGATTAATGAAAACTTATTAATCATAAAAGTGGCAAAAGTTAAGTATAATATTGCTATAGTTGTCAAAGAAATTATAGATACTTACGTCAATGCACGTCAACAATCATTTAGAGATTTTATGAGTTATTGTGATGAATTATTAGAAATTGAAAATAAAGATAATAATGAAGCAGTAAATTTCATTAAAAGTCTTTTAAGACCTAATATAGATGCAAGAGTATTTGAAATTACAAGTTATGCAATTCTTAAAACTTTTTATGCAGAACAAAAGATATTTTGGGGTTATTCTTTAGAAGAATTAAATGAAGATAACTTAATCCTATATAAAACTGGTCGAACTAACGCTAATGATGGTGGGATTGATTTTGTAATGAAACCATTAGGTCGTTTTTTTCAAGTTACAGAAACGATAGATATTAATAAATATTTTTTAGATATTGATAAGGTACAAAAATACCCTATTACTTTTGTTGTCAAATCCAATGAAACACCAGAAAAGATTAAAGAAAAAATAAAAAAACAAGCTAAACTTAAATATAAGATAAACGCAATTGTTAATCGTTACCTAAACTCTGTTGAGGAAATAATTAACCTTCCTATGTTGCACGAATATATTAACACCATTATTGATCAGGGGAAGATATCAGATATTATTAAAGAAATTGCTGTCCAAAGTCAATTAGAATTTAATCTAAACCCATCTAACAAAAATTAATTAATGACTTATCATAGAACCATTCATTTTTCTGATACAGATGCAGCAGGGGTTGTTTATTTTGTAGCTTTATTATCTATCTGTCATGAAGCGTATGAAAATGCTTTACAAGTAGCAGAAATTGATCTGAAAACTTTTTTTACCAGTTCAGATATTGCTATTCCTATTTTTCACGCTGACATTGATTTTTATCAACCTTTATTTTGTGGTGATCGCATACAAATTCATCTTCAACCGATTCAATTAAACGAAACAGAATTTGAGATAAACTATCAAATTTTTCATGAAAATAATTTAGATAAATTGATTGCTAAAGCAACAACTAAGCACGTTTCAGTTACCCCTAAAATTCATCAACGAAATCCTTTACCATTATTTCTGATTCAATGGTTACAAGGCAATCTAAATAACTGTTAACTATACCTAATAATCCATTCCGAATCTAACTATTTTTGCCATCGCTTTTAACTATGATTGATGTATTTCTAACCAATTCTCTAAATCAGCTATGCTGTTAAACTCCAGTAGTGCTTCACCGAGGTTTTCTAATTCTTCAATTGAGAGATTTTCAAGACTTTGACGAACTTCTGGAGATAATTCTCCCACCTTTCGATTTAGTAGTCGGAGAATAAGGGATTTTTCTCCTTCTTGTCGTCCTTCTTCCCGTCCTTCTTGCTTAATTTCTCGGTAAACTCGTGTTTCCTTAAGAGTAATTCCTAACATTTCCTCTACCTCTCTTTGACTAAGTTGCTCAAATTTGTACATTACTATGGTAGTAATTAACTCTATTATGTCTTGGTTTAATGATTGAGGGCTTTCTTGCTGAGTTTTTTGTAACAAATACCTAGCTTCTTGGGGTGCTTGTTCCTCATCCACTGTAGTTAACAAAAGGAGGAAAATACTAAAACTATATGCTATATTGTATGCTCGTTAGTTTTTCTGAGAGAAAAGATCAGTGAAATTCAAGTCGTTTCAAACTTTCTTAATGGCTAATGTAATCACTGGATTGGTTGTTACTACTCCTGTTATTACTTTAGCCCAACCTTCTAATAGTCCTTTGTTAATTGCTCAAGAGATAAAGCAGCTTGATGAAGAAATGATTCGTCAAGCAATGGAAGCCATTAACCAAGCTGAAAATCGTGAAGACATTGACGCAATGTTAAAATTTTTGGCTCCTTTTTCTATTTCTGAGATAACAGTAGAATACAAAGGCAACATTTTAACGACTAATTTAGAAGGGATTAATGCCCATCGGCGAATGTTAAAAAATACATTCGCTCTGGTCAAAGAACGAGAAATACTTAATGATTACATGACAGTTAGAATTACCCCTGATGGAAAAATTGCCACAGTGACAAGGGTTATTTTTGAGAACTTAACAACCAAAGATGAGCAAAAATTTATGGTTTCAGGAACAGATATTCTTCGATTTGCTCTGATTGATAATCAACCGAAAATTATCTCCGTTAAAAGCCAAGGATGGCTCGAACCCAAGCCAACTGAATAACTTTATTGAAGACTCATTAAAAAATAATAAGAAGAGGAACAAACATGAAAAAAAACAAAGTATTTACATTTAGCTTAACCGTCACAACATTATTAACCACCATGCAACTATTTACTGCTCCAGCACAAGCCAATTTCGGCGACTTTCTCTTAGGGGTTGGGGCTACTCTTGGTGTAGGAGCAATTGTTGAGGGAAATCGGCAAGATGCAGAGAGAAGATATCGTCCTGTTCCTCCCAGGGAGGAATATTTTAGAGGCATACAAGATGGGGTCAATGGAGCAAATTACGATAACCCAAGAAACTCCTTAGACTACGATCGCGGTTATGAAGAGGGAATTCGTCGCCGTAGACGATAAATTCTATTTACTCCTTCCCCTGCAGCAGTCACTCAAGATACCTTGAGATCCCGTGAAAAGTGAGCTTTATTCATAAGATACATCATTAGTTGAGTGAAGCAAGGGAAGCATAGGGAGAAGAATATCAATTGCGTCTCTAGTCATTTTGAGAATTGTTATGAATTATTCATTATTTTTCGTAGTGTAAAATTTCATTAGCAACCCGATCGCAGACTCCAACCTCTCCTAAAAGCGTCCGCATTTGTTCATAATCAGCGAAGGTTTTTTGGCGACGTTCAGGGTTTAATAATAAGTCCAAAGATTCATCTACAATGCGCTCAATTTTTGCCTCTTCTTGTAATAATTCGGGTACAATTTCTTCCATAACCACTAAGTTAGGAGGAGACATAAAGGGAATAGAAAACTTAAGAATATTCCTGGCGATCCACATGGTTAACGGATTAACTAAACAAAGGACTAATTGAGGAATATCTAATAAAGCCAATTCTAAATTAACCGTTCCTGACTTAGCAATGGCAAAGTCAGCAGCGGCCATCACTTCTATAGCTCGTCCATCAAATAAAGTAATGGATAAATCATATTGTTTAACCATTTCTTCGATGGTATGACGGTATTCTTTTAAAGAAATAGGTAAAAGAAAATGGAGATCAGGAACCTTTTCTTGTAATTTCTGTGCTGCCTTACAAACTAGGGGTAAATGATACTTTAATTCTTGATAACGAGACGCTGGAAATAAGCCAATCACCGGCTGATCTTCTTTAATTCCTAATGCTTGACGAGTGGCTTCTCTGCTTGGAGCTTTTGCCATTCTATCTAACAAAGGATGACCCACCCATTTAACGTTTACCCCTTTTTTCTCAAAAAATCTTGCTTCTTCGGGAAAAATCGCCAATAAAATATCAGTAATTTCGGCAAACTGTTCAATGGTTTTGTTATTGGGGGCCCAAACCCAAGACTGAGGAGCAATATAATAAATAATCGGCACATGGGATAAATGTTTACGGGCGTACTTTCCAAAGGCCACATTTGGCCCCATATAATCTAATAAAATTAACACATCCGGGGGATTATCCCGTAAATAGGCCTTAACCCGACGCTGCATTAACCAGGTAGGAATAATAAACGGTAACGCTTCAACAATACCAATCGACCCAATACTAGCCGTATTTCCTAATAATTTAGCCCCGGCTGCTGCCATGCGATCGCCCCCTAATGCCAAAATTTCTAAAGGGATGTTTTGCCGTTTTGCTTGTCGATAGAGAGCTTCTACCAACATGGCTCCTTGTAAATCCCCTGAAACTTCCCCGGTACTGATAAAAATTTGCATAACTTCCTCTTTAACCCATAATTATCAATGGATGATTACTTAATTCAGCTTTTAATCTCTCTTTTGAATACAAAACACACTTAATCTTTACTCTTTATCATGGTTAACTTTAACTATGACCTGGGATGGGTCCCCGTCGTTTTTCTCCTGTCGTTGAGAGTTGAAGAAAATGACGTAAATATTGGGCGTATTCATTATTATCTAAATTTTCTAACTTTTCTAGAGCCTGTTGCAAGGTGAGATCAGACCGATATAGGAGACGAAATGCCTTTTTAAGATAGCCCACATCTTCTGTGGTCAGTCCAGCCCGTTTTAACCCCACTAAATTGAGCGATCGCACCCTAGAGGGGTTTCCTTCGATCATCATAAAGGGAGGGGCATCACGATCAATCCGACTCATTCCCCCTAACATAGCGTTGCGGCCAATTCTCACAAATTGATGAATCCCTAAAACCCCGCCAATAACTGCCCTAGACTCAATATAAACATGGCCAGCTAAAGCGACAGCATTAGCGATGATCACATGGTCTTCAATGACACAATTATGGGCAACATGAACATAGGCCATCAACAAATTATTATCACCAATTTCTGTCACTTCATCGGCGTGGGTTGCTTTGTTAACGGTGACAAATTCTCGGATGGTGTTACCATCTCCAATTTTGACCCGACTGGGGGCCCCTTTATATTTTAGGTCTTGGGGATCTAAGCCAATGACTGCACTGGGAAAAATGCGGTTATTTTCACCAATTTCTGTGGGTCCTTCAATGACCACATGGGGGCCAATGGTCGTTTGTGCGCCTATTTTCACCTGATCACCAATGACAGCATAGGGGCCTACTTCTACGGTGGGATCGATTTGTGCCTTCGGATGAATGACAGCAGTAGGATGAATTAGCGTAGTCAACGGGTTATCTCCCTTTGGATAGGTCAGCATAGAATTTAGTTATAGGGTACACAAAAAAGCTTTTTAAGGGAACAGGGAAATGAGAATTAAGGACAATAATATATGATGACGTAAAATCGTTATTTTGGGTTCTGCTTATCAATCACTGCTTTAAATATCAGTTGACAAAACTAGGCTTGATCCGTAATAACTAATAACTAATCTTTTTTGGTAAGGATTCATGAATTCAACTTGGGATCTCGTTACCCTCTCTTACTTTTCACCGAAAACTTGGCTAAATGCCAGTTATATTTATCGTTTAGTGGGTTTATTTGCTGCTTGGCGTGAATCTAGCTTTTTATTACAATGGAGCGAGGCGATCGGTGCTTTATTAATCAGCCTTGTTTTTATTTTTAGTCCCTTTATTACCACTGGTTTAATTGGGGTTTGGTTAATTGCTATTATCGGCTATTGGGGCATTTTAACTCTATCTGATACCCAAAAACCTGGGTTTAGTCCGATTCATTTATTGGTATTTCTTTATTGGGGAATTTCTGCCGTTGCAGTGGCTTTATCTCCAGTAAAGGCTGCTGCTTTTTCGGGGTTTATTAAGTTGACTTTGTACTTAGCCTTTTTTGTTTTCTCGGCGAGAATTTTGCGATCGCCTCGGTTAACTAATTGGTTAATTACAGTGGTTTTAGGCATTGGTTTAGTGGTGGGTTGTTATGGGATTCGACAACAAATTTTTGGGGTGGAACAGTTGGCTACTTGGAATGATCCCACTTCAGAATTAGCTAATGCAACCAGGGTTTATAGTTATTTAGGGAATCCTAATTTATTATCTGCTTATTTATTACCGTCTATTGCTTTGGGTATTGCTGCTTTTTTTGTTTGGCAAGGTTTATTCCCGAAATTGTTAGCCATTACCATTACTTTAGTGAATACAGCTTGTCTTTATTTTACGGGAAGTCGTGGCGGTTGGATCGCAATGGTAGCTTTAATAGCAACATTTTTATTATTGTTTTTTGTTTGGTTTAAAAACAATTTATCTCCGTTTTGGCGTAAATGGTTATTACCATTGGTGTTTGCTGTTTTAGGGGGTTTAATGTTTGCTGCGATTGTCTCTGTTGACTCGTTACGCATCAGGGTGATGAGTATCTTTATGGGAAGAGGAGATAGTAGTAATAATTTTCGCATTAATGTTTGGATGGCGGTATTAGATATGATCCGCGATCGCCCCTTAATTGGCATTGGTCCAGGAAACAGTGCTTTTAATAAGATTTATCCTCTTTATATGAGTCCGAAATATAGTGCCTTAAGTGCTTATTCTGTGTTATTAGAAACGGCGGTAGAAACCGGTTTAATTGGCTTAAGTATTTTTATTTGGTTAATGGTTGTTACTGTTAGTCAAGGAGTCCAACAAATTCAACGATTAAGGGATAAAAATAATCCCTATGGTATTTGGTTAATGGCTGCGATCGCTGCGATGGCGGGTTTACTGGCCCAAGGGTTATTTGATACGGTTTGGTATCGTCCTCAAGTGAATACGTTATGGTGGTTTTTGGTTGCTTTAATTGCCAGTCAATATCAACCCAAACAAAAAGAAAATCCCAGGAATACTGTTGATTATTAACCGATGTTTACTGTTGATAAATAACGGCTTATTTGCTAATTAGAGACACCAAAAAAAAGGTCTCTTTTTTTATGATAAATTTGTTTATTTTTTGCAGAGACCAAGAAAGTGTTTTATGTTTTGTTAAGTTTTGTTAGCTTCAAGCATAGACACTACCATTATGCAATTATATGGTATATTTAAGTGACGTTAAATACCTCTGGTCAATGAAATCTCAGATAATTTCCCTACAACAAGAACAACAATCAGTCATTAAATTTAATAAAAATTTCAAAACTCCCAATCCAATTCCTGAAGCCGGTATTAAGCAAGTCATAAAATTAATGCAAAAGGGAAGACTTTATCGCTATAACTTCTCAGATAATTTTACCAATTTTCCTCAGCCTTATGAGTTAAATAATGAAGATGAAGAATTAGCGACTGAAGTAGCTAAGCTAGAATATGAATTTAGTCTTTATACGAAACATAAGTATGTTGTTGCTGTTAATTCCTGCGGAAGTGCTATCTTTTTAGCCCTAAAAGCAAGTGGGGTCAATGTGGGAGACAAAATATTAACGAATGCTTTTACCTTCACAGCAGTTCCTAGTAGTATTGTTCATGCCGGTGGTGTCCCTATTTATGTGGAGTGCAACTCGGAATATATAATTGATCTTGAAGATTTAAAACGCAAAATAGAAGTTCATCCAGATGCCAAGTTTTTCGTTTTGTCTCATATGAGAGGACACATATCCGATTTAGATGCTATCAAGAAGATTTGCGCTCAAGCAGGAATTTGTTTGATAGAGGATTGCGCTCATAGTTTAGGAGCCAAATGGAATGAAAACTTAGTTGGACATCATGGAGAAATTGCTTGCTTTAGTACCCAAAGTTATAAAATGCTTAACTCTGGTGAAGGGGGATTAATTGCTACCAATAATGCAGAATTTGCTGCCTATTGCATTTTAGCCGCCGGTTCTTACGAGAAGTTGTACAAGAAACATCTTGCTCGTCCTTATGATGATAATTTATTTGAAAAATTAAAGCCTCATATTCCCAATTTTAGTTTGAGAATGAGTAATTTAACGGCTGCTGTCTTAAGACCTCAGATAAAATTTTTAGACAATAAGATATCTCAAGACAGGTCAAGGTACAATCAATTAGTACAAATCCTAAGTTCTGTTAGGAATATTTATATTCCTTCTCCTCTAGAAAAAGTAAAACGAGCGCCCGATAGTTTACAATTTAATCTTTTGGGATTAACTTCAGAACAGGTGGATCGATTCGTACAACAAACCAAGGAGAGGGGTGTACTTATGCAGATTTTTGGTAGAGATGATAATTCTCGTTATTACAAAAACTGGCAATACTCATTTACAGAAACACCTAGTCTGGAAAAAACCGAATCAATTATTTCTTCTGCTTGTGATCTGAGATTATCATCGTCTTTTAATGTAGATGATATTAATTTAATCGGCTACATTATCAAAGATTCTTTGTATAAAATATTGAGAGAAGATGATTATCAAGATTATCGCAATGGATTAACAGACTACTTTGAAAATATCGAAGAAGTAAAAAGCAAATACGATACTTGGGTATCATTTTATGATCAAGAACATTACGATAATGGCTGGACAGTATTACTCAACCATGTTGCTTACACCCTCATATCCTATTTAAAGAAAGATGCTTTGATTTTAGATATTGGATGTGGGACGGGATTATTAGGTCGAGAACTCAATTCTTACGGCTTCAAAAACCTCCAAGGTCTAGATATTAGCCAAAATTCTTTGGACAGATTAAGAGACCAAGGAATATATAAAGCTTTGCATCTAGAAAAATTAGGTGAAACACTTTCTTTTACAGATAATAAATTTGATGCTTTGGTATCAACTGGTGTTTTTACTCGCAATCAAGTTCCTTTAGAAAGTTTTGAAGAATTGATTCGGATTCTCAAACCAGGTGGTATATTTGCTGTCGTTCTCAGAGTTGAAGATGATGAGTTCTATTACAAACAAATCAAAAGCTATTGTGACATAAATATCTGGAAAGAAGTTTTAAAAACAAAAATTACTGTCTTAAAAAGCTGTAACCACGAGCTAGTAATTTTGCAGAAGTAGAGGATTTCTACCTGTTAATTTTCCGGTTTAACTTGATGGAGCTTTTTCTAGAAGACAAGAAACTGTAGAATCCTAGACATAACTAAACATTACTGTCTAGGATATTCTTAAGATAGTCTGTTGATGTCAGAAAAAGTCAGGAAAAAGTTGAAAACCAAAATTTGCCTTCAAAATCTGATTAAAATTTATGGAGATCGCCCTCGTACTGCACTCAAGTTATTTCGAGACGGTCGAACCAGAGATGAGATTTTAGAGTTAACCAATCAGGTTGTCGGGATTGCAGATGTCTCTCTTGAGATTAATCAAGGAGAATTGTTTGTCATTATGGGGTTATCTGGTTCAGGGAAATCCACTCTAATTCGCTGTCTTAACCGTTTGATTAAGCCCACAAGTGGGCATATTTACATTGATGAGGAAGATATTGTCCATGTCAATGAGAAAAGAATGCGAGAAATCCGCTTAAACAAAATATCAATGGTGTTCCAAAAATTTGGGCTATTTCCTCATAAAAGCGTCCTAGAAAATGTAGAATATGGTCTCAAAGTACGGGGAATTGAGCCAGTTAAACGCCATCAGAAAGCAAGGGAAACCTTAGCCCTAGTCGGGTTAGAAAAATGGGCAAATTATTTACCTTCTTCTTTGAGTGGCGGAATGCAGCAAAGAGTCGGTTTAGCCCGGGCCTTAGCTACCGATGCGGAAATTTTACTGATGGATGAACCGTTTAGCGCGCTTGATCCCCTGATTCGACGAGAAATGCAAAAAGAATTACTCACTCTGCAAAAAGAACTCCAGAAAACGATTATTTTTATTAGTCATGATATTTACGAAGCTTTTAGACTAGGTGATCGCATGGTCGTCATGAAAGAGGGTAAAATTGTTCAGCTTGGCACACCAAAAGAAATTATTAGCCAACCGGCTAATGATTATATTCGGGCTTTTCTTCAAGATATATATGATTCTCAAGCTATTCTAGAACAATAAATTATTATCAAACAATGTTCATCAAACAATTACCGAAATTCACAAAGAAAATCTCCTTACTCATTTTGTTAACCAGTTTTTTAATGGCTTGTCAACAAACACCCCCATCACCAGACGAAACAACCGAATCAACTGAGAAAGTGACTCTGCGGACGGCTCATAGTAACTGGATCGAAGAACATTTCCAAACAGAGATTGTCAAGATTGGCTTAGAAAAACTAGGGTATCAAGTTGAAACCCCTAGAGAAATTGATTACCCAGCCCTTTATGTTTCCGTAGCCAATGGAGATTTAGACTATAGCACGGTTTACTATACCCCTGGACACGAAGCCTTCTTTGACAATGCTGGTGGCCAAGCCAAGTTAGAAGGGGTTGGTATGCTCACCCCCAATGGCGTACAAGGCTATCAAATCGATCAAAAAACAGCCCAGCAACATAACATTACGAACCTTGAACAGTTCAAAGATCCCAAAATTGCTCAACTATTTGATTCTGATGGTGATGGAAAAGCTAATTTAGTGGGTTGTAACGCAGGTTGGGCTTGTGAATTAATTATCGAGCATCATCTTGACGCTTATGGACTTAGGGAGACTGTGGAACACGATCGAGGACAATATACCGCTTTACTTGCCAATAGCCTAACTCGCTACAACCAAGGTAAATCGGTGTTTTTCTATGCCTATAATCCCCATTGGATCGGGGCTGTATTAAAACCTACTGAAGATGTGATTTGGTTAGAAGTTCCGTTTACCACTTTACCCAACAAAATGGATAATCTCACAGAAAAGGAGACCTCAGTTAATGGAAAAAATCTCGGTTTTCCCAAAACGCAACAACGCATTGTCGCTAACAAGAAATTCTTAGAGGATAATCCCATAGCCAAGCGTTGGTTTGAGTTAGTCCAAATTCCCGCTGAAGATATTAATCAAGAAAGTCTCCGCATTAAAGAGGGAGAAAATAAACCCGAAGATATTCGCCGTCATGCTCAAGAATGGGTTGACAACAATCAAGAGTTATTTAATAGTTGGATAGAAAAAGCGAGTAATGATTAAACAGGTTAAGATAGAATCAAATGGATAAACTCTTATCTGGTTATCTTATAGCGACTGACAACCCGAAAGGGATAGATATTATCTTAAACCCCTTTCAACTTTATACAATTCCTCTTGATGATTGGATTAGCAAAATTATTAACTTTGTTGTTGATAACTTTCGTCCCTTTTTTCAGGCGGTTAGCCTTCCGATTGATTGGGGATTAAAAAGAATAGAATGGGGGTTTACTAATACTCCCCCGTTAATTTTTATCATAATTATTGGTTTAATCGCATGGCAATTAGCAGGGAGAAAAATTGCCCTTTATAGCATCATATCCTTAACCTTAATTGGCTTCGTCGGTGCTTGGGAACAAGCAATGATATCTTTGGCTCTAGTGGTGACAGCAGTGTTATTTTGTCTAGTGGTTGGGATTCCTGTCGGTATTCTCAGTGCTAAAAACGATCGCCTTGAACGAATCATTCGTCCTCTGCTGGATGTGATGCAAACCCTACCTTCGTTTGTCTATCTTGTCCCTGTTGTTATGCTTTTTGGCATTGGGGAAGTCCCTGGCGTAATTGCCACGATCATTTTTGCCATCCCTCCCCTGATTCGTCTGACTAATTTAGGCATTAGACAAGTTTCCTCAGAGGTGATTGAAGCAGCACTCGCCTTCGGTTCAACGCCTTGGCAAGTTTTGTGGGAAGCACAAATTCCCCTAGCAATGCCTACGATTTTAGCAGGAATCAATCAAGCTATTCTGATGGCTTTATCTATGTCCGTCGTTACCTCCATGATTGCTGTACCAGGACTAGGACAGATGGTTTTACGGGGAGTTGGTCGTTTAGACGTAGGACTTGCTGCTGTAGGCGGATTAGGCATTGTTCTCTTAGCCATTATGCTTGATCGTATTACCCAAGCTGTGAGTCGTTAACTAGGAATTATTGCCCTGCAAAAGGGGCTTTTTATTAAAAAACGAAAAAGTCCTGATAAAAAAGCTAAAAAGAAGAAGACTTAGACCAAATTTTTAGTTAATTTGTCCTTTTTTCAGTCCCAAAACAATGTTGGGCAATTTTGCCGTAGTCTAAACTCCAGATCAAAGGCGATCGCCTTCAACTTCAAGAAGAGATCGCCCGAAATCTGTGGTAAGGAGTGATGGCTAACCAACTAGACAGTAACTTCAACGAAGTGGTCATTGGTTAACTGTGTGGATTGAATCCCTTTGAAAATAGCTAACTCCTGACTATCAAACATCACAGAAGTATCATTATTAATGTCAGTTAAGGTTAAAGCACCAAAGCTTAAACTATCTGCTAATCCAATCCTATCAACTCCTAACTCAAAATCAGTGATAGTATCAGTTCCTTGATTGGTTTCTAAGACAAAGATATCATTACCACCCTTACCAGTACGAGTATCATTTTCAGCCAGTCCTAAAAGATAATCGTTACTGTCTGTACCAATAATAGCTCGATTACCAGTGAGGGGGTCATAAGCAGTTCCTTGTAAACCATTATCTCCTTCAATTGCCAAATAATTAACCACTTCCGTTGTATGACTGGTTTCACCATCGAAGGTGGTATCTTCTTGTATGGTGACTTGAACCCCATTAGTGGTTAGATTTTGAAAACGTAAAGCAGAAGCATCAGGCCCGTCATAGGTGGCAATATTGGCTAGGAAGTGGGGAATATCTGTAAACTCCCCACCGAAATTAATATTAAATAAGTCATGGGTAACACTATTACTGGTACTAGCAGCTTGGTATGTTACTCCATTACTGTTTCCTGAGCCGGAAGCGATCGCTAAATAACCAATGGTTTCATCGGAATGACCTTCTGAGTTTCTGCCTTTGATTTCGTCCTCTTCCATGACAACTTCAAACCCATCAGCAGTAGCATTTTGTTGACGAGTGCGTACTAAGTCTGTTTCGTTATCGGTTTGTACTTGACTAAAGATAACAGGGGTATCAGCAAATTCGATGTCAAACTCAACGGTTTGCCAAGGGGTTAAGGTTAGATCATTAGGAGTGCTGGTAGCGTCACTATCAAAGCTTCCTACCTCAACTAAGGTACCATCAGACAGTTGATAGGTTCCTGCTTCAAAAACGAAATAACTCAAGGTTTCTGAGGTATGGGAACCATCTTCATTAATGGGTTCTTGCAGGTAAATATCAAAGCTATTACTGGTGACATTGGTAATGCGAGGGGTAGCTAGTTGACCACCGTTGAAGGAGACAGACGGGGTAAAAATGACAGGATTATTGTAGGTATGATCAAAGGCAATGGTTTGCCGATTATGATCAAGGGTAATGGTATCAGCTTCCCCTAATTTTTGATTCTCTGCTGTGATGATATTGGATTCAATTTCATCTATATCATTAATGTTAATGGTAAATTGCTGATTAAAAGTGAATTCCCCATCGCTGGTTTGCACTTCAATGATGTGGCTAGTATTAGTTTCAAAATCGAGTAAAGTGCCGTCAGCTACAATTATTTGATTGCCATTAATAGCAAAACGTCCTTCCGCATCATCAACAAGGGTGTAGGTATGGCTATCTCCTGCATCGGGGTCTGTGGTGCTTAAATTACCGATAAATGTACTATTGACACTGTTTTCATGAATGGTTGTATTGTCTAAATTAAGAGCGGTGGGTGCTTGATTTTCATTCAAGATATCATTAACTTGAATGGTAAAGGTTTCATCAAAGTCCAAGCCACCACTGTCGGTAGTACGCACTGTGATATCGTGGCTAGTGTTGCTTTCAAAATCTAGTAAAGTACCGTCAGCGACAATTATTTGATTGCCACTAATAGCAAAACGTCCTCCAGCATCATCAACAAGGGTGTAGGTATGGCTATCTCCTATATTGGGGTCTTCTGTGTTTAGCGTAGAAACCACTGTACCATTGGGGCTATTTTCGTTAACACTTTCGTTAATACCGGCAACCGTTAAATTGGCAAGTTCAATCACTGCATCGAAGTTACTACGACCAAACACCACATAACTCTCTCCTGAATAAATATTCCCATTGGGGTTAGCATTACTTGCGCCAATAATCAGGTCATCAAAACCATCCCCATTCACATCCCCTGCACTACTGACAGAACCTCCTGGTCTGTCACTACTATGAATACCATTGATAACAAAGCCGTTACTACCATCAAGAGATGATAGATTGAAGCTGGCCGCAAAGCCAGCATCCGAGCCAAACACCACATAACTCTCTCCTGAATAAATATTCCCATTGGGGTCAGCACCCTCTGCACCAATAATGAGGTCATCGATACCATCCCCATTGACATCCCCTGCACTACTGACAGAACTTCCTGATATGTCACGACTATCAATACCATTGAGAACAAAGCCATTATTCCCATCGAGAGATGATAGGTCTAAACTGGGTGCAAAGCCATTATCAGAACCAAAGACCACATAACTCTCTCCTGCATTAGTATTATCATTGGGGTCAGCATTACTTGCGCCAATAATGAGGTCATCGATGCCATCCCCATTCACATCCCCCGCACCACTGACAGAACGTCCTGAAAGGTCACGACTATCAATACCATTGAGGACAAAGCCGTTACTACCATCAAGAGATGATAGGTCTAAACTTGCAGCAAAGCCATTATCAGAACCAAACACAACATAACTCTCTCCTGGATCACTCTTACCATTGGGATCAGCCAATAATGCGCCAATAATGAGGTCATCAAAACCATCCCCATTGACATCCCCTGCACTACTGACAGAAAATCCTGAATAGTCAGCAATATCAATACCATTGAGAACAAAGCCATTATTCCCATCGAGAGATGATAGGTCTAAACTTGTAGCAAAGCCAGTATCAGAACCAAAGACCACATAACTCTCTCCTGCATCACTCTTACCATTGGGGTCAGCATTACTTGCGCCAATAATAAGATCATCGAAACCATCCCCATTGACATCTCCTGCACCACTGACGGAACGTCCTGATCTGTCACCACTATCAATACCATTGAGAACAAAGCCGTTACTACCATCAAGAGATGATAGGTCTAAACTTGCAGCAAAGCCATTATCAGAACCAAACACAACATAACTCTCTCCTGCATTACTATTATCATTGGGGTCAGTACCACTTGCGCCAATAATGAGGTCATCAAAACCATCCCCATTAACATCCCCTGCACTGCTGACAGAACCTCCTGATCCGTCACCACTATCAATACCATTGAGAACAAAGCCGTTACTACCATCGAGAGATGATAGGTCTAAACTTGCAGCAAAGCCAGTATCAGAACCAAAGACCACATAACTCTCTCCTGCATCACTATTCTCATTGGGGTCAGCAAAATATGCGCCAATAATGAGGTCATCAATGCCATCCCCATTCACATCCCCTGCACCACTGACAGAACCTCCAGAGTAGTCAAAATTATCAATACCATTGATAATAAAGCCACTGAGGAGACGAATTCCAGTGGGTGCATCATTATCATTGAGGTCATTCACCGTAATAGTGAAGGTTTCATCAAAGGCCAAGCCTTCACTATCGGTGGTACGAACGGTAATATCATGGCTACTATTGCTTTCAAAGTCCAGTAAACTGCCGTTAGCTACAATTATTTGATTGCCACTAAGCGCAAAACGTCCTTCCGCATCATCAACAAGGGTGTAAGTATGGGTATCTCCTGCATCGGCATCTGTGGTGCTTAAATTCCCGATAACTGTATTATTTGCACTGTTTTCGTCAATGATTGTACTGTCTAAAGCAATAGCAGTGGCACTCTCGTTAACGTCATTAACTTGAATTGTGAAGGTTTCATCAAAGGTTAAACCTTCACTGTCCGTGGTACGAACAGTGATATTGTGGCTACTATTGCTTTCAAAATCCAGTAAACTGCCATCAGCTACAATTAACTGATTGCCACTAATAGCAAAACGTCCTTCCGCATCATCAACAAGGGTGTAAGTATGGGTATCTCCTGCATCGGGATCTGTGGTGTTTAAATTACCAATAACGGTATCATTTGAACTGTTTTCGTCAATGATTGTATTGTCTAAAGCAATAGCAGTGGCACTCTCGTTAACATCATTAACTTGAATAGTGAAGGTTTCATCAAAGTCCAAGCCACCACTGTCGGTAGTACGAACAGTGACATCATGGCTAGTGTTGCTTTCAAAATCTAGTAAAGTACCGTCAGCTACAATTAACTCATTGCCACTAATAGCAAAACGTCCTCCCGCATCATCCATAAGGGTGTAGGTATGGACATCTCCTATATTGGGGTCTTCTGTGTTTAGTGTAGACACCACTGTCCCATTGGGGCTATTTTCGTTAATACCGGCAACCGTTAAATTGGCAAGTTCAATTACTGCATTAAAGTCACTACGACCAAAGACCACATAACTCTCTCCTGCCGCACTATTATCATTGGGGTCAGCACCACTTGCACCAATAATAAGGTCATCAAAGCCATCCCCATTGATATCCCCTGCACCACTGACAGAACGTCCTAAAAAGTCAGAACTATCAATACCATTGATAACAAAACCATTACTACCATCGAGAGATGATAGGTCTATACTCGCAGCAAACCCAGTATCAGAACCAAAGACCACATAACTCTCTCCTGCATTAGTATTATCATTGGGGTCAGCATTACTTGCGCCAATAATGAGGTCATCGATACCATCCCCATTAACATCCCCTGCACCACTGACAGAAGTTCCTGAAAAGTCAAAATTATCAATACCATTGAGAACAAAGCCGTTACTCCCATCAAGAGATGATAGGTCTAAACTCGCAGCAAAACCAGTATCAGAGCCAAACACCACATAACTCTCTCCTGAATAAATATTCCCATTGGTGTCAGCACCATTTGCCCCAATAATGAGGTCATCAAAACCATCCCCATTCACATCCCCTGCACCACTAACAGAAGTTCCTGAGTCGTCACGACTATCAATACCATTGAGAACAAAACCGTTACTCCCATCGAGAGATGATAGGTCTAAATTTCCAGCAAAGCCAGCATCAGAACCAAAGACCACATAACTCTCTCCTGCATCACTATTACCATTGGGGTCAGCCAAATATGCGCCAATAAGGAGGTCATCGATGCCATCCCCATTAATATCCCCTGCACCACTAACAGAAAATCCTGACCAGTCAGCACCATCAATACCATTGAGAACAAAGCCGTTACTCCCATCGAGAGATGATAGGTCTAAACTTGCAGCAAACCCAGCACCAGAGCCAAACACCACATAACTCTCTCCTGCATTAAGCGTACCATTGGGGTCGGCAACATATGCGCCAATAATGAGGTCATCAAAACCATCTCTATTCACATCTCCTGCACCACTAATGGAATGTCCTGATCTGTCACTACTATCAATACCATTAAGAACAAAGCCATTATTACCATCGAGAGATGATAGGTCTAAACTTGCAGCAAACCCAGCACCAGAGCCAAAGACCACATAACTCTCCCCTGCATCCCCATTACCATTGGTGTCAGCATTATCTGCGCCAATAATGAGATCATCAAAGCCATCTCCATTGACATCCCCTGCACCACTGACAGAACTTCCTGAGAAGTCAGCACCATCAATACCATTAAGAACAAAACCGTTACTCCCATCGAGAGATGATAGGTTGAAACTCGTAGCAAAGCCAGTATTAGAGCCAAACACCACATAAGTCTCTCCTGCACCACTATTATCATTGGGGTCAGCACCACTTGCGCCAATAATGAGGTCATCGATGCCATCCCCATTGACATCCCCTGCACTGCTGACAGAAGTTCCCGATCCGTCACCACCATTAATACCATTCAGAACAAAACCACTAAGGAATCCGATTCGGGTGGGTGCATCATTATCATTGAGGTCATTGACAGTAATAGTGAGGGTTTCATCAAAGGCCAAGCCTTCACTATCAGTAGTCCGAACGGTGATATTGTGGCTAGTATTGGTGTCAAAATCTAGTAAACTGCCGTCAGCTACAATTATTTGATTGCCACTAAGAGTAAAACGTCCTCCTGCATCATCAATAAGGGTGTAAGTATGGGTATCTTCTCCATTAGGATCGCTCGTGGTTAAATTACCGATAACTGTATCATTTGCACTGTTTTCATCAATGGTGATATTGTCTAAATTAATAGCGGTGGGTGCTTGAGCAATATTAAAAGTGAGGGTCGCTTCACTACTGTTACTGTCTGCTACTCCATCATCCACAACAATATCAACAGTACGAGTTGCCCCCGTAGGAAGGTTAGCAATATTTTGGTATTGGAGACTGCGTAAAACTTGTAAATAATTATCTACGCTATCCACCCCAGAAAGGGTCATCACTCCTGTGTTATAGCTATAGTTAGCGGTTATACTGGTTCCTTTGGTATCTATGGTTAAACGTTCATAAAAGCCATCTTCGGCATCCATTAGGGTAAGGGTCATGGCGTGAAGAATGCCAGAATCATCATTGAGGAAGGTGGTATCAGCATTAATGAGTTTTAAGGTGCTTCCTCCAAAAATCTCGGTTAGGCTATCATCTACCCCAGATTCTCTGCCATTGAGGTCTAAAATAGGTGCAACATTCCCATTGACATCCTCTGCACTACTGACAGAACTTCCTGAAGCGTCAGAACTATCAATACTATTGAGGAAAAGGCCACTGAGGAGACTAATTCCAGTAGGTGCTTGAGCAATATTGAAAGTGAGGGTCGCTTCACTACTGTTACTGTCTATTGCTCCATCATCCACAACAATATCAACGATACGAGTTGCGCCCGTAGGAAGATTAGCAATGTTTTGGTATTCGAGACTGCGTAAAACTTGTAAATAATTATCTACGCTATCCACCCCAGAAAGGGTCATCACTCCTGTGTTAGAGCGATAATTAGCGGTTATATCGGTTCCTCTGGTATCTACGGTTAACCGTTCATAAAAGCCATCTTCAGCATCCATCAGGGTGAGAGTCATAGCGTGAAGAATACCAGATTCATCGTTTAAGAAGGTGGTATTAGCATTAATGAGGTTTAAGGTAGTTCCTCCGAAACTGTCAGTTAAGCTATCATCTACCCCAGATTCTCTGCCATTGAGGTCTAAAATAGGTGCAACATTACCAAGCCCAAAGATCACATAACTCTCTCCTGCACGAACCTTCCCATTGGGGTCGCCATATCTTGCCCCAATAATAAAGTCATCAAAACCATCCCCATTGACATCCCCTGCACTACTAACAGAAGTTCCTGATCTGTCACTACTATCAATACCATTGAGAACAAAACCGTTACTACCATCGAGAGATGAGAGATTTAAACTTGCAGCAAAGTCAGTATTAGAGCCAAAGACCACATAACTCTCTCCTGCACCAGCATTACCATTGGAGTCAGCATAAGGTGCGCCAATAATGAGGTCATCAAAACCATCCCCATTAACATCCCCTGCACCACTGACAGAAATTCCTGATTGGTCATAACTATCAATACCATAAATACCATTGAGGACAAAGCCGTTAGTACCATCGAGAGATGAGAGGTCTAAACTTGCAGCAAAGCCAGTATTAGAGCCAAAGACCACATAACTCTCTCCTCCATAAATAAGGTCAGCACGACTTGCGCCAATAATGAGGTCATCAAAACCATCCCCATTGACATCCCCTGCACTACTCACAGAAAGTCCTGATTGGTCACCAGGCTCAATACCATTGAGAACAAAGCCGTTACTACCATCGAGAGATGAGAGATTTAAACTTGCAGCAAAGCCAGTATTAGAGCCAAAGACCACATAACTCTCTCCTGCAAAACTATTCCCATTGGGGTCAGCACCGTTTGCGCCAATAATGAGATCATCAATACCATCCCCATTGACATCCCCTGCACTACTCACAGAAAATCCTGAATAGTCACGAGGATCAATACCATTGAGAACAAAGCCGTTACTACCATTGAGAGATGAGAGATTTAAACTTGCAGCAAAGCCAGTATTAGAACCAAAGACCACATAACTCTCTCCTGCTCTATCATTATCATTCCCATTGAGGTCAGCACCGTTTGCGCCAATAATGAGGTCATCGATACCATCCCCATTGACATCCCCTGCACCACTAACGGCACGTCCTGACCCGTCACCACTATCAATACCATTGATGACAAAACCGTTACTACCATTGAGAGATGAGAGGTCTAAACTTGCAGCAAAGCCAGCATCAGAGCCAAACACCACATAACTCTCTCCTGCTCTATCATTATCATTGGGGTCAGCACCACTTCCGCCAATAATGAGGTCATCGATACCATCCCCATTGACATCCCCTGCACCACTAACGGCACGTCCTGACCCGTCACCACTATCAATACCATTGAGAACAAAACCGTTACTACCATCGAGAGATGAGAGGTCTAAACTTGCAGCAAAGCCAGTATTAGAACCAAAGACCACATAAGTCTCTCCTGCATCACTATTATCATTGGGGTCAGCACTATATGCGCCAATAATGAGGTCATCGATACCATCCCCATTGACATCTCCTGCACTACTAACCGAACGTCCTGATCTGTCATCACTATCAATACCATTAATGACAAAGCCGTTAGTACCATTGAGATCGGCAAGGTTGAAAGATGAGTTAGCCATAAGGTTAAATTTATTTAATAATTAAATATTTACTTTAAGGATGCCCATCTAGCATCAGCAATTATCATTTCTTGGTAGTGATTCCCATGCAGTGAAAGAATCTTGAGTAGTTGATTTGGGCATTAGAAAGTTAATTATTGTTCTCCGTGTTATCGCTTAATATTCTAAGCTTATTTCTGGTAAACTATCATTATCAACTTATTAGTTCCTTGCCGAACAATGTCAGAGTCAACCCCTGCTAATCGAGCCCAACCAAGCTTAGAAATAACAGCGTCTCGTCAATTTACCTCTTGGTTAGCCGAACAAGGCATCAGTCTAGTTTTTACCACCTATCAAGCAGGGAAAGTATTTTTTCTTGGATTACAATCTGATGGCAAACTGTCAGTATTTGAGAGAACATTTGCGCGATGTATGGGCTTATATGTCGAAGAAAAAACTCTATATTTAAGTTCTTTGTATCAACTGTGGCGGTTTGAAAATGCTTTAGAAATAGGACAGAATCATCAAGGATACGACGCATTTTATATCCCACAAATAAGTTACGTTACAGGAGATTTAGATATTCATGATGTGAGAAAAGCTCAGATAAATCCCTCTACATCTCAAGAAAACATCAATCAAGTCATCTTTGTCAATACCCTATTTAGTTGCCTAGCCACTGTTAGCGAAACCCACAGTTTTGTTCCCTTGTGGCAACCTCCGTTTATTTCCAAATTAGCCGCCGAGGATAGATGTCATCTCAATGGGTTAGCCTTGCGAGAAGGCAAAGCCAAATATGTCACCTCAGTCAGTCAGTCTGACGTAGCCGATGGCTGGAGAGATCATCGTCAAAATGGAGGCTGTCTCATCGACGTTGAAAGCAATGAGATCATTTTAAACAATTTATCGATGCCTCATTCACCTCGTTGGTATCAGGATAAACTGTGGTTATTAAATTCGGGGATGGGAGAATTTGGCTATGTGGACTTGGAGAAAGGGTCATTTGAACCAGTGGTATTTTGTCCAGGGTATTTGCGGGGATGTTCCTTGCATGGGGACTTTGCCATTGTGGGGATATCTCAACCCCGTCACAACAAGACGTTTCAGGGTTTACCTTTGGATGAAAGGTTGAACGAAAAAAACGCCGAACCTCGTTGTGGTTTATTAGTAGTAGACTTGAGAACAGGAGACATAGTTCATTCAGTCCGCATTGAAGGAATAGTTGAGGAATTATACGATGTCGCTGTAATCCCTAACATTCGGCGACCTATGGCCCTTGGTTTTAAAACAGATGAGATTCGACGGATGATCACCATTGGGGAAATGTCGTGATGGAGACCAAACTATCCCTATCCTTTAGCCACATCTTTTGTGGGATCATTATCTTGATTGAACTACCCCAACGCAAGGCGATGGGGATTCTTTACACGATAAAGAATCGTCTTGGAGCGCCCAAAAGCCCCTCTAATACCTCTCTCTTTTCAAAGAGATTGGCTTTAC